>Ga0181535_10000186_pt1 | contig 96974 bp, 101 predicted proteins | sample PEATcosm2014_Bin_44_FD_119774 | JGI IMG/M metagenome (GOLD analysis project Ga0181535, IMG submission 119774) | Peatland microbial communities from MTU Mesocosm Facility, Houghton, MI, USA - PEATcosm2014_Bin17_30_metaG | ecosystem: Environmental > Terrestrial > Soil > Wetlands > Peat | place... | reverse complement strand
TCGCCGACCTTGATCTGGTCGAGGCCGCCGGAGATCTCCTCCCAGACGCCCTTGCTGTCGTCGAGCGCGTCGCGCGACTGGTCGACGTAGGCCAGCTCCACGGTGTCGCCGATCCGCAGTGTCCCGCCGTCGGGCTGCTCCTCGCCGATGATCATCCGAAACAGCGTCGTCTTGCCGGCGCCGTTGGGGCCGATCACGCCGACGATGCCGCCGCGCGGCAGCGAGAACGAGAGGTTCTCGATCAGCAGCCGCTCACCGAAGCCCTTGCGCAGCTCGCTGCATTCGATCACGACATCGCCGAGGCGCGGCCCGGCGGGGATGTGGATCTGCACCTGGTCGAGCTTGACCTCGGTCTCCGCCGCGAGCAGCGCCTCATAGTTGGCCAGCCGCGCCTTCGACTTCGTGCGCCTGCCCTTCGGGTTGGTGCGCACCCACGCCAGCTCGGCGGCGATCGTGCGCTGGCGGGCGACCTCCTGCTTCTCGCTCTGCGCCAGCCGCGCCTGCTTCTGCTCCAGCCAGCCGGAGTAGTTGCCGCGATAGGGGATCCCGCGACCGCGGTCGAGCTCGAGGATCCAGCCGGCGACGTTGTCGAGGAAGTAGCGGTCGTGGGTGACGGCGACGACGGTTCCCTTGTAGTCGGCGAGGTGGCGCTCCAGCCACTCGACCGACTCCGCGTCGAGGTGGTTGGTCGGCTCGTCGAGCAGCAGCAGGTCCGGCTGGGAGAGCAGCAGCCGGCAGAGCGCCACCCGGCGGCGCTCACCGCCGGACAGCGTCGCGACCGAAGCGTCGGCGGGCGGGCAGCGCAGCGCGTCCATTGCGTGCTCGATCATCCCGTCGAGGTTCCAGGCGTCCGCCGCGTCGATCTCGTCCTGCAGCCGCGCGAACTCGGCCGCCGTCTCGTCGGAGTAGTTGGCGGCCAGCTCGTTGAAGCGCTCCAGCAGCGCGGCGAGCCCGGCGACGCCGTCGAGCACGTTTCCGCGCACGTCCTTGGACTCGTCGAGATGCGGCTCCTGCTCCAGCAGCCCGACGGAGACGCCCGGCGCGAGCGCCGCGTCGCCGCGGAATTCGCTGTCGCGGCCGGCCATGATCGCGAGCAGCGACGACTTGCCGGAGCCGTTGTAGCCGAGCACGCCAATCTTTGCTCCCGGCAGGAAGGAGAGTGAGATGTCCTTCAGAACCTCGCGGTCGGGCGGGTAGACCTTCGAGAGCTTGTACATCTGGAAGATCGGTTCGCCGGCCATCGAAGCAGCAGGATATGGGGTGGGCGTCCGATAACGTGAACGGCTGATGGCAACTGTCTTCGATCTCGAGCAGGCGATGGCGCTCCTGGAGCTGGAGCCGCCGTTCGACGCGCGCGACGTGCAGCTCGCGCGCCGGCGGATGGCGAAGCGCTGGCACCCCGACATCGCGCCGCCGGGCAAGCAGCACGAACACCAGCGCCACCTGCAGGCGATCAACGACATGGCCGACGAGCTCGAGCGCCTCGCGGAGAGCTCGCGCGGCGGGAAGATCTCGCGCAACGCCGCGCGCGCGTCGGCGGCGGCGACGCGGCAGGCGCGCGCCGAGGAGGGCCAGCGCGCCTACGAGGCGGAGCAGCGCGCTCGCGCCGCGGCGGCGGAGCGCACCCACCACGACCCGTTCGGCAGCCGCGTGCCCGACCACTCCGTCGTGCATCGCTACGCGCGCTGCCTGAGCTACCCCGAGTGGGGCGTCGGCAGCGTCACCGGGATCTACTTCACCGAGGACGGCGACGACGTCCGCCAGTGGGCGCGCGTGCTGTTCAGCCAGGGGATTCGCACGGTGCCGGCCGGCAGCCTCAGCTTCGTCGACTTCTCGACGCCCGATCTCGCCGCCGACCGCGTCGCGCGCTTCATGACCGCGGCGCAGAACGCGCTGTCCGACGGCGACTACGCGCTTGCGGCCCAGCGCCTGATCTACGCGCGCGACGCCGACCCGGGCAACGTGCCGGTGCTGCGGATGATGACGCTCGCCTTCTGGCAGGCCGAGAACCTCGCGGCCGCCGCGCGCGCCGTGCGCGACTGGGCACGCGTGGACGGCGCCCGCCCGGCCGCGCACCGGTTCGCCGCGCGCATCTACGAGGACATGGGGGCGATCGACCTGGCGGCGGAGGCGGCCGAGCGAGCCGTCGAGCGCGCCCCCGCCGACGCCGGCGAATGGGCGCGACTCGGCCGCCTACGCCTGCGCCTGATGGACCGGGCGGGGGCGATCGAGGCGTTGCGGCGCGCCCAGAGCCTCGAGCCGAGCGTCGAAGCGCTGCTCGACCTGGCGCTCGCGCTGCAGCTGGCGGGCGACATCGGCGGTGAGGTGTCGGTGTGTGAGCAGGCGGTCGAGCTCGACGGCGAGTCGCTCGAGGCGTGGTCGCGACTCGCCCACGCGCTCGCGCGCACCGACCGCGTCGCCGAGTGCCTGGAGGCCTGCGAGCGCGCGCTCGAGCTCGGCGGCGGGCCCGAGGTCGCCGACCTGCGCGAGCGGATGCGCAAGCTCGAGCCGCGCGTGCTCCCGGCAGCGTAGTCTGGGTGTCGATCCGGCCGGACCCCGGCCGGAGTAAAGAGAAGCCATGAGCCTGATCAGCCCGGTCCACATCCTCTTCATCGCCGCCTTTGCGCTGATCTTCCTCGGGCCCAAGCGGCTGCCGGAGCTGGCCCGGGCCCTGGGTGCCGGCATGCGCGAGTTTCGCGACATGCTGAACGGTGACGTCCCCCGCCGGCACGCGCTCGAGCACCCCGACGACGAGTCGCCGTCGCCGGCCGGACCGTTCGCGTAGCCGGTAGCTTTCGGCGATGCGCCTGATCGTCGCGCGCTGCGAGGTCGTCTACAGCGGTCGCCTCTCCACGGTGCTGCCGATGGCGGTGCGCCTGCTCGTGCTCAAGTCGGACGGCTCGATGATGGTGCACGCCGACAGCGGCGGTTACAAGCCGCAGAACTGGATGACCGCGCCGACCGTGATCGACGTCGAGGGCGATCCGCCGGCGCGGATCGAGGTGCGCAAGCTCAAGGGGGATGAGCGCATCGAGATCGCGATCGACGAGGTGCTGCTCGACATGACGGCCGACATGGGGGAGGCGGCCGGGCTCGAGAAGGACGGCGTCGAGCGTGACCTGCAGGAGCTGCTGGCCGCGTCGCCGCAGCGTTGCGGCGAGGGCTTCCGGCTGGTGCGCCGGGAGTGGCCGACCGACATCGGCCCGGTCGACCTGATGTGCCGCGACGACGGCGACGGGTGGGTCGCGGTCGAGATCAAGCGCGTCGGCACGATCGACGCGGTCGAGCAGCTCAGCCGCTACCTCGAGCGGATCCGCCTCGACCCCGCGATGCGCGACTGCCGCGGCGTGCTCGCCGCGCAGCAGATCAAACCGCAGGCCGGCGTGCTCGCGGCGGCCCGCGGGATCGTCTGCGTCGAGGTCGATCTCGCCGTCCTGCGCGGCGAGCGCGAGCCCGAGCTGACGCTGTTTCGCTGAAGCGGCGGGCGGGGGCGGGCGGGGGCGGGGCGGGTGGTGCGCCGCGGCGCCCGGCGGGCGCTAACGCTCCCCGGGGGTCTTCGCCGGGAATTGCGAGAGCGTCACGGAGAGGTCGAGCGCGGTGCGCACGATGCGGCTCTGCTCGGTGGCGTGGGAGACGGGGTAGCCCTCACCCGGGCTGGCGCGCTCCGGGCGGCCGATGTAGCCGTAGGAGAGCCCGGCGGGCATCACCTGGCGCAAGCGCGCGTTCATGTGTGCGCGCGCGCCCATGTTGCGCGGCTCCTCCTGCACCCAGGTCAGTTCGGTGAGCTTCGGGTAGCGGGCGATCGTCTCCAGCACCTCCTGCTCGGGGAAGGGGTAGAGCTGCTCCACACGGCCCACGGCGATCCGCTCGTTGCCCGCACGGTCGGGGTGGCCGACCAGGTCGTAGTAGATCTTGCCGGTGCAGAGGATCAGCCGCGTCACCTTCGAATCGTCGAGCCCGGGCTCCGCGAGCACCGGCTGGAAGCGACCGTCGGTGAGCTCCGCGAGCGCGCTGGTGGCCTGGGGCAGCCGGAGCAGCGACTTCGGCGTCATCACGATCAGCGGGCGGTGCTTGGCGAGCATCGCCTGGCGGCGGAGCAGGTGGAAGTACTGGGCCGGGGTGGTCGGGGTGGCGACGCGGAGGTTGCCCTCGGCGGCCAGCGCGAGGAAGCGCTCGAGGCGCGCGGAGGAGTGCTCGGGCCCGGATCCCTCGTAGCCGTGCGGCAACAGCAGCGTCAGGCGCGAGGTCTGCCCCCACTTCGCGAGACCCGACGCGATGAACTGGTCGACGGTCACCTGCGCGGCGTTGACGAAGTCGCCGAACTGCGCCTCCCAGAGCACCAGCGTCTCGGTGGACTCCTGGCTGTAGCCGTACTCGAAGCCCAGGCAGGCGACCTCGGACAGCGGGCTGTTGTGCAGCTCGAACGGGGCGTGCGAGCTGGGCAGCTGCGCGATCGGGCAGACCGTCTGCCCGTTGTCGGCGTCGTGCAGGACGAGGTGGCGCTGGCTGAAGGTGCCGCGCTCGGCGTCCTGCCCGGTCAGGCGGATCGGCAGCCCCTCGGCGAGCAGCGAACCGTAGGCGAGCGCCTCGGCATGCGCCCAATCGATCTCGGTCTCGAGCGCCTCGCGCCGGCGTTCGAGCTGGCGGACCAGCTTGGGATGCACGGTGAAACCCGCCGGCACGCGCAGCAGGTTGTCGTTGATCTCGCGCAGCAGCTCGGCGTCGACGGCCGTGTCGACGTCCGGCGAGGCGGTGCGATCGAGCCGGTACTCACCGGTGGAGGCCTCCGTGCCGCCGCTCTCGCGCACGGCTGAGATCTGCTCCTTGAGCTCCTGGTGGCGGTTCGTCAGCGTCTCCCACGCCGAGGCCAGCTGCTCATCGACCTCGGGCGGGCTGATCACGCGGCGGCGGATCAGCTCGTCCGCCCACAGCTCCCAGACGCGCTTCTTGCCCTTGATCGTCGCGTACATCTCGGGCTGGGTGTAGGCCGGCTCGTCGGACTCGTTGTGACCGAAGCGGCGGTAGCCGATCAGGTCGATCAGCACGTCGTGGCCGAAGCGTTCGCGGTAGGCGAACGCGAGGCGCGCCGCCGAGACGCAGGCCTCGACGTCGTCGGCGTTGACATGGATGATCGGGATGTCGAAGCCCTTCGCGAGGTCGGAGGCCCACTGCGTCGAGCGGGCGTCGTCGGGGTCGGTCGTGAAACCGACCTGGTTGTTGGTGATCAGGTGCAGCGTGCCGCCGACGCTGTAGCCGTCGAGCGTCTGGAGGTTGAGCGTCTCGGCGACGACGCCCTGGCCGGGGAAGGCCGCGTCGCCGTGGATCACGATCGGCACCGCGCTCGTCGTGTCGCGCTGCGCGTGCGGGCCGTCGTGGCTGCTCTGGGCGGCGCGCGTCGCGCCCATCACGACCGGTGAGACGTACTCCAGATGCGACGGGTTGGACTCGAGGTTGACCTGGATCGACTCGCCGGAGGCGAGCTTGTAGGAACCCTGGGCGCCGTGGTGGTACTTGACGTCGCCGGTGCCGCCCTGGGGGATCGTCGTGACCGCCTCGAGCGTCGAGGCCCCCTCGAACTCGGCGAAGATCGATCCGTACGGTCGGCCGAGGTTGTGCGCGAGCACGTTCAGGCGCCCGCGGTGGGCCATGCCGACGACCACCTCGCGCGCTCCGCCTCCCGCGGAGAGACGGATCATCTCGTCGAGCATCGGAACCGTCATGTCGATGCCCTCGATCGAGAACTGGTGCTGGCCCAGATACGCCTTGTGCATGAAGCGCTCGAGCGCATCGACCTCGATCAGGCGTGTGAGCAGCGCGCGCTGCTCGGCCGCGCTGAGCGGCTGGCGGAACGCGCCGCTCTCGATCTTCTCGCGCAGCCAGCGCCGCTGCTGGTGCGAGGCGATGTGCTCGATCTGGTAGGCGATCGTGCCGCAGTAGACCTCGCGCAGGTGCGGGAACGCCTCCGCGAGCGTCGCTCCCGCGACGTGGATGTGCAGCAGGCTGGACGGGATCTGCGCCATCAGCACGGTCGTGAGCCCTCTCGACGCCGGGTCGAGCGCCGGGTCGCCGCGCGGCGGCGCTCCGAGCGGGTCGAGCGTCGCCGCGAGGTGGCCGTGCGTGCGCAGCGCGCTGACCAGCGCGTCCGCGCTCGCCACGGCCTGCAGCAGCTCGTCGCTGGGGCGGGTGGCCGTCGCGGCCGGCGCCGGTGCGGCCACCGCCGCGCGGGCCGGCAGCGGCGCGAGTGTGACGGCGAGCGCCTCGAAGACGTCCTCGTAGAAGGAGTCGGCGCCGCCCAGCAGCGCGTCGATGCGGGCGAGGAAGCGGCCCGACTCCGCGCCCTGGATGATGCGGTGGTCGTAGGTCGAGGTCAGCGTCATCACCTTCTGCGCGCCGATCTGCTCGCCGACCTGCGCGAGCCCCGGCGGGAAGCCGATCGCTCCGGTCGCCACGATCGTGCCCTGGCCCGGCATCAGCCGCGGCACCGAGGCGCCCGTGCCGAGCCCGCCCGGGTTGGTCAGCGTGATGTTCGCGCCGACGAGGTCGTCGGCGGTCAGCGTGTTCGTTCGCGCCTTCTCGACGAGCGCGTCGTAGGCGGCGAGGAAGCCGTCGAAGGTCATCGCGGCGGCGTCGCGGATCACGGGCACCATCAGCGTGCGCGAGCCGTCCTTCTTCTCGACGTCGACGGCCAGCCCGAGGTTCACGGCGCCGTCCCGCACGCGCTGCGGCCGGCCGTCGACCTCGGCGTAGTGGTCGGCCATCACCTCGAGCTCGCCGGCCGCGCGGGCGAGCGCGAAGGCGATCAGGTGGGTGAAGGAGACCTTCGCGCCGGCCTCCTTCAGCTGGCGCCGGCGGCCGTCGAGCTCCTCGACGACGATCGTGCGCAGGCTCGTCGCGGTGGGGATCGAGCGGCTCTCCTCCATGTAGTGGACGAGCATCGCGGCGCCGCCGCGCAACTCGGTCACGGTGGCGGCGGAGGGGGCGCTCTGCGGGCCGCCCGCGGGCTGCTCGGCGGCGGCGAGGACGTCCTCCTTGACGATCCGCCCGTCACGCCCGCTGCCGGCGAGCGAGCCGAGGTCCACGTGCAGCGCTGCGGCCGCGCGACGCGCGACCGGCGAGGCCTTCGTGCCGTCGGGCGTGGCCGCGGCGTCGGGCGGCGTGGCGGCGCCGGTGCTCGGCGCGGGCGCGGGCGCGGCGGCCGCGCCGCCGCTTCGGCCACCGTCGCTCGCGGCGCCCGTCATCCGCCCGATCACCTGGCCGACGGTGACGGTGTCGCCGGGGGCCACCAGCAGCTCGCTGATCGTGCCGGCGGCGGGCGCCGGCAGCTCCACGTCGACCTTGTCGGTCGAGATCTCGACGATCGTGTCGCCCGCCGCGACGACGTCGCCGACCTTCACGGTCCAGTCGAGGATCGTCCCTTCGGTCACGGACTCACCGGCCGCCGGCGTCACGATGTCGATCGTCGTGGCCGTGGCCGTACCGTTCCCGGAGGCGTCCTGTGCGCCCGCCGCGGCCGGTGCCGTCGAGCCGTTGCCGCCGTTCGCCGCCGCGGGGGTCTCGGCGTGCTGCGGTGAGGGGCCGGCGGGCGAGCCGCCGTCACCCGGCGCGATCTCCGCGAGCAGTGCGCCCACCGCGACGGTTTCGCCTGCGGCGGCGTGGATCTTGACGACGGTGCCGGCGACCGGTGCGACCACCTCGGCGTCGACCTTGTCGGTCGAGATCTCGAGCAGCGTCTCCTCGGCCGACACGTGATCCCCCTCGGACTTTCGCCACTCGAGGATCGTTCCTTCGCTTACTGAGTCGCCCATCTGGGGCATAACGACCTGCGCCGTCGTCTCGGCCACCATCAAAACGGACTCTAGCGTGCCGGGAGGAGCAGCCTGCGCCACTTCGGGTGTGCGCGATGCGAACGCGCGCTCACTGCGCGACGCGGGCCCGTCGGCGTTCTTCGCGGACGAACTCGTAGCTGCCGAAGAACGGTCCGATGCCGCCGAGCACGGCGACCGCGACCGCGACACGCAGGGGGATGATCCGCAGGCGAACCGCCACCAGGCAGACCAGCGACATGCCGATCCACAGCAGGCCGTGCGAGAGCCCGAGGATGAAGGTCTCGGGCTGCGGGTTGTGCAACCCGAAGGCGACGATCAGCAGCGACAGATAGACCAGCGAGTGAAAGAACGAGACGTGCTTGAGGCGGTTGAAGGTGATCACGGGGCGGCGAGCATGATCGCGGTTTGCCGCAGCGGCTCGTCGGCTTCGGGCGGCCAGCGATCGACCTCGGGCGGCCACCACGCGAACGCGTCGTGCTCGGCGTCGGGCACCACCTCCGCACCCTCGGCGAGCCACGCCAGGCCGACCAGCAGCACGAGCTGCTGAGGCAGGCAGACGAGCGCCTCGACGGTGATCCGCTCGGCGTTCACCGACCACTCCTCCGCCAGCTCGCGCCCGAGCGTGTCGACCGGATTCTCGCCGCAGTCGACGGCGCCGCCCGCGCCGAGCGCCCAGCGGCCGGCCCAGGTGGCGAGCCAGCCCGCCCGGCGCCCCGCCAGCCAACGCCCGTCGCTCGCGCGCACGACGCACATCGAGGCGAGGCTCTGCAGGGCGTCGCCGGGGTTGAGCCGCAGCGCCCAGCGCGTCGGCTGCAGCTCGAGCACGAGCCCGCCGCCGTCCTCTCGGTGAGCGGTGAGCCGGGCCGAGAGGCCGTCGTGGGCCGGTGAGCCGCGTTCGCGCAGCGCCGCGATCGCCGCGTCGGCGGCCTCGGTCGCGGCGCCGGGCGGCTCGTACTCCTCTTCGCGCCACCGCGCGCTGACCTGCTCGAGGCCCCACGGACCGCGCGCGAGGATGCCGGGGGTGAGCGCCATGGCGTACAGGCTATTCGTGGCGGGCACCTTCGCGGGACCCACTACTCTGGCTGCATGAGCTCCTTCCACGGCAGCGACGGCTTCGGCCTCGGCGGTGGCGGCGGCGGGCGCGGGCGCCGCGGCCGCGGGCGCAGCTCGCGCGTGCTCGGCACCGGCGAGCCCCCGCCGCCGCTGCTCGATCCCGAGCGCCAGCGCGACGGGCGCCGGATTCTCAGGTTATTCGCCCCCTACCGGGGGCGTCTGGGACTTGTCCTTGGGCTGATCCTCCTCTCGTCGGGGCTGAGCATGATCTCGCCGTTCCTGCTCGTGGCGGTGCTCGACCGCGCGATCCCCAAGCACAACGTGACGCTGCTGACGGAGCTGGTGGTCGGGATGATCGTGATCGCGATCGCAACCTCGGCGCTGAGCGTCGTGCAGACCTACATCTCGACCGAGGTCGGGCAGCGTGTGATGCACGACCTGCGCGTGTCGGTGTATCGCCACCTCCAGCGTCTCTCGCTCGCCTTCTTCACGCGTACGCGCGCCGGCGAGGTCCAGTCCCGCATCGCCAACGACATCGGCGGCATCGACAACGTCGCGACCAGCACCGCGACGACGATCGCGCAGAACGCGACGACGGTCCTCGCGACCACGATCGTGCTGGTGCTGCTCGACTGGCGCCTCGCGCTGATCTCGTTCGCCCTGCTGCCGCTGTTCGTGTGGCTGACGCGGCGGGTCGGACGCGAGCGGCGCGCAATCACCACGCGCCTGCAGGGCAGGCTCGCCGACATCTCCTCGCTGGTCGCGGAGTCGCTCTCGGTCTCCGGCATGATGCTGGGCAAGACGATGGGCCGCGGGGAGGACCTCGCGACGCGCTTCACCGGCGAGTCCGATCAGCTCGCGGACCTCGAGGTGCATTCGCGGATGGCGGGACGCTGGCTGATGTCGTCGATCAACATGGCGTTCGCGGTCCAGCCGGCGATCGTCTACTGGGTTGCCGGTCAGAGCTTCGGGCACGCCGGCGCGGCGATCCAGATCGGCGTCGTCGTCGCCTTCACCACGCAGCAGACGCGGCTGCTGTTCCCGATCGCCCAGCTGCTGTCCGTCGGCAACGACGTCGAGGCGTCGCTGGCGCTGTTCGACCGGATCTTCGAGTATCTCGACCTGCCGGTCGACATCGTCGAGGCGCCCGACCCGGTCGTGCTGCGCCCCAGCGAACTGCTCGGCGAGGTCGCGCTCGAGGGTGTCGGCTTTCGCTACAGCGAGGGGTCGCCGTGGACGCTGCACGACATCGACCTGGTTGTCCCGGCGGGGACGCGCACCGCCGTGGTCGGCGAGACCGGCGCCGGCAAGACGACGCTCGGCTACCTCGTCGCGCGCCTCTACGAGCCACAGGCGGGGCGGGTGACGATCGACGGGATCGATGTGCGCGACGCCAGCTTCGAGTCGCTCGCCGCGACCGTCGGCGTGGTTTCGCAGGAGACCTACCTGTTTCACTCCACGGTCCGGGAGAACCTGCGTTTCGCGCGACCGGACGCCACCGACGAGGAGATCGAGGCGGCCGCCCGCACGGCGCGGATCCACGACCTCGTCGCCTCGCTCCCCGACGGCTACGACACGGTCGTCGGCGAGCGCGGCTACCGCTTCTCGGGCGGTGAGAAGCAGCGCATCGCGATCGCCCGCACGATCCTGCGCAACCCGCCGGTGCTGGTGCTCGACGAGGCCACCAGCTCGCTGGACACGCGCACCGAGCGCGAGGTCCAGGAGGAGCTCGACCTGCTCGCCGAGGGCCGCACCACGATCACGATCGCCCACCGGCTCTCGACGGTGCGTGACGCCGACCAGATCGTGGTGCTCGACCACGGCGGGATCGTCGAGCGTGGCACCCACGACGAGCTGCTCGCGCGCGACGGCCATTACGCCGCGCTGCTCGCCCACGATGCCGCGCGCGAACCACTACATTGACGCCATGGCATCGCTCGAAGCCGAGATGCTCGAGTTCATCCGGCGGGGCCTCGACCATCACGCGCAGTCCTGCCCGCTGGCGCCGCGGGCGATCCTGCTGAACCCGGGCAACTACGAGCTGTTCGGCTGGGATGAGCTTTGGGGGGTGCCCGTGCTCCCCGACGATCGCGTCGCGCCGAAGCGCTTCCGCATCGACTGCGACGGATCCGCGTTCGGCATCGAGGCCGAGATCAGCGAGGCGATCGGGGCGACCGAGCCGGCGCTGATCCCGATCGGCCCGGCGGTGCCGCGGGAGGACGAGCCGTTCGCCGCAGGTGCGCGCGGCCAGGCGCGCGGCACGCCGCGACGGCGCCCCGTCAGGTTGTCGCGTGCGCGCCGGAGTTGATCCGTACGTCGTGCTCGGCGTCCCGCGAGGCGCCGGTGACGCCCGGATCCACGCGGCGTACCGCGACGCGGTGAGGCGAACCCATCCCGACGCGGGCGGCAGCAGCGCGGCGTTCGAGGACGTGCAGGAGGCCTACGAGGTGCTGCGCGACCCGGCGCGCCGCGCCGCCTGGGAGCACGACCCGCCGCGCACGCGCGTGCGGCCTGTCGCCAGGCCGGCGCCGGCCTCGCATCGCTCATCGATGGAGGATCTGCTCGCCGAGTCGCAGCGGCTCGAGGACGAGGCCCGCCGGCTTGCCGGCATGGCCGCGCGCCACAGCGGCGCCGACGAGCCGACCGACACCGTCGGCGCGGTCCTGCGCGACGCGGGAGCGCAGCTGCGCGACGCCGCCGACGAGGGTGTGCGCGAGCTTCGCCGGTTCATCCGCAAGCGGCTGTGAACCGGCCCGCGGGCGGCGCAGCGGCGGCGCGTCGGACCGCCGCTGCGCCGCCCGCGTGGCGGATCCGCGTGCTCACGCAGCCGGCACCGGTCCCTGCGCGTACATCAGCGATCCCGGGGTGGTCAGCGTCTCGCCGGTCTCGAGCAGCGTCTTCAGGCCGGAGAGGATCATCGGCCAGCCGCCGTAGAGCTCGGAGCTGGCGTCGGCGTGCAGCTGGTCGTGGGTCACGGTCAGGCAGCACGAGTCGCCCACCGGCTCGATCTCGTAGGTGACGCGCGAAGTCCCCTCGCGCCGGACGTCGTCGCTCCACATCGCTCTGAAGCTCTGGACGAGCCGCCGCGGCGGATCGACCTCGAGGTTCTCGCCCTCGACCAGCGCGCCCGGCGCCACCGCGTGCGTGCCCTCGTAGCTCGAGCCGGCGGTCCAGTCCGAGGTCACGCCGATGCCAAAGCTGTACTTCCGCCTCATCTCGTCGTCGGTGAGCGCCTCCCAGAGCCGCTCCGGCGTCGTCTTGATGTAGATCTCGAACACCTTCTCCATGCTGTCCTCCTCGAGTGAACGCTTGAGGTCGCTGAGTGACGCGGCCCACGGCTCGGCGTACTTGCTCACCCACCGGTCGTGGACGAGCCGGATCGGGACGACGTTCAGGAAGTGGAGCTTCTCGCGACCGCGTCGCTTCGTCACGACGAGGCCCGCCTGCTCGAGCACCTTGAGGTGCTTCATGACGCCGAATCGGGTCATCGGCAGTCGCTCCTCGAGCGCGCTCAGTGTCTGGCCGTCCGAGCGGTGGAGCTCGTCGAGCAGGCTTCGGCGCGTCGGATCGGCCAGGGCCCTGAACACGTCGTCCATGGCGGCGAGTATATGTGACCATATGGGGCGCCTATCCCCTAATGGCACGTACCAGGCTCGGCAACGCATGGCAAGCAGCGCATCGCCTACGGCGATGTGTAGGGCCGAAACGTTGGGACCGTCGGTACTTCCGACGGTTTCGGCGGCCACCAGCCGAGGCCATCGAAACCACGCAGCGGACTGAGGCCATCGCGACTTGGAAGGGTGCTGATAACCGTCCTGTAGTGCGTCGTCAATTGGGCGCGGTCCTGTTCGACACGGCCAGCAGCGAAGGTGGACAGGATGAATCGGAGCATTGCCTCTGCTCCGACCAAGTCGCCGAAGTACAGGTCGTCGGGGGTACTCTCGCCCGATATCTCGACCGACGCCTCGACATACATATCCATATGCGCTTGCGAATCAGGGGTCGCGAGCTGGATGCGTGCGAGTTCTGCGCCCGATACGAGGCGGACACCCGTTCGGGGTCGCCGCTTCACGATCTTCGCGGAGGTCCGATACCGCATCCCACTCGGATCTTCGACCCGCAGAACGGGAACCGCGACGACTGTTTGATGCTTGTCGCGATTCCAGAAGCGTTCGAGGATTGCAAGCGTGTCGTTATGAGCGTCGTACGGTTGCAACGCCTCGATGACTGCAAACCAGTCGTCGGGGATTTTGTCCCTGAGTCGGTTCTCGGCCTTCGTGGCGAACTCGCTCCGACTGGTTTCCATCGGGAAACCTATGGTCGATGGGGGTTTATGCCCTCGCCGCAGTCGGGACGCGGCAAGCGCATAGGCGAAGTGGTCATAGGCGGACCTGACCTGGTGGGCGTACTCGCCCATGACAACGCCGATACGAAGGTCTGGCTTCCGGCGAACTTCGACCCGGAAGACATACCAGCCATCTTTTCCCTCGACTTTGGCGAGGGCTCCGTAGGGATCGGAGTCGAAGAAGGCTTTGAGCAGGTCATCGACCATCACGAGGTGATCCTGCGCTCGCGCCAATTTTGCGAAGCAACCGTGGAGGTCCAGGTCGATCCCGGAGCCGTCGGCGGTGATCTCCGGGACTATCGCCCCGTCGATGGCGCGCGTGAAGACTCCGAGAACGGAGTCTGAGGGTTTGAAGATGAACGGCGGTCCCCCCGGTCCGCGTAAGAGCGCTTTCGCCTGCGTCGTCACTACGAGACGCTACTCTCGGTAGACGCATGACAACCGAGGGACACGACGCAGAGCCTACGCTGGACGCCCTCAAACAGGCGCGGCGCCACACGGCGCTAGCCGAAGCGCATGAGCGCAAGGTCGCTCAGCATGAACAGTGGGCCGCATTCCATGAGAGCAAGGGCGAGATGGATCAGGCCGCTACTGAGCGTCGCAACGCAGACCTTGAGCGCGATGCTGCGCGGGACGAATGGGATCGCGCGCATGCGATCCAAGGGCCGACGCAGATGACGCGGCCTAAGAAGGGCGAGCCGGTCGAGATCCCGATCCCGACGCGCGAGGCTTTTATGCGCGATCTCCAGAAGGTCGCGCCCCGCCCACAACCTTCCTCAGTACGCGAGGTGGAAGACGGGTCCTAGTGTCGGGTCCGTCGCAAAGACCACCGTGTAAGCCGCGAAGAAGTCGCTGCGTCCAAGCAATGCGACGCCGCCGTCTGCGAACACGGGTTTCGAAAGCGTAATCACCGGTCCCCACGGCATTGCGCCGGCTGGCAACTGCGCGACGACCTGAAGATCGATCGGGTGCTTGCAGGTCCACGTTGGGAGCTTGATCCCTCCTGCGCCACCTGCACCGTCGGCGGTCAGTTCCAGCTCGGTCGCGGGATCGAGCTGAAGATCGGGGCATAGCGACCGCGGCAGCAGAACCCCGTCGGCGCCGCTATCGACTATCCCCAGCCCATTCGCGCTGACCGTTCGACAGGAAAGCTGGAGGGCCAGAAACGGCCCTCCAGGCGGATATTGGGTGGTTAGGGTAGGCGTATGCGGTAGAAGTGCGTAGAGGCCTCGGGCACCCTGAATAGGGCGTCCGTAGACAGTACGCGATCATCGTGCCGCAGTCCGTCTTCCGTGTCTGCGTCGGCAACGATTTCGCCATCGCGCAGCGCAATCCACTTGCCCGGGAACTGCTCGAACGCCTCCTGAGGCACAGGGGGCTTAGAGATCTCGGCGGTTGGTGCCACGGTTGCCCTCCTTGGGTCAGGCGGTGCGAGCGTATATCACGCGCGCCAGCAATTTGCAACTATCCGAATAGCCAACTATGGCAGATATCGGGCGTAATTCGCGCAAGTTCTAACACGAGTTGAGGATTTGGCCAGATAGCAGACGTTTTTGCGCATGTTTTGTTGCGGCTACGGCTGAACAACTACCGCGCGGCGAAGCAGCTCGGCGAACATGGACCGTCCTCCGCGGTAGCGGTGGTTGTAGCGCCACGTGTACTCGTTGATGTAGGACTGCAACCACTTCACGGACACGCCGTGGTAGTTGCCGGCGATGCCGTTCTTGACGTTGCCGAACCAGCCTTCGATGGTCTGCGTGTGGACATCTCCACTCGCATAGACCTTGTCCGTGTGGCGGATCGTCTTGTGCGTCGGATGCGTCGTCGAGAGCGACCGATACCCGGCCCACTCGTCCGTGTAGACGGTGGCCCTCGGGTCTACGTGCAGACTCACGGTCTCTAGCGCGCCCTCGCGCGGCTGAACGTACGCGCGGACACGTCCGCCACGCTCGACCATCGCAACGATGGACACCTTGCGGGCCTTCGCGAACGTCTGCGCTTCGGACATCGTCATGCCGCGCGTTGTGGACGCCTTCGGACGGCCACCGTACGCGGTCTCGTCGGCCTCAACCTCGCCCGCTAGTTTCGTCGTGGCGTCTTGCGCCATGAGGTGTGTTCGTACGAGGTTGCACATCCTCCAGGCGGTCTTGTAGCCGACGCCGATCTCGCGCTCGACCTGCTTGGCGGAGATGCCGCAGCGAGTGCTAGTCATGAGGTACATGACGTAGAACCACAGGTGCAGCGATGTCGCGGACTTCGCGAAGATGGTCCCGGCGAGTGGGTGGATGTGCCGTCCGCACGAGTCGCATGACCATGCGGGGCGCTTGGCGACCTTGTGGAACCTACGCTCGCGTTCACAGTGGACGCAGTGGGCATGCCAGCCGTCCGGCGAGAACCGCGACCGCCAAAGGTGCTCTAGGCATGCGGCGTCATCGCCGAACTCGCGTACGAACTCCATCAGCGAGTACGTCGATTCCGATGCGTCGGAAACCTTGGGATTGTTGCGGTCCACCTTGGGCATGGACCAAGTAAAGCACAAAACCTACGTGCTGTCAAGGGATAGGCGCCCCATATGGTCACCTGTCAAGCCCTCGTGATGGTCCCGGCGCGACGTCCCTCGGCCAGCCGCTTCCGCTACGATGACTAGCACAATGATCGACGTCAAGATCGACCGGTCCGACCCCACGCTCCTGCACGACCAGGTCGCAGCGCAGATCCGCCGCTCGATCGCCGACGGCGACGCGAAGCCGGGCGAGCGCCTCCCGCCGGCGCGTGACCTGGCGGCCGTCATGCACGTCAACACCAACACGGTGCTGCGGGCGCTGCGGCTGCTGCGCGACGAGGGCCTGCTCGAGTTCCGCCAGGGACGCGGCATCCGCGTCAGCGGCACCCCCCAGCGCGGCGCCGTGCTCGCGAAGGCGATCGAGCTCGTCCAGCTCGGCCGCCAGAGCGGCTACGACCGGGCGGAGCTGCTCGAGATGATCGAGGCGCTGCCGTAGCGGCGGCGCGGCGATCGAGCGGCCGCTCCTCGCAGGGACGCTCGAAGGCATCGGCGCGGTCGGCTAACGTGCTCGCGATGCGACGCGCAGGACTCGCGCTCGTCCCGTTCGCCGTGGCGGCCGTCCTGGCCGTCACGCTCTCCGTCCCCGCCGCGCTGGCCACCGCGCCCGCCGTCGCCGGCTGCCGCACGCTGAGCACGCCGAGCTCGCTCGGCGCGACGCTCCTGCGCCTGCACCGCACCTACATGCAACATCAGCCCGATGTCCACAACCCGACGATCACCGGCCCCGTGGGCCGCGTCTACCTGGGGATCTGCGGCACGAAGCGCTGGGCGCTCGCGGTCTTCGATGCCCGCTACAACAATCTCTACTTCGGCGCCGAGGATCAGCCGGAGCGCTTCGACAAACCGGCCGGCGCCGCCTGGCACGACCTCGGGAACACCGGCGGTGACCCGTGCGGTTCGGCCCCGCTCGCGCTGCTGAAGGCGTGGAAGATCGTCCACGCCTGCCCGCCCGCGTCGCAGTGACTGACGGTCGCTGCACGCCGGCGCGTGGGCCGCGCTTGAGCGCGCTTGCTCGGCGTGGTCGTCACGACTATTCTCACCCGACGTACACGGTCCGACTTGACTCCTCGAGTTTGAGGCGGCCCGCGAGCGCCACGCCAATCCGCTGCACACACCACACAGGGAGCGTCACATGAACGACGAAATTGGTTTGGACGAGGACATCGAGCCGACCGCCGACGCAAGCGAAGGCGTGAAGGGCGGAGCCGCCCCGGGCAGCAAGACGGCTGAGCTGGAGGCCGCGGCAGCGCTGGCTGCGAAGACAAGCCCCCCGCTCGGCGGTACAGCGACGATCTCCGTCGATCCGCTCTCGAGCAAGTCGTCCGCCTAGCCAACGCACCGGCGTCGCCTCCGCGCGCCGCCCAAACCGTCGCCCATAGGCGATCGGTACGCATCCCGAGGACGGGCACGGACGCCCGCCGACGGGCACCGCGGGAGCCAAGGTGACCCGCGCCGAAGCGCCTCGACGTTGCGCCGCGGGATTCGGTGAACTCGACCTCCGGGCGCGTGTTGACGACGAAGCCTCTGCGATTCGCATCTCTCTCGACCGGGCCACGCCCACCCGCCAGCCGGGCTGATCGATCAACCCCTCGGGAGCCCGTCCTACCATCTCCACGCGGTAACGCGTCAACCGGCGCACGGCGGCGAGAGCCGCCGTGCGCGCCGCATCCAACGCCGCGACGACCGGCGACCCTCAGCTGTTGGCGGCGACGATCGCGGCGGTGTCCGAGAAGACCTCGAAACGCGCGAGCTTGCTGCCCTCGAAGGTCCAGACATGTGCCAGGTGATCGGTGACCTTGCGGCCGGTGCGCTTCACCGTGGCTTCGGAGTGGATCAGCACGACGACGTGGTCGCCCTGCGCGATGAACTCGTGCGGTTCGAACCTGTGAATCTCCACTTCCTCGCCGAGGGTGGCGAAGAATCGGCTCACCTCTTCCTTGCCGCGATACGTTCCGGCCGCCGGAATCACGTCCGCCGGGCCTGGCTCGATCCATTCGATGTCGTCTGTGAGCAGCTCGAGAATCGCTCCTATATCGCCGCGGCCGAACGCGGCGTAGCCCTCTTTCGCGGTCTGGACGTTTTCATCTGCCGACATGCGTGCCCCCTCTGAGCGTTGCGGACGGTGGCGAGCATAGCCCGCCGTCGCACGCTCCGATCCGTTTTTTCGCAGGGACCGGCGCTCAGCGGCCTTCGTCGCCAGAGCGCTCAACTATCTCTATTCGATACCCGTCCGGGTCGCGCACGAAGCAGATCCGTGAGCCGCCTTCGCGGACGCTGTAGGGCGGACGCTCCGGCTCGATGCCCTGCGCGGCGAGGCGTGCGAGCGTCGCATCGAGGTCGGTCGCGCTGATCGCGATGTGACCGTAGGCGGTGCCGTGGTCGTAGTGCTCGACGCCGAAGTTGTAGGTCAGCTCGAGCCGCGGCTCGTCGCCGTCGCCGGGCTGGTTGAGGAAGACGTTGATCGCCTCCTCGCGGATCGGCAGCCGCCGGACCTCCTCGAAGCCGAGCGCACGGTAGAAGGCGAGCGAGCGGTCGATGTCGGTGATCCGGTAGCAGGTGTGGATCAGCGCCACGACCGCCAGAGTAGCGACGTGCGACCATGACGCGCATGATCATCGAACACGCGCGCAACGACGCGTACCTCTCGAACACCTACCTGGTCTGCGACCACGAGGGGGGCAGCGCCGTCGTGATCGACGCCGGCGGGCCGCTGGAGCCGCTGTTCGCCGCCGCGGAACGCCTGCGCGTGACGCCCGCGATGGTGCTGCTCACGCACCACCACCACGACCACGTCAGCGAGGTCGGCGGCCTGACCGCGCGCTGGCCGGCGCTGCCGGTGCTGATCAGCCCGCTCGAGCGCGACCTGGTCGGCGCCGCGACCGCCACGATCGACACCGGCGAGCGCCTGACGGCGGGCGAGCTGCTGATTCGCCCGCTGCACACGCCGGGGCACACGCGCGGCATGCTGTCGTTCCTCGTCGAGCATCGCGGGGCGGCGGCCGTGTTCACCGGCGACACGCTCTTCCGCGACTCGGTCGGCGGCGTACGCGCGCCCGGGCACACCACCTTCCAGGCGCTCAAGGACTCGATCATGGGGACCTTGATGGAGCTGGACGCCGACACGGAGGTCTACCCCGGGCACGCCGACTCGAGCACGGTCGCGCGTGAGTGGGAGCACAACCCCTTCATCCGCATCTGGCGCGGCCTGGACCGCGAGGGCACGCAGTCGTGCATCGCTCTCGGCGACCCCGCCACGCTCGTTCTGCTCGGTCCGGACTACGACGGCGGCCACAAGGCGTGGGTGCGCTGGGGTGACGGCTCCGATGACGTGATCCCCGGCTCCCAGGTCGAAGCGATCAACTGACCACTGGACGATGGCTCGCGAGAACATCCCCACCTCGCGGGTCGTGCGTTCGGCGACGATCGGGCGCCTGGCGGCCGGGCAGGCGGTCAGGCAGTTCGGCACGCGTGCCGCGAACCTGGCGCGCGGCGACGAGGCGAGCGATGCGGCGCTGGCGCGCCGTCAGGTCGAGACCGCCGAGCAGATCGTCGCCGTGCTCGGCACGATGAAGGGCGCCGCGATGAAGCTCGGTCAGGTGATGTCGTTCCTCGACGTCGGCCTGGTACCCGAGGAGTACCGCGAGGAGTTCCAGGCCAAGCTCGCGGAGCTGCGCGACTCGGCGCCGCACGTCTCCTTCAAGGAGATGCGCAAGGTGATCGAGACGGAGTTCGACGAGCCGCTCGACGAGCTGTTCGCGCACTTCGACCCCGAGCCGATCGCCGCCGCGTCGATCGGGCAGGTGTATCGCGCGACGCTGCACGACGGTCGCGCGGTCGCCGTCAAGGTTCAGTACCCGGGCGTCGCCGGCGCCGTGCGATCGGACCTGAAGAACCTGGGGATGATCATGCGGCTGTTCTCGCGGATGGCGCCGGGCCTCGACGTCCAGGGCATCACCCAGGAGATCCGCCTGCGGATCGACGAGGAGCTCGACTACGAGCTCGAGGCCTCCAACCAGCGGGCGATGGCGCGGATCTTCCGCGGGCATCCCTTCATCCACGTCCCCGACGTGATCGGCTCGCTCTCGCGCGAGCGCGTGATGGCCAGCGAGCTGGTCACCGGCAGCCGCTTCGAGGAGCTCAAGGAGCTCGACGCGCCGGCGCGCAACCGGATCGCCGAGATCGTCTTCCGCTTCTACTTCGGTTGCATGTACCGCCATCACCAGTTCTCCGGCGACCCCCATCCCGGGAACTTCATGCTGCTCGCGGACGGCCGCGTGGCGTTCCTCGATTTCGGGCTCTACAAGCGCCTGCCGCCCGAGCTCGCCGAGTACGAGCTGCAGATCGCGCGACTCGGGATCACCGGGCAGGGCGAGGCGCTGATCGAGCACCTCCACGCCGGCGGCTTCCTCGCCACCCCGGACCGCTCGAGCCCGGAGCAGATCCTCCAGCAGTTCCACGACGTGACCTGGTGGTACACGCGCGACGGTGAGGTCGCGCTGACGCCGGAGATCGCGACCCAGATCGTGATCGACATGAGCGACCCGCGGTCACGGCACTATGCCGCCATGCGCCACGAGAACCTGCCCCCCGACCACCTCTTTGGCCGCCGCACCGAAACGCTCACGCTCGCCGTGATGAGCCAGCTGCGGGCCAGCGGCAACTGGCACCGGATCGCGCGCGAATGGATCTTCGGCGATCCGCCGGCGACCGAGCTGGGCCGCGCCGAGGCCGAGTTCTACGGCCTCACAGGGTATGGATCTGCAGCAGGCTCGTCGTCCCCGGAACGCCGCTGGGCAGCCCAGCAGTGATCACGACGCGCTGGCCCGGCTGGCACCAGCCGAGCTCGACGATGCGAGCCGCGGCCGCGAGCACCAGCTCCTCGGTCACCTCGAAGCGCAGCATCGCGGCCGCCTTCACACCCCACAGCAGGCCGCAGCGCTGGACCGTCTCGTGTCCGGGGGAGAGCGCGTAGATCGGGCAGTTGGGCCGGTGCGCCGACACCAGGCGGGCGGATCGCCCGGACAGCGTCGGCACGACGATCGCGTCGAGGTCCAGCTCGCGCGCCGCCACGCAGGCGCCGTAGGCGACGGTGTAGGCGGGGCTGCGGGCGTCGCGGCGGACGCGATGCTCGTTCCATTCGAGGTAGTTCGCCGTCGCCTCGGTGCGCTCCGCGACGGACGCCATCATCGCGACCGCGCCGACCGGGTGCGCTCCGACCGCCGTCTCCTGCGAGAGCATCACGGCGTCGGTGCCGTCGAGGATCGCGTTCGCGACGTCGGCGACCTCGGCGCGCGTCGGCCGGCTCGAGTGAACCATCGAGTCGAGCATCTGCGTCGCCGTGATCGACGGGCGCGCCAGCGCCCCGGCGAGCTTGAGCAGGCGCTTCTGCACGAGCGGCACATCCTCGATCGGCAGCTCGATCCCGAGGTCGCCGCGGGCGACCATCACCGCATCGGCGGTCCGCAGCACGGCGTCCATGTTCTCGACCGCCTGCGGCTTCTCGATCTTCGCGATCAGCGGCAGGCGCGTGTGCCCGCGCACGAACTCGATGTCGTCGGCGGTGCGCACGAACGAGAGCGCCACGAGGTCGACGCCGATCGATTCGCCGTGCGCGAGCAGCTCCAGGTCGCGCTTGGGCACCGCCGGCAGGCGGTCGATCGGCCCCGGGATGTTGAGCCCCTGGCGTGAGACGACGGTGCCGCCGATCTCGACCTCGCAGTCGAGCTCGCAGACGCCGGGGCGTGTGGCCTGCACGCGCAGGCGCACCGCGCCGTCGGCCAGGTAGATGATCGCGCCCGGCTCGACCGAGTCAGCCAGCTCCGCCCAGGTGACCGACATCCGGCGGTGGTCGCCGACGGTCTCCGAGCCGCACTCGAAGGTGAGGCTCTCGCCCGGCGTCAGCTCCACGAGGCCGTCACGCACCGCGCCGATCCGCAGCTTCGGCCCCGGCAGATCCTGCAGCAGTGCGACCGGGCGCCCGACGCTCTCCGCCGCCGCGCGCACGCGCGCCGCCGTTTCGGCGTGCTCGTCGAGGCTGCCGTGCGAGTAGTTCAGGCGCGCGACGTCCATCCCGGCCGCGACGAGCTGGGCGAGCACGTCGGGCTCCCGCGAGGCGGGGCCTATCGTGGCGACGATTTTCGTGCGGCGCATTGAGCGCGCCACACTAGCGAGGGGCGCTCACGCGCGCATGTAACAAGCGAAACGGTCGAACGCCGGTGCCGACCGGCAACCCGCGGCAGCGCGCGACGCGAACCCGAACCGGATCCGCGCGCTACGGCGCCGCGATGTCCGGGAAGTTCGCGGCGCAGTGCTCGCGCAGGCAGTCGCGCAGCCAGGCGCGCTCCGCGCTCGAGGCGACGCGCAGCCGTGCGAGCAGCTCGCGCTGGTCCTCGAGCGCCGGCAGGCCGGCGATCGTCCAGCTGACCGCGAGTCGTTCGAAGAGGAACTCGACGGCGCGGTGCCAGGCGTCCTCGCGTGTCGCGCCCGGCGGCAGGTCCTCGCCGCTGATGATCCGCGCGTAGCTGCGGCGCGTCGCCGGGCTCATTGCGCCGCGGAGCACGAGCACGTTCGCGTCGGCGTCGCGGTACTCGCTCCCCGGCGCGTGCCGGCGCTCGCGGCGGCGCCGCGCCATCAGTCCGCCTCGCCCGGTTCGATCGGGAGCTGGGCGACGCGGCTGCGCCCGTCGCGCTCGTAGCGGACGTCCACCGAGTCGTCCTGGCGGTAGGTGCCGATGCCGAACGCGCCGACCAGCCAGCGCCAGCCGGACACGCGGTCGCGCGCCAGGCGGCGCGGGAAATGGAGCTCGCGGCCGCGGGTCTCGTAGTCGATCCCCTCCTGCTGCGGGACGCCGTTGAGGTACACCTCGAACGGCTGCTCCACGCCCGCCGGCAGGCGCACGATCGATGTCTCGGCCACAGCCGCGATTATCCTCCCCGGGGTGGCGGCTGCACGCCCATCCGAGGAGATCTCCTACCGTGTGCGCCGGCTGGCGCGGGCGCGGCGCGTCAAGGTGCGAGTCGATCCCCAGCACGGCGTCGAGGTGCTGCTGCCGGCGCGGGCGCCGCTGCGGGCGGCCGCCGCGGCGGTCGCCGAGCTGGCGCCCTGGATCGAAGCTCAGCTCGCCGAGCTGGCCGGCGCCCGCGAGCGCCTCGCGCCGCCGGGAACGCTGCCGTACCTCGACGAACGCCTGCTGGCGGTGCCCGAGCCGGGCCGCCGGCGCGCGCATCGCCGCGGCGGCGTGCTGCTGATCCCTGGCGGCGAGGATGCGCCGGCGGCGCTCGAGCGCTGGTACCGGCGCGCCGCCCGGGCTGAGATCGCGAAGCGCGTCGACGCGGCGTGCGCCGCCGCCGGGACGCCGTATGCGAGCCTGACGATCCGCAGCCAGCGCACGCGCTGGGGCAGCTGCGCGAGCGGCGGCGCGCTCAGCTTCAACTGGCGGCTGCTGCTCGCGCCCGAACGGGTCCTCGACTACGTCGTCTGGCACGAGGTCTGCCACCTGCGCTGCGCCGACCACTCGCCCGCCTTCTGGGCGCTGCTCGACACGCACTGCCCGGCGTGGCGCCCCGCGGCCGCCTGGCTGCGCGAGAACGGGACGGCGCTGGTGTTGTGAACGACCGGTGCCTCGGCTTGGCGCGGCGGCCTCGCTTCTAGTACCGTCAAATACCTGATGCTAAGGAGATTGGCCGTCATCGCGGCAGTCGTCGCCGCATCCACGGCCGCCGCCCTGGCGTCGGCGCCAGGCGCGCTGGCGTCGCGCAGCACGCGCGGCGGCGAGTTTCCCGCGGGCGACCTGGTCGTCACCTTCAGCGGCTACGGCGGTGGCCAATATCGCTTCCACCAGCCGCCGGTCGGCGCCGGCAGCGCCTGCCGGGTCGCCGACACCACATACGGCGCAACCGACGCCTACCACTGGAGCTACCGCTTCGTGCTGCCGCCAACCGGTGGCAGCAGCGACGCGCCGATCCTGCTGGCCGCCGCCGGCGAGCTGAGCGCGACCGAGCAGCTCCTGCAGTGCGCCGGCACCGCGGCCGTGACGAGCACCTGCACGCAGGCGCTGCGGGCGCCGCTGATCGCCGACTCCGGCGATCTCGCCTACCCCGGCGTGACCGTCGCGCTGAGCGGCCGCTCGATCGCCGTCGGCGCGGTCGGTGAGCTGATCCCGGCGACCGCGCAACCGGTGTGCAGCGGCCTCGGTGTGCTGCTGCCGAGCCCGGTGGAGGCGTTCGCGCAGCTGCAGGGAAGCGTCACGATCCCGCGGGCGGCGCTCGCGAGCACCGGCGACGTCACCCGCCGCTTCACGATCGCCGGCTCCGGCCTCTACTCCGGTGTGACACTGAGCTCGAGCTGCGACTCGAGCGGCTGCAACACCGCGACCTGCGCCGACACGGCCGTGCCCGGCCCCGACGGCCCGAGCAGCTGCAGCTTCGACGAGAGCTACAGCGGCACGATCGAGGTTCGCGTCGTCAAGTAGACAGCGCGCGAGCCAGCGCCTCCGGCGCGGACTCGTCGGCGCGACGCTCCACCAGCGCCCGGCGCACGCGGCCGGTGTAAGCCTCGGCCGATCCGTCGCCACGCAGGTCGACGCCGCCGCGCACGGTGCGCCCGCGGCCGCCGGGACCGGCGATCTCCAGCCGCGCCGCGACCTGGCGCACCGGCTCGATCCGCCGGCTCAGGAACCGCACCTCCTCGGCCGCAGTCTGCTCCGAGGCGAGCTCGTCGAGGCGGCGCGCCAGGGCGGCGATCGCGTCAGGCAGGGTCTGCAGCTGCTCGTGCTCGACCTGCGAGCCCGCCCGGATCGTCAGCGTCCAGGGTTCCGCGGTCAACGACGGTCGGCGAGCGGCACGTAGGAGCGCCGGCGCTCGCCCGTGTAGATCTGGCGCGGGCGCGCGATCTTCTGCTCGGAGTCCTGCACCATCTCCAGCCACTGCGCGACCCAGCCGCTGGTGCGGCCGATCGCGAACATCACGGGGAACATCGACATCGGCATGCCGAGCGCCTCGTAGATCAGGCCGGAGTAGAAGTCGACGTTCGGGTAGAGCTTGCGCGAGACGAAGTACTCGTCCTCGAGCGCGATCTTCTCGAGCTCGGTCGCGATCGCCAGCAGCGGGTTGGTGCCGGTGACCTCGAAGACCTCGTCGGCCGCCCGCTTGATGATCCGCGCGCGCGGATCGTAGTTCTTGTAGACGCGGTGGCCGAAGCCCATCAGGCGCTCGTTGCCGGCCTTCACGCCGGCGATGAAGTCGGGGATGTTCTCCTTCGTCGCGACGCGGTGGAGCATCCGCACGACCTCCTCGTTGGCGCCGCCGTGGGAGGGCCCGTAGAGCGCGGCGATGCCGCCCGCGATCGCCGAGTAGGGATCCACCAGCGACGAGCCGATCGCCCGCACCGCGCTGGTCGAGCAGTTCTGCTCGTGGTCGGCGTGCAGGATGAAGAGTACGTCGAGGGCGCGTTCGATCCGCGGATCCGGCTGATACTTCAGCTCGGTCATCTTGTAGAGCATCCCGAGCAGGTTCCCGGCGTAGCCCAGCTCGTTGTCGGGGTAGACGTAGGGCATCCCCATGTTGTGGCGGTAGGAGAAGGCCGCCAGCGTCGGCATCTTCGCGATCAGGCGAATCGTCTGGATCGCACGGTTCTCGGGGTCGTGGATCTGGTTGGCGTCGGGGTAGAAGGTCGAGAGCGCGCCGATCGCGCCGAGCAGCATGCCCATCGGGTGCGCGTCGTGACGGAACCCCTGCATGAACGACTTGACGTTCTCGTGCACGAAGGTGTGGATCGTGATCTGGTGCGTCCACTCCGCCAGCTCCGCTTCATTCGGCAGCTCGCCGTGGACGAGCAGGTAGGCCACCTCGAGATAGGTCGAGTGCTGGGCGAGCTGCTCGATCGGGTAGCCGCGGTACTCGAGCACGCCGGCGTCGCCGTCGAGGAAGGTGATGGCGCTCCGACAGGAGGCGGTGTTCATGAACGCCGGGTCGTAGGCGAGCAGGCCGAAATCGTCGTCGGAGGTCTTGATCTGGCGCACGTCGAGCGAGCGGATCGCTCCGTCGACGATCGGCAGCTCATACGAGCGACCGGTGCGGTTGTCGGTCACCGACAGCGTGTCCCTGCGCTCAGCCGTGTTGCTGTCAACGGCTGCTGTTGTCGTCGCCTCTGTGCTCATCGGGCCTCCAGTCGCGCTTTCGCAGCATTATCCGCCACGCGACCTCTCGGCCGCGCCGCCGCGGCGTCTCCACGGCCGCGCGAGCAGCGATCTGCTGTAGTGCGCGCGATGTCGAAGCGGGCGGCTACGATCGCGGCGCTGCGCGACGTCCTGGCACGCGAGTGCTACGACGAGCGGCACATCGGCGAGCTGCTTCGCCCCGACGGACTCGACCGGTCGCGGGCGCTCCAGGCCTTTCGTCTGCGCCCCACCGCGGACGAGCCACTCGGAAGGCTCGTGCGGCTGTTCCTCGCCGGCGAACAGCTCGAGACCGCCGCCGCCGCCGAGGTCCTCGCCCCGCCGGGGCTGGCCGAGCTCGAGCAGGCCGGCGTGCTGGAGCGGGTCCCGGGTGCGGTTCGCAGCCGTGTGCGCCTGACACCGCTTCACGGTGTCCTCGTCGCCGGCGATCACCAGCCGCTCGGGCGCCTCGCCGTCGACCATGTGATCTCGCCCGGTGCGTCATCGGAGACCCTGGCGAAGTTCACGATCCGCACCCCGGTGCGCTCGGCGCTCGACCTCTGCGCCGGCTCCGGCGTGCAGGCCCTGATCGCGGCCGCTCATTGCGAGCGCGTGATCGGCACCGACCTCAATCCGCGCGCGCTGGCGCTCGCCGAGCTGGGCGCGGCGCTCAACGGGATCGAGAACATCGAGTGGCGCCAGGGTGACCTGTTCGGGCCGGTCGGCTCAGAGCGTTTCGAGCTCGTGGTCGCGAACCCACCGTTCGTCCTCTCGCCGGCCCGCGAGCTGACGTTCCGAGACTCCGGCCGCCGTGGCGACGAGCTCTCCCGCGACGTCGTCGCGGGTGTCGCCGGGGCGCTCGCCGAGGGCGGCTTCGGTCACGTGCTCTGCGCGTGGGTCCCGGCCGAGGGCGAGCCGTGGTCGCGGGTACCGGCCGCCTGGTTGGAGGGGAGCGGCTGCGATGTCCTGATCGTGCGGATCGAGACCGCGACGGCGGAGTCCTACGCGATCAACTGGGCTTCGCTTGACTCCTCGACGAGCACCGAGGCGCTCGATCGCGCGGCGTCGTGGGTCGAGCACTACAGGGCGCTCGGGATCCGCGAGATCGTCAGCGGAGCGGTCGTGATGCGCCGGCGTTCGGGCCCCAACTGGGTCGCGGCGGAGGAGATGACCTCGATCGGTTGGGGCGCCGGCGAGCAGGTCGCGCGGATCTTCCGCGGACGCGATCTGCTCGAGCAGCTCTGTGACGAACGCAGCATCCGAGGGTGCGTGCTCTCGCTCGGACCCGGCGCGCGGCTGGTGCAGCGCTGGCTTCCGGGGCGCCGGCTCGAGCGTGCGCGGGTCACGCTCCCAGGAGGGCTCGGGCTCGACGGGGCGATCGAGCCGCCCGCCCTCGCCGATCTGCTGCAGGCGCTCGACGGGCGGCGCACGCTCCAGGAGGTGGCGACGGCGGCGGACATCGCTCCCGGCGCGCTGGACGACGGCGTCGAGTCGATCCTGGCACTGATCGGGCGCGGATACCTCCTCGCGCATTAGACCGCGACGCAGCCGATTTGCAGGTGCGAGGAACCTTGGCGTCGCGGCCATTGACCGGTCGACCGCCGGAGCGTACGATCACCAAAATTCGAGCGCGGGAGGGTTCTGATGACAGGTGACGAGATGGCACGCCAGCAGCACGACGCAGATCTCCTGGAGGATCTCGCCGAGGACCTCGAGCTTGACGCCGAGGCGGGCGACGGCGTCCGCGGCGGGGCCATCGCCGACCCGGGGCTCTCAAAGGGGACCGATGCCAGCGTCCTCTTGAAGGGCAGCCCACAGCCCAGCAGCGCTCCCGTCACCTCGAAGGCCACTCCCAGCGCGGCGGACCTCCTCAAGAGCTCGCTGCTGGATAAGGTCTGAGTCACTGCGGCGACCGCGGACCGGTGGTCGCCGCGCCCGGTCCGACGCGTCCCTAGTGCTCGACGGCGCGCGCGAGCGCGACGACGGTGCGCACGCGCGACGGCGCGGGCGGCGGCGCGCCGGCGTGGGGGCCGCGGCGCGGGTGGCGTGGCGAGTAGGGGCGCGGCGCCCGCGGGTGGCGGCGGTGGTGATGCTGGCGCAGCTTCGAGCCGCCGTCGCCGTCGCCGGTGTCGGCGACCGGCTCATCGTCGGTCTTGTGCACCGCCCACCACACGATCCAGAGGATCCCGGCGATTGGGATCTTCAGGATCAGCATCAGCCAGATGAAGGTCCAGGTCACGGCGGTTGCGGGATAGTACTACCCGCGTCCGCCGTTGGCGAGCCCTTGTGGCCGCGCCGGTGATCCGTTCGCGCGCAGCGCGCGAATGAGCCTCTGACATGGGGATGCGGGCACGTTCCGCTCCCGAACCGCCCCGACCTCGGAGGCCCACGATGACCGAGCCGATCCTGCATCGCCCGCACAGCCGCGCCCAGTTCCTGCGCAACACCGCGAAGGGCGCGGTCGCGCTCACCGTCGGCGGCGGCGTGCTCGCCACCGTGCAGGGCGTCGCCTTCGCCGGCGGCGTCAGCGACAACTCGACGCTGCAGGCAGCCTACGCGGCGGAGACGCTCGCCGTGCACGTCTACACCGCCGTGCTGGCGAACTTCGGCAAGTTCAAGCACCCGGCGCTCCAGAACATCGACTACTTCCAGCACGCGCTGACCAACGAGCAGGCCCACAAGGCGTTCCTCGGCAGTGCCCTGGGCGCGAAGGCGCCGACCGGGCTGACGCTGACGATCCCCGCCTCGGCGCTGACCTCCGGCCAGGCGGTGCTGAACTTCGGCGTCGCGCTGGAGACCGCGTTCGTCTCCACCTACCTCGGCGCCGTCGAGACGCTGTCCTCGACTGACCTCAAGCTCGTCGCGGCGAAGGTCGCGGCGAACGAGGCGACGCACTTCAGCTTCTTCGACGCGGCCGCGGGCGGGCACGGCGTGCTGCCGTCGCTGCCCTCGACCGTCACGGTCGCACAGGCCGCGACCGTGCTGACCCCCTACATCCCCAACCTGACCGCGCGCCTGACCGCGGCCGGCTTCCCGAACGCCTGATCAGGGGGTCTTTCGACTGGGTGCATGCACCCAGTCGTGGGGAGGGTGCATGCACCCTCCCCGGGGGCGGCGCATGCGCCGCCCCCCACAGCCCCCGGTCAGCCTCAGCCTCGCAGCTCGATTGGCGCGTCGGCGAAGTGCGTCACGCGCTCCAGTTCGCGCACGCGCGCGGCGATCTCCGCGCCGGTCAGCCGCGCGACCCGCTCGGTGCCGAACTCCTCCACGTTGAAGGACGCGAGCGCCGTGCCGTACGCCATCGCGGCGCGCAGCAGCTCCTCGTCGATCGCCTCGGCCCCCGCGGCCGCGACGTAGCCGATGAAGCCGCCGGCGAAGGTGTCGCCCGCCCCCGTCGGGTCGACGACGGTCTCGAGCGGGAAGGCGGGTAGCGAGAAGTAGCTGTCCGCGGTGATCATCGCGGCGCCGTACTCGCCCTGCTTGGCGATGATCACGCCCGGGCCGGGCGGGCCCCACGACAGCACCTCGCGGGCGGCGGCGACGAGGCCGGGGCGGCCGGTCAGCTGGCGCAGCTCGGCGTCGTTGAGCACCAGGCAGTCGACGGTCGCGATCGTCGCGACCAGCGAGTCGCGGGCCACCTCGATCCACAGGTTCATCGAGTCGAGCGCGGCGAAACGCGCCCCCGTGCACTGTGCGCGCACGGCGCGCTGCAGGTCCGGCTGGATGTTCGCGAGGAACAGCACGTCGCTTTCGCGCGCGGCGGCCGACAGCTTCGGCTCGAAGTCGGCGAACACGCCGAGCCGCGTCTGTAGCGTCTCGCGGCTGCCCAGGTCCCAGCCGTAGACGCCGGACCAGAAGAACGTCTCGCCGCCGGCGACGTGCTCGATGTCGGAGGTGTCGATGCCGCGGCGGCGCAGCACCTCCAGCTCGGCCTCGCCGAAGTCGTCGCCGACCGGGCCGACGACCCGCACGTCGTCGAAGAACGAGGCGGCCAGCGCAAAATGGGTGGCGGCGCCACCGAGCATTCGCGCGCGCTCGCCGAAGGGGGTCTTGACCGAATCGAAGGCGATCGATCCAACGACGGTGACCGGCATCCGGGCGGCACCTTACCCGGCCGGCCGCGCCCGTGTGCGGCGCCGAATAAGCTGGTGGCGATGACAACGTTCCGGGAGCTCGGCCTGTCCGAGCCCGTACTCGCCGCTCTGCGCGAGGTCGGCTACGAATCGCCGAGCCCGATTCAGGAGGAGGCGATCCCGCCGCTGCTCGCCGGGCGCGACGTGATCGGCCAGGCGCAGACCGGCACGGGCAAGACCGCGGCGTTCGGCCTGCCGATGGTCGAATACATCGATCCGGAGCTCGACGAGGTGCAGGCGCTGGTGCTGACGCCGACGCGCGAGCTGTGCATCCAGGTCACCCAGGCGCTGCGGGTCTACGGAGCGACGCGAGCCGTCGACGTGGTGGCGGTCTTCGGCGGCGCGCCGATCCGCAACCAGGAGGCGCAGCTGCGCGCCGGCGGCCAGGTCGTCGTCGGCACCGTCGGGCGCGTGCTCGACCTCGTCTCGCGCGGCTCGCTGGTGCTGCACGACTGCCGCTACGTCGTGCTCGACGAGGCGGACGAGATGCTCGACCTCGGCTTCCTCGAGGACGTCGAGAAGATCCTCGGCGCGACCCCGTCGGGACGCCAGACCGCGCTCTTCTCGGCGACCATGCCGCCGCCGATCCGCGCGCTCGCCGACCGCTACCTCTACGACCCCCTCGTGATCGAGGTCGCGCATTCGACGCTGACGATCGACACCGTCGAACAGTTCCAGCTCCCGGTCGAGACGCGCGAGAAGGCGGCGAAGCTCGTCGAGGTGCTGCGCGCCGAGCAGCCGGAGCAGGCGATCGTCTTCGTGCGCACGAAGATCCGCTGCGACCAGCTGTTTCGCACGCTGCGCGACAAGGGGATGAACGTGCGGGCGCTCCACGGCGACCTCACGCAGGGCCAGCGCGACGGCGTGATGCTCGCCTTCAAGGGCGGGCGGGTGCCGGTGCTGGTCGCCACCGACGTCGCCTCGCGCGGCCTGGACATCTCGACCGTCACGCACGTGATCAACTTCGACGTCCCGACCTCCCCCGACACCTACGTGCACCGGATCGGGCGCACCGGCCGCGTCGGGCGCTGGGGCCGCGCGATCACCTTCGTCGAGGCCCGCCAGAAGCGCGAGCTGGAGGCGATCGAGCGCCACATCGGAACCGAGATCGCGCCCTGGTCGCCCGGCGCGAGCGCCAAGCCGGCGCCCGTGACCGAGCGCCCGCGCCGCCACTCCAAGCCGCACGTGCGCCACGCCGCCGACGAGCCGCTGACGCGCCTGGTGGCCAGCGGCGGGCGCGCCGCCGGGATCGAGGTCGCCGACCTGGTAGCCGCGATCACGCACGCCACCGCGCTCGACGGCGAAGCCGTCTCCGATGTCACGATGCTCGAGCGCTTCGCGCTGCTCAGCGTGCCCGCCGGCGACGCGGAGCGCGTGATCGAGCGCGCCTCCGGGATCGAGGTCGCCGGGCACACGCTCGCGCTCGAGCGCGCCGGGACCTGAAGCCACCAACGACTGGAGCCGCCCCATGTCCACCGCCACGCTGAACACCTCGAAGGGAACGATCGAGATCACCCTCTTCGACGACGATGCGCCGAAGACCGTCAAGAACTTCACCGACCTCGCGCAGCAGGGCTTCTACGACGGCCTGATCTTCCACCGCGTGATCGAGGGCTTCATGCTGCAGGGCGGCTGCCCGCAGGGCACCGGCACCGGCGGCCCGGGCTACACCTTCGAGGACGAGTTCAACGACCACCGCGTCGTGCGCGGCGCGCTCGCGATGGCCAACTCCGGCCCGAACACCAACGGCTCGCAGTTCTTCATCGTCACCGCCGAGGACTGCCCGTGGCTGGACGGCAAGCACACCGTGTTCGGCGAGGTCCACGCCGGCATGGACGTCGTCGACGCGATCGACGCGACGCCGACCGACGCCCGCGACCGCCCGACGACGCCGGTCACGATCGAGTCGGTGACGATCGCGTAGGAGCGGGCGCAGCGTGCCGACGCCAGACCTGATCGACGTCCGAAACCCGGCCACCGGCGAGCTGCTGACCACCGTGCCGGCGCTCGACGCCGCGGCCGTCGCGGAGCTCGCGGCGCGGTGCCGGGCGGCGCAGCCGCAGTGGGCGGCGCTCGGCTTCGACGGCCGCGCGGAGGTGCTCTCGCGTCTGCGGCGCTGGCTGCTCGAGCACGCCGACCGCGTGATCGAGACGATCGTCTCGGAGACCGGCAAGACCTACGAGGACGCGCAGCTGCTGGAGCTGGGCTACACGACCTCCGCGCTGTCGTTCTGGGCGCGCCGCGCCGGCGGCTACCTGGAGGACCGGCGCTTCTTCGCGCGCGCGCCGCTGCTCGCCGGCCGCCGCCTCGTGACGCGCTACGCGCCGCGCGGCCTGGTCGGCGTGATCGGCCCGTGGAACTATCCGCTGCTGAACTCCTTCGGTGACGCGATCCCGGCGCTCGCGGCCGGCAACAGCGTGCTGCTGAAGCCCTCCGAGGTGACACCGCTGACCTCGCTGCTGGTCGCCGAGGCACTGCGCGAGTGCGAGCTGCCGGACGGCGTCTTCGCGGTCGCGACCGGCGCCGGCGAGACCGCCGAGGCGCTGATCGACCTCGTCGACTTCGTCATGTTCACCGGCTCGATCGCGACCGGGCGCAGGGTGGCGGCGCGTGCGGCGGCGGCGCTCACGCCGTGCGCGCTCGAGCTGGGCGGCAAGGACGCGATGGTCGTGCTCGCGGGCGCGCCGCTCGAGCGCGCGGCCAACGTCGCCGTCTTCTACGGGATGATGAACGCCGGCCAGAGCTGCGTTGCGGTCGAGCGCGTCTACGCCGAGGCCTCGATCTACGACGAGCTGCTCGAGAAGATCGTCGCGAAGGTGGCGGCGCTCCGCGTCGGTGAGCCGGGCGCCCCGGGCAGCGTCGACGTCGGGGCGATCACGGCGCCGCGCCAGCTCGAGATCATCGAGGCGCACGTCGCGGACGCGCTCGCGAAGGGTGCGCGCGTCGCCGTCGGCGGCCATCGCCGCCCCGGTCCCGGCAACTACTTCGAGCCGACCGTGCTGGTCGACGTCGACCACGGCATGCGCTGCATGATGGAGGAGACCTTCGGCCCGACCCTGCCGGTGATGAGGGTCGCCGACGCCGACGAGGCGGTCGCGCTCGTCAACGACTCGCCGATGGGGCTGGGCGCCGCCGTCTTCGCCGCCGATCTCCAGGCCGGCGAGGAGCTGGCGCGGCGGCTCGACGTCGGCGCCGTCTGCGTCAACGACGCGGCGGTCAACTACTTCGCGCTGCAGGCGCCGATGGGCGGTCACAAGCAGTCCGGCATCGGCGTCCGCCACGGCCCCGAGGGCATCCGCAAGTACTGCACGGCACAGACGATCCTGCTCAGCCCGCGGCTGATGCCGGCGCGCGAGCCGCAGTTCTACCCGCGCACGCGGGCCTCGGCGATGCTCGTGCGTCGGCTGCTGAAAACGCTCTACCGCCGGTAGCGAAGGGCGGGGGCGGGGGCTCAGCGCGCGGCGGCGGCGTCCAGTCCGGCCGCGATCGCCTGCGCGATCAGCTCGAAGTGCTCGGGCGTCGCGGTCAGCGGCGGCGAGACGGCGACACCCGTGCCGAGCTGGCGCACGAGCACGCCGGCCGCGCGCGCGCCGGCGGTCAGCCGTCCGAGCGCCGCGGGGTCCTCCGCGAGCAGCTCACGGTCGAGGTCGACGGCCGCCAGCGTGCCGGTGCCGCCGCGCAGCTCGCCGGCGGCGGCGTGCGCGCCGAGCGGGCGCAGCGCGTCCGCGAGCGCCTGCTCCATGCCCTGCCCGCGCGCGAGGAGGCCGTCGCGCTCCAGCAGCTCGATGTTGGCGAGCGCCGCCGCGGCGCAGGTGGCGTGGCCGGCGTAGGTGGCGCCGTGGCGGAAGACAGGACCGCCCGGGGTGCTCCAGAACGGCTCGGCGATCCGCTCGCCGACGATCAGGCCGCCGAGCGGCAGGTAGCCGCTGGTGACGCCCTTGGCGAACGCGATCATGTCCGGCACGACATCCCAGCGCTCGATCCCGAACCACGTCCCGAGCCGCCCGAAGCCGCAGATCACCGCGTCCACCACCAGCAGCACGTCGTTGCGGGCGCAGGCCTCGGCGACACCCTCGATGTAGCCCGGGAGCGGCGGATGCACGCCGCCGGCGCCGATCACCGGCTCGACGAAGAACGCGGCGACACGGCCGGCGCCGATCCGCTCGATCGCCTGCTCGAGCGCCTCGACGGAGTCGAACGCGACCTGCTCGGTTTCGACCTGCGGCCCGAACCCGACGCGGTTGGCCGCGATCCCGCCGATCGCCGTGCCGAAACCGTGCGTGCCGTGGTAGCCCTGGGTGCGGCTGAGCAGCACGTGCCGCTCGGGCTGGCCCTGCTCATGCCAGTAGCGGCGGGCGAGCTTCGCCGCGGTGTCGATCGAGTCCCCGCCGCCGGAGGTCAGGAACACCCGCCCCGGCATCGGCGCGCGCGCGGCGAGCGCCTCGCAGAGCTCGAGCGCCGGCGTCGTCGCGAAGTCGCCGAACTCGGAGTAGGCCTCGATCTTCGCGAGCTGTGCGGCGATCGCCGCCGCGATCTCGGGCCGTCCATGCCCGACGTTCGCGTACCACAGGCTCGCCGTCGCGTCGAGGTAGCGGCGACCGTCGCGATCGAAGACCCAGACGTCCTCGCCGCGCTCGATCACGAATTCGGCGCTTCTGACGCCGGCCATGTCCGCGAACGGATGCCAGAACCGTGTGTCTTGCATGAGCCTGTCTCCCTGGCGGCCTGGCAGCTGATTCACCCGACCGGGACCGCCCCAACCGGGGGTCAGTCGGAGCTTATGTTCTATGCGGCCCCGGTGTCGGCCGCCCGGCGGCGCCGCCGGTGTTCGCGGTGCCGGCGGCGCGGGTCAGGCGAGCTGTGGGGCCGCGGGGATCGCGTGTTTGGGCGCGTCGCGTGTGTCGGGGCCGCGTGTGTTGGGCCGTGCGGCGGGGTCGCGGGTCAGGCGAGGCCGCGGCGGATCTCTTCGATCCGCTCGTCGGGGATCGTCGCGAAGGCCTCGAGCACCGCCGGGTCGAACTGGCCGTCGCTGCTCTCGATCTCCGCGCGCGCCTGCGCGATCGCGACCGCGGCGCGGTAGGGCCGGTCGCTGGTGAGCGCGTCGAGCGCATCGGCCAGCGCGAACACACGCGCGACCAGTGGAATCTCCAGACCCTCCAGGCCGTCGGGGTAGCCGCCGCCGTCCCAGCGCTCGTGGTGGTGGCGAACCAGCGGCCGCGCCGGTTCGAGGAACGCGATCTCGCTGATGATCTCCTCGCCGATCACGGGGTGGCGCTGCATCACCTCGCGCTCCTGCGGATCGAGCGTGCCCGCCTTGAAGAGGATCCCGTCGGGGATCGCGACCTTGCCGATGTCGTGCAGCAGGAACGCGCACTCGAGCTCGGACTCGTCCGCGATCTCCAGCCCGCTCGCGGCGGCGAGCTCGATTCCGTACGCGGTGACGCGATCGCCGTGATGCGCGGTGTAGGCGTCGCGCGCCTCGACGGCGCCGGCCAGCGCGCGGACGGTCGCCATGTAGCTCTCGCTCAGCTCCCGCGCGCGCTGGCGCTCGCGGCGCGAGGTGGCCCGCAGGTCGGCGGCGTAGCGGTCGAGCTGGCGCTCCTTGGCGGCGTTCTCCGTGCGCTGGTGCTCGAGCTCGGCGCGCAGCGCCGCGAGCTCGGAGTCGTCGTCCGTTTCCGCCGCGGGCAGGTCGATCTGTGCCATCGACGCAGCCTATCGACCGGACCGGTCACGCCAGGGGCGCCGGCGGCGGATGACGGGCGGCTTGCAAGCCGGGCGCGGGCACGCGCGGCGGGGGGCGCCGGCGGCGGGCCGCTCAGGCCGGCGGGGGCGCCGGCGGGCGGGCGCCGGCGGGCGGCCGCTCGGGCCGGCGCGCGGACGCCCGCGCCGGCGCCCGCGCCGTAGGATGGCCTGGCCCATCGTGCTCGACACAGTTCTCCTCGCCCTGGCCGCGTCGCTCTGCTGGGGCACCGCGGACTTCACCGCCGGCCTGAAGGCGCGCACGGTGCCGTTGGCGACGGTGCTGACGGTGGCGCAGGGGATCGGCCTGGTGCTCGCGGTGCCGGTCGTGCTGGCGAGCGGGCGGGCCTTCCCCGCCGCCGGGCCCGCGCTGGCCTCGATCGGCGCCGGCGTCGCGGTGATCGTCGGCCTGGCCTGCTTCTACCGCGCGCTGGCGGCCGGGACGATGAGCGTCGTCGCGCCGGTCGCCGCGACCGGCGTCGCGATACCGGTGCTCGCAGGGGTGCTCGGCGGCAACCACCTCGCGGCGGCCCAGGTGATCGGCATGGTCGCCGCGGTCGCCGGTGTGGCACTCGCCTCGCGCCATCCCAGCCTCGCCACGACGGCCGCCGGCCGCCGCCGCCATCGCGACTCGATCGTCCTTGCCGTGGTCGCCGCCGCCGCCTTCGGCGCCTACTTCCTGTTCGCGCACATCGGCACCCGCGGCGGCGTCGCCTGGCTGCTGCTGCTCGCGAACGTCACGGGCCTGCTCGGCGTGCTCGCCGCGCGCGTCGTGATCCGCGCGCGACCGCATCTCCCCGGTAGCGGCGACCTGGGCCTGCTCGCGCTCGCCGGTGTGCTCGAGTTCGCGGCCACGGGGCTCTACGGGCTCGCCAACCGCCACGGGCAGCTCAGCGTCGTCGCCGTCGCCGGATCGCTCTATCCGGTGGCGACCGTGCTGCTTGCGCGCGCCTTCCTGCGCGAGCGACTCGTTCGTGCCCAGGCGTTCGGCGTTGGCCTGGCGCTCGTCGGCGTCGCGCTGATCTCGGCATGATGTGCCGGCGCAGCGAAACATTTCGCGCCGCGCGGGGTCATAGTGGAAGGCAATCGGGGGGAGAGGCCGGAAAGCACATGCGACCAGCCAGACTGACAGCTGTCCTCACCACGGCCGCGGTGCTCGCCGGCGCGGCTGTCGCCGCTCCGGCTGCGCTGGCCTCGCCCGGCGAGACCGTGTTCTTCGAGGCGCCTCGCGATCTGGTCGGAGTGTCGCCGGCGACGCAGGCGAAGACGATCGCGGAGCTGCAGTCGCTCGGCGTGCACGCCGTGCGGATCGTGCTCTACTGGGGGGAGGTCGCACCCGACCCCCGGCACAAGCAGCGGCCGAAGTTCACGCAGAGCAACCCCGCCGCCTACAACTGGGGCGCCTACGACCAGCTGATCGACGCCGTCACCGCGCTGCATTGGACGGTGCTGCTGACCGTCAGCGGCGGCTTCGGCACGGTGCCGCGCTGGGCCACGCCGCATGGCGAGGACCAGTACAGCTACCCGAACGCGAGCGACTACGGGCAGTTCATGGAGGCGGTCGGCAAGCACTACGGGAAGCGGGTGAAGCTCTACTCGATCTGGAATGAGCCCAACCAGCCGCAGTACCTGCGACCGCAGTACGTGAACGGCAAGCTCGTCTCGCCCGGCATCTACCGTGGCCTGTTCCTCGCCGGCTACCGGGGTCTGAAGGCATCGGGCAACTTCACCGGCATGCGCGTGCTGATGGGCGAGACCTCGCCCGTCGGCGTGCAGGCGGCCGGCATCCCGGCGCCCCTCGCCTTCCTGCGGGGCGTGCTCTGCCTGAACTCGAACTACCAGCCGATCGGGCACTGCTCGGAGCTGCCGGCCTACGGCTACGCGCAGCATCCGTATGCCGAGGGACCCGGGCCGTTCTGGGTCCCGCCGCTCGACCCCCACCACGACGACGTCACGATCGGCACGATCGGGCGGCTCGTCACGGCGCTCGACCGCGCCGCCGCGGTCGGCGCGATCCGCGCCGACATGCCGGTCTACATCACCGAGTTCGGCATCCAGAGCGTGCCCTACCCCGCCGGTGGCGTGTCGCAGGCCAAGCAGGCCGAACTGGACGCGATCTCCGAGAAGATCGCCTGGCAGAACCCACGGGTCGCGTCGTTCGAGCAGTACCTGCTGCGCTCGGATCCGCCCGGCAGCGCCGCCGGCTTCCAGACCGGCCTGGAGACCGACGCGGGGGTCGCGAAGCCGGCGCTTGCCGGTTTCAGGCTTCCGCTCGTGGTGACGCGCACGCACAGCGGCGTGTCCTTCTGGGGTCTCGTGCGCCCCGCCGGCGACACCGTGGCCACGCCGACGACCGGTGCGACCGGGGCGACAGGCGCGAGCGGCGCGAGCGGTTCGGCCGCCGGTCCGACGAAGCTGGTGCTCCAGTACTCCTCGAACGGCGGCCACAGCTGGCGCACGCTGTTGAGCGTGCGCACCGACTCGCGTGGGGCGTGGAGCGCCAGCGGCCGGTTCGCTTCGCACCGGCTGTGGCGGACCAAGTGGGTCTCGCCCGTGGGCGTCACCTACTTCGGCGCCCCGACCCGCGCCTACACGGTCTCCGGCGGGATCGACTACTGAGGTAGCGCCTGCGGGCGCGTCGAGGCGCGCCTGCGCGAGCGACGGGGCGGGCCGACGCGCGCCCCGCGACGGATTGCGACCGCGGGCGGGGCGTACCCTTCGCGTGTGCCCGAGCTACCCGAGGTGGAGATCACCGTTCGCCGGCTGGACCGTGCGCTGGCGGGCGCGCGGATCGCCTCCGCGCGCGCCCCGGGGATCAACACACTGAAGACGTTCGCGCCGCCGCTGGACGCGCTTGCGGGCCTCGAGATCGACGAGGTCCGCCGGCGCGGCAAGCAGATCATCGTGGCGGCCGGCGGCGAGCTGGCGCTGCTGATGCACCTGATGTCGGCCGGACGGCTGCAGCTGTTCGACCAGCCGGCCGGGCCCCGCGACCGCACTTCGCGGCTGCTGGTCGCGACCGCCGACGGGCGTGAGCTGCGCCTGCGCGAGTTCGGCACCAAACAGGCGGCGTGGGTCAAGCTGCTGTCGCTCGACGCGCTCGCGGGTGAGGAGTCGCTCACGCGGCTCGGCCCGGAGGCGTGGCCGGAGCCCCCGGCGGACCTCGGCGCCCGCCTGGCCCAGCCGCGGCCGCTGCACGCCGCGCTGCGCGACCAGCACGTGATCGCCGGGATCGGGCGCTCCTGGGTCGATGAGATCCTCTGGGCGGCGCAGCTCTCGCCGTTCAAACGCGGTGTCGACCTCGACGCGCAGGAGCTGGCGACGCTGTCAGCCGCAATCGCCACGACACTCGGCGACGCGCTCGAGCACTACGAGCGCACGATCGAGCTGCCGATCCCCGACAAGCTGCCGATGCCGCTCGCCGTCCACCGCCACGAGGGCGAGCCCTGCCCGCGTTGCGGGACACCGCTCGCGGCGGTCAACTACGAGGACTACGTGATGACCTACTGCCCGAGCTGCCAGACCGACGGGCGGGTGCTGAAGGACCGCCGCCTGTCGCGCCTGTTGAAGTGAAAGCCGCGCCTGCGGTGGCGACACTCCGGCGCGAGCGCCGGAGTGTCGCGGGCCGCGCCATCAGAAGAGGACGACCTCGGGGGTCGTCGCGTGCGATGCGAGGTAGTCGCTGTTGCCGGCGAAGGTCGCCGTGTAGCTGTTCGCCTGGTTGACCTTCGCCTGACCGGAGGGCGAGATGATGCAGCGTGCGACGCCGTTGAGGCCGGTCGTGGCGGTGCAGAGCGGCGTCGAACCGACGCTGAACGAGATCGTCGCACCGGAAACCGGGTTGCCGCCGCTCGTCAGCGTTGCCTGCACGACCTGCGAGCCGATGCCGGCGAACGGCAGGAACTCCACGAGCTGCGGCGCAGCGGTCAGGCTGGTCGGCTCGACCATGCTGCCCGTGATGCAGATGTCGCCCGGCAGGAAGTACTCGTTGTAGTACTCGGGCGGCGCGACCTCGGTGGCCGTGGCCAACCAGTACTTGCCGCTCGAGTCCGGGTAGATCGAGCTGATGCGGCCACCGTTCTCCCAGTCGTGACTGAACGCGCCGCCGCCCACCGCCAGCTGGCCGCTACCGCAGTACGGGGCGCCGGCCGTGTTCGTCACCGCCGGCGGTACTGCCGTCAGCGCCGCACCGGGAGGGCTGCCGAGAAGGCCGAGGAACGTGCCGTAGGCGCCGTAGCTCGCGCTGCCGATCGTGTAGCTGCTCACGTCCGTGCTCGGGATGCAGACGGCGAAGGTGTTGAACGACGCGGTCGAGTCGGTGTACCGGACGCTCGCGAACCACCCGGCCGGAGGGGCAGTCGCGGGTTGCGAGATCGTCAGCAACGTGGCGGCGTCGCTGGTGTACTCCCCGCCGCCGACGGAAACCTCGCCGGCATTGCAGAATGCGTAGGCTTGGCCGACGCCGTCTGCGTTGAAGGGCGGGCCGCTCTCCGCGATGTGGATGCCGGGAACGGAGCTCTGGTCGACGCACACCGCGTAGGGCGTGAAATGCTCCGTGTAGGTCTCGTTGCCGGTATCGGTGGCAATCACGGTCCAGGCGTTCGAGCTTGACGGCCAGGAGGCGTTGACGAAGGTCAGCGGGCTGTGGGCGCTGATTCCGCCGCTCACCACCACCTTGCCGGACGGGCAGGTCGCGCTGGCGGTGACCGTCTCGCCGGGGGTGATGGGTGTCGAGGTGCCCTGGACGATCGTGTAGCCGGTGACGCCTGTCGCGGCTGACGCGATCGCCGGCGACACGACCAATGCGACGACGGCGCCGGCCGCCACCACCGTGGCCAGTCGACCCAGACGGCCGAGCGTACTGCGCCGGATGTGCGTGCTGGAGCCCATGATTTCTCCTCTGGTCGCATCACGCGACCTGTCTGATCCGCCCGCCAAATGCCCCTCGATCAAGGTACCTGAGCGCGCTCGCACCGGCCTGGGGAAGTTCACTGCCAACCCATTCGTGCCGCTGTCCCGGCGTCCGCGCCGTCCCGATCAGCACGGTGCAACCGCGACGATCGCCGCACGGTCCCGACTGCATCCGTGGCGCGTGCCGGCAGGCCTCGGCCGCGTTATACGATCCCAGCGATGATCGAGACCGGCGCCACCGCCCCCGATTTCGAGCTCCCGGACCAGGACGGCGAGCAGGTCAGCCTCTCCGGTCTGCGCGGGCGCAACGTCGTTCTTTACTTCTATCCGAGGGCGGACACGCCGGGCTGCACCGTGCAGGCGTGCGGAGTGCGCGACCGTGGCGGCGAGTACGCGCGGGCAGACGCGGTGGTGCTCGGGGTGTCGCCCGACTCGGTCACGAAGCTGCGGAGGTTCGCGGACAAGTACGGCCTCGCGTTCACGCTTCTCGCGGACAGCGATCACGCGGTCGCCGAGCGCTATGGCGTGTGGGTCGAGAAGTCGCGCTACGGCCGCACGTACTGGGGAAACTCGCGCACGACGTTCATCATCGGCCGTGACGGGGTGGTCGCGCACGTCATTCCGAAGGTCACGCCGAGCACACACGACGACGAGGTGCTCGCGGCGCTTGCGGCGCTGTAGTGCCGTTGGCGGTGCGCGGCGCGCGACGTTGAGTCACGTGCCCGCGCGGCGCATTAGCTTTTACGCGTGCGCTGCGAGCACGACATCCAAACCGAGCCTCTGCGGGGCCGGCCAACACGGAAAGGAACCCCGATGTCGACTGTCACTCTGCTGGACGAGATAGAAGATCTCGAGCGCCTGCTCGCCGGAGCCCACGCTTCGATCGCGACATCGAGCCGGACCGGGGAGTGGCTGCGCGTCGCCGACGACGATGACGAGGACGACGACCTGTTCGGCGAGGACGACCTCGGTTTCGACGACGTCGACGAGGATCAGGACGACGAGGATGACGACGACCTCGGCGACGACGACGGGCTGCCCGAGGATCTCGACGACGAGCTCTGAGCGCCGCGTGGCGCTCGCCGGGCGCCGGCGCGCAGGGGGCCGGGGGGCGGGGTGAGCGGGGCGCCTTCGGGCGCAGTCCGTAGGCTTGGCGGCGGTGACCGCCGTGCTCGCCTCAGCATCGTTCTCCAAGAGCATCGATTCGTTCTTCGATGCGGTCGGCAAGTTCTTCTCGGACCTTGCCGCCGTTCACTGGGGCGCGCTGATCTTCGCGATGGTGCTGTTCGCGCTCAACCTGACGCTGCGCTCGCGGGCGATCTTCAACAGCATGCGGGCGGCCTACCCGCACGAGCGTTTCCAGTGGCGGCGGATCTGGGGCGCCTACTTCGCGGCGGTGGGCTTCAACAACGTCGTGCCGGCGCGAGGCGGCGACGTGATCAAGGTCTTCCTCGCGAAGAACTCGATCCCGCGCTCGACCTACGCGACGGTCGCCGCCACGATCTACACCGAGGCGCCGTTCGACGCGGTGATCGGCGTCTTCGTGCTGATCTTCGCCTTCACCCAGGGCGTCTTCCCGAAGCCGCCCGACTTCGCCAAGCTGAACGCCTTCGACCTGTCGTTCCTGGCGTCGAACTTCCGCCTCACGCTGTTCCTGATCACCGTGCTGGCGGTCCTCGGCATCGTCGGCTTCGCGCTGCTCTCGAGGCGCGTGGTCGCGTTCTGGGAGCGCATCCGCCAGGGGCTGACGATCCTGCGCGACCGTCACCGCTACCTGCGCCAGGTCGTCGCCTTCCAGGCGGTTGCCTGGCTGTGCCGCGCCGGCGCGTTCTGGTTCTTCCTCGACGCGTTCCGGATCGGCGGCTCGGTGGGGAACGTGATGCTGGTGTTCGGCGTCAGCGCGGTGTCGGGGATGATCCCGCTGGCGCCCGGCGGGGTGGGCATCCAGCAGGCGCTGTTCGTCAAGGTCTTCCAGCACTCCGCGAGCTCCGCCGTCGTCCTCGCCTACTCGGTCGGGCAGCAGATCGCGATCGCCGCGTTGACCGCGGGCGTCGGCTTCATCGCGCTCGTCACGATCTTTCGCTTCCGCTCGTTCAAGGAGGCGATCCACGCCGGTCGCGCGGATCGTGCCGCCGAGGGCGGCGCCGGCGAGGAGCCCGGGCCTGCTACTGAAGCCCGGCGCGGGCCTCGCGAACGAGTGTGACGGCCTCGGGGAAGACGAGCGCCATGACCTCGCGGATCTGCGCGGCCTGCTGCTCCGAGGTGCCCTGAAGGTTGATCCGGTTGATCGCCGCGACGGTCATGTCGACGGCGAGCTTGATCGCGTTGTCGGCCCAGGCGAGCCGCTGCTGGCCCTGCATCTGCTCGGCGAACTCCGCCATCCGCCGCTGCAGCTCATCTGGATCGCCGAACAGGCCACCGAAACCCTCCATGCGGAAAGCCTAGCGGCCGCGGTCCAATTACACTCTCGTCGATCATGGCCGACGCCGAGCGCCAGCTCGAAGTGGAAGGCGCTCAGCGCGTCCGCGTCGCCGCCTGCGCGCTGACGGCCGGCCTGTTCTTCTTCGGCGGCCAGCTGTGGGTCGCGGTGGTCGGGGCGAAGGAGCCGACGATCGGCGTTCTGCAGGGACTGACTCCGGCGTTCCACGGGCTCGCGGCCGCGGCGGTCGACCCGCGCACGATTCACGAGCAGTTCCTGGTGAGCCACCAGTACTCGCTGATCGCGTCGTTCCTGATCAGCAACCTCGGCGCGCTGGGGATGCTCGTGCCGCTCCGATACCTGGCGGGCGCGGAGATGGCGCGCTCGCCGACGCCGTCGAGGATCGCCGGCCAGCTCGCGCTGTTCGGGCCGATCATGCTCGCCGTGTTCCTGCCCGCCTTCGAGATCTCGCTGATCCTCGGCGCGCACAGCTACCTCTCGCACAGCGCCCGCACTGCGGCGGCGATCACCGCCGCTACGGCCGGTGGGCTGCGCGTCGCGTTCCAGCTGATCCTGACCGTCGGCACGCTGGCGCTCGCCGCGGCCTTCATCATGATCTCGCTGCGGGCGATGCGCATCGGGCTGCTGACGAAGCTGATGGGCATCGTCGGGATCATCGGCGGCGTCCTGTTCCTGATCCCGTTGACGCCGCTGCCGGTGGTCCAGGCGCTGTGGCTCGTGTTCTTCGCGGCGATGCTGCTGCAGTTCGGCGGGCGCCCGCTGCCCGAGGCTTGGAGCGTGCTCGAGCCGCGTCCCTGGCCGGCTCGCGAGCGCGTGCCGCGCCAGCCGCGCCAGCCGCGCCAGCCACCGCGCGGCCTGCGCCGTGGCGGCGCTGCTTCGCCGCCCGTGCCGGCGCCCGCGGCGCCGAGCGGCCCGTCGCCGTCGGCCTCCAAGAAGCGCAAGCGCCGCCGCTGACGCGCGGTTCTACCGCAGCCCGGGGCGCCGGCGCGCCGCGCCACCGGCGACCGGCCGGCCGCGCTGATTGAGCGAGCTTATGCTCGGGTGAACGCCCCAAAAAAAGTCCCAGCGGCGCCGAGCTTGTGGTTATGCTCACGACCGCAGGGTTGCTTTCGGTAGAAGCAGGGCAGTTAAAGCTATCGGGGGATGGTTCTAACAATCCGCGCCGTGCGGCGTGTGCCGTCGCAGGGCGGGACGAGAGGAGGCCGCATGGAAGGGTCTGGAGCTAGTAGTTCGTGGAAGCCCGCGAATCCCGCGCCATTGGGGCTGGCGGGATTCGCGCTGACGACCTTCGTGTTGTCGATGATGAACGCGAACTGGGTCAGTCCGGCCGACACGCCGGTGGTGCTCGGCTTGGCGGTCGCTTACGGCGGACTCGCTCAGCTGCTCGCCGGGATGTGGGAGTTCCGGGTCGGCAACACGTTCGGGGCTGTGGCATTCAGCTCGTACGGGGCGTTCTGGATCGCCGTCTGGGTGCTGCTGTCGTTCAACGTGTCGGGGATCCCGGCCGCCAACGTCGGCCATGCACTCGGCCTGTTCTTCTGGGCCTGGGCGATCTTCACCGCGTACATGACGGTGGCGGCGCTACGTGTCAGCGGGGCGGTGTTGCTCATCTTCACCCTGCTGACGGTCACCTTCGTGATGCTCGCGATCGGCGCAAGCGGCGGCCATACGAGCGCGACGCACTGGGGCGGCTATCTCGGTGTCGCGACCGCGATCGTGGCCTGGTACACGTCGTTCGCGCACGTCATCAACAGCACCTTCGGGAAGACGGTTGCTCCGGTCTTCCCGCTCAGCAAGTAGAGAAGCGAGAAGCACGCATCGGGGGGTGTCGCGGCATGCCGCCGCGGCACCCCTCGTTCGTCTGGACAACAAGGGAGGTGGATGCAGATGGCGACTGAACACACGGGGCTGGATGCCGAGGAGCTGGTGCTCGAACGCGAGCTGGCGTCGCTGCTGGATGTGAAGACCTTCGAGCCGTCGGCGAGCTTTCGCGAGCATGCGCTGCTCAGCGACCCGGCGATCTACGCCGAGGCTGAGGCCGACTGGCAGGGCTGGTGGGCGCGTCAGGCGTCCGAGCTGCACTGGTCCAAGCCGTGGGACACGGTGCTCGACGACTCCAATCCGCCGTTCTACAAGTGGTTCGTCGGCGGCGAGCTGAACGTCTCGTACAACTGCCTGGACCGCCACGTCGAGGCGGGCCGCGGCGACCGCGTCGCCCTGCATTGGCTGGGCGAGGACGGCTCGTCGCGCGACATCACCTACGCCGAGCTGCTCGCCGACGTCGAGCGGTTCGCCAACGCGTTGAAGGACCTCGGCATCCGCAAGGGCGACATCGTCGGGATCTACCTGCCGATGATCCCCGAGGTCGTCGTATCGATGCTCGCGTGCGCGCGGATCGGCGCCCCGCACAACGTGGTCTTCGGCGGCTTCGCGGCCGAAGCGGTGCGCGAGCGGATGGAGTTCTCCGACGCAAAGGCGCTGATCACGGTCGACGCCGCCTCGCGAAAGGGCAAGCTGGCCCCGGTCAAGCAGACGGTCGACGTCGTGATGGGCGACCTGGCGACGCTCGAGCACATCATCGTCGTGGCGTCGAAGGGCACCGACATCGACATGAAGGCCGGCCGCGACGTCTTCTACCACGAGATCATGGAGAAGGCGGATCCGAGCTGCCCGGCGGAGCCGATGGGAGCCGAGGACCCGCTCTACATCCTCTACACGAGCGGTTCGACGGCGAAGCCGAAGGGCGTCCTGCACACGACCGGCGGCTATCTGACCGGTGTCAACGCGACGCACCGCTACATCTTCGACCTACACCCCGAGACCGACGTCTGGTGGTGTGCGGCCGACGTCGGCTGGGTCACCGGCCACTCCTACATCATCTACGGGCCGCTCTCCAACGGTGCGACGGGCGTGATGTACGAGGGGGCGCCCGACTACCCGCACAAGGGGATCTGGTGGGAGATCATCCAGCGCTACGGCGTGACGATCTTCTACACAGCGCCGACGGCGATCCGCACATGCATCAAGTGGGGGATCGAGTACCCGCAGAAGTTCGATCTGAGCTCGCTGCGGCTGCTCGGCACGGTCGGGGAGCCGATCAACCCGAAGGCCTGGCTGTGGTACCACAAGGTGATCGGCGGCGAGCGCTGCCCGATCGTCGACACCTGGTGGCAGACCGAGACCGGCGCGATCATGATCACGCCGCTGCCCGGGATCACCGCGACCAAGCCTGGCTCGGCGACCCACCCGTTCCCCGGGATCCGCGCCGAGGTCGTCGATGAGCGCGAGGGCAAGCCGATCGAGAGCGGGCAGGGCCTGCTCGTGATCCGCCGGCCGTGGCCGTCGATGCTGCGCACGCTCTACCGTGAGGACGAGCGCTTCATCGAGACGTACTTCTCGCGCTTCGGCAAGGAGACCTACCTCGTCGGCGACGCGGCGAGACTGGACGAGGACGGCTACTTCTGGATCATCGGAAGGATCGACGACGTGGTCAACGTCTCCGGTCACCGGCTCTCCACCGCGGAGGTCGAGTCGGCGATCGTCGCCCACGAGGCGGTCGCCGAGGCGGCGGTGATCGGCCAGTCCGACGAGCAGACCGGACAGGCGATCTGCGCCTTCGTCACGCTGCAGGGCACGACCGAGGGCACGGAGGAGCTCGAGGAGGGGATCCGCGGCACCGTCGCGGAGCGGATCGGCAAGTTCGCGCGACCGAAGCGGATCATCTGGGCCGACGATCTGCCGAAGACGCGCTCGGGCAAGATCATGCGCAGGCTGCTGCGCGACATCGCCGAGGGCCGTGCGCTCGGCGATGTCACGACGCTGCGCGACCCGGACGTGGTCTCGCGCCTCGGCGAGGCGATCGCCACCGGCGGCCACGAGGAGTGACGATCCGCTGAGCTTGCAGGGCCGGGCGCCGCGCGGCGCCCGGCCCGGGGCTCAGACCTTGTGGTAGCGCGGCTCCCAGCAGCCGTCGGCGCTGCGCTCGAAGTCCTGGAAGATGAGCGGCGCCTCGCGGAGCATCACCTGCGCGACCTCGTCGAAGACGCTGCGCAGCTCCTCCTCGGCGCCCTCGGCGGTGCGCATCTGGATCACGTGGCGCAGCGTGCGCAGGTTGGCGCTCCAGATGATGTCCGTGGAGAGGCCGATCGGAGCCAGGCGCCGCAGCGCCGAGGTGACCTCCTTCTTGACGTGAAAGGGCACGCCCTCCTCGTCGATGCCGAGTTGCGCTGCGGCGTCACGCTGGAACTCCTCGAGCTGCTCGACGATCGCGAGCACCTGCCCGCGCAGCGGCTCGAGCGCCGGCGGCACGCGAAAGCCGATGTCGGTCAGCCGCACGTAGCGCAGGCTCTCCTGGCTGAACGCGGAGCCGGCACGGTGACGAACCAGCTCGTGCGTGAAGACGCGCGACACGTTGCGCAGCGCGAAGCTGTAGGCGGCATGCTCGAGCACGCTGCCGTGGGCGCTGCGCAGCAGGTTCTCGAAGTACTCGCGGCGGTCCGTGCGCACGCGCGTGACGTTGACGTTGAGCCCCGGCTCCCAGCTGCGGTAGCACCCGCGACCGCTGAACTCGACCAGCAGCTCGCCGGCGTTCAGCGGCTCGTCAGCCTCCTCCAGACGCCGGTTCAGCCAGCTCTCGCCGCCGACGTCGGCGAGGTATGCGCGCATCCCCTCGAGGTCGATCGAGGGGCGAGCGATCAGGTGGACGGTCGGCGAGGTCTCGTGCACGGGTCAGCGAAGGTAGCGACCCGGGCGGACGTCGCCGCCCGCCGGCGGAGCGCGCCGGCGGGCGGGCCGAGGCACCGACGCCCACCGCGCGGGACTGGGCGGAGCGCCGGCCGCTGCGATCAGGCTGACGCCACCTCGCGTGCGTCGGCAAGGATGTGAGCGTCGAACTGCTCGTCGGTCATCCCTGCCGGCATCTCGTGGTCATGCTCGCGCGCGTGCTGGCGCACGTTCGCGAGCAGGGCGGCGTCGTTCTCGCCGCGGATCGTCGCGCCGCACGGTGGGCACGTGACTTCCTTCGCCATCGGAGCCTCCTGGGGTAGGGGGACGGCGCGAGCCTAGCACCGGCGCGCCGCCGTCGACAGGGTTGGCCCGGCCCTCGCGAGCATCCGGCGTGCTCGTGTACGGTGAGCGCATGATGGATGTGGCGACGGCGGTCCGCACGCGGCGGACCCACAAGGCGTTCGGCTCCGCGCCGGTCGAGCGCGCGACCCTGCTCGAGCTGTTCGAGCTGGCGCGGTGGGCGCCCAACCACCGGCTCACCAACCCGTGGCGCTTTCGCGTGCTCGGTGTGCAGACCCGCGCCGCGCTCGCACACGAGGCCGAGCTGGCGACGCCGGGCTCGGCCCGCAAGCTCGAGCGCGCGCCGACCCTCGTCGTCGCCAGCGCGAAGCTGGCGGGCGATCCAGGCGAGCAGCGTGAGGACCTGCTCGCCGCCGCGATCGCGGCCTACATCGTGCTGCTCGGCGCGCACGCGCGGGGCCTCGCCGGCTACTGGCGCACGCTGCCGCTGCTGGACACGCCCGCGGCGCGCGCCCTGCTCGGGCTCGCCGCGGACGAGCAGCCGGTCGGACTGCTGCACCTCGGACGCCCCCTCGAGGCGCAGCGGGTTCCCGAGCGCGCCGCGGTCGAGGAGATCGCGAGCTTCCTGGACTGATCGCCGCCACCTGCCGCGGTGAGGGGACGGATCAGGGGATCAGGACGATCTTGCCGTGCGTCCTTCGCTCCGCGAGTTGCGTGTAGGCCTCACGGACGTCGGCGAGCGGGAAGGTCCGCGCGATCGGAAGCTCGAGGCTGCCGTCGGCGACAAGGCCGGCGATCTCGCCGAGCAGCGCGCTCGTGGCGATCGCGTGGGTTCCGGCGCCGTGGACGCCGAGGCGTTCGATGGCGGCGAAGTCCGCGATCGTGTTGATGCGATCGACGCCGACCCCGAGCGAGACCGCGAGGTCGACGTAGCCACCGCCGAAGGTGTCGATGAACGCGTCGAGGTGGCCGCCCGCGGCCTGCATTATGCGCTCCGCCTGGCCGTCGCCGTAGGTCACCGGGATCGCGCCGCGACTGCGCAGCCAGGCATGGTTGGACTCGCTCGCAAGGCCGATCACGCGCGCCCCGGTTCGGAGCGCGAGCTGCACCGCGACCGAGCCGACGCCGCCCGCCGCGCCCGAGACGGCCACGACCTCGCCGGGCTTCGGCGCCACCGCGTCGACACAGGCGTAGGCCGCCATCGACACGACGAACAGCGAGCCGGCGACCTCCCACGAAACGCCCGCCGGCTTGAGCGTGAGCCAGTCGGTGGGGACGGCGACGAACTCGGCGTGACTGGCCCGGCGCTCGGTCCAGCCGCAGACCTCGTCGCTGACCGCGAAGGCGGATGCGCCGTCGCCAAGCTCCTGCACCACGCCGGCGAAGTCGGTGCCCTCGCCGGAGGGGAAGGTGGCCGGCCAGCGAGCGTCCAGCAGACCTTCGCGGATCGCGATCTCACCCGGGTTGATCGACGCAGCCCTCACCGCCACGAGCACCTCGCCCGCGGCGGGCACCGGGCGATCGACCTCGCGCACCTCGAGCACGTCGACGCCGCCGTAACGATCGAATCTGACTGCCTTCACGCGATCCTCCCAAGCTCGACGACGACTCCGACCACAGAGCCTACCCAGGCGCACCGCCGGGCCCGCGGGGCCGGAGACAGACGGAGCGCAGCCGCCGCGCAGCGGCGGCGAGCACCCCCGGGCGGAGCACCCGGCGGGAGCCGGGGCGGAGCCTCCTAGAGGAACGAGGTCAGCGACGCCGCGGCGTGGTTGGCGAAGTCGAACAGCGGTTGCGGGACGATGCCGAAGAAGATCGTCGCCGCCGCGAACACCAGCGCGACGATCGCGACCTCCAGGTGGCGGCCGCCGGTATCGGCTTCGGGGGAGCCGCCGGCGAGCACCGGGCGTCCGTTCGCGCTGCGCGGCGCCGGGGCGGGGGCGTCGCGCATCCAGACCGCCGCGATCACGCGCAGGTAGTAGCCGAGCGAGATCATCGAGCCGACGACGATCACGACCGCGAGCCAGGTGTAGTCGCCGTCGACGAGCGCCTGGATCAGGTAGACCTTGCCGATGAAGCCGGCCGTGGCGGGAATGCCGGCGAGCGAGAGCATCGCGATCGTCAACGGCCAGGCGAGCCAGGGCCGCTCGGAGCCGAGCCCGGCGACCGCGTCGATGTCGTCGCCGTGGAGCGTCTCGCGTTCGCGGGCGATGATCACCGCGAAGGCCGCGATGTTCATCAGCAGGTAGACGACGAGGTAGAAGATCGTCGCGGAGGCGCCGAGCTGGGTGGACACGACGACGCCACCCATGATGTAGCCGGCCTGCGCGACCGACGAGTAGGCGAGCATCCGCTTCAGCGACGACTGGCCGAGCGCCCCGACGTTGCCGACGATGATCGTGATCGTCGCGAGGGTCGCGAGCGCCGGGCCCCAGTCGAGGTTGTCGGCGATCAGCGCGACGTCGAAGATCCGCAGCAGGACGCCGAAGGCGGCGGCCTTCGTGGCGACCGCCATGAACGCGGTGATCGGCGTCGGCGCACCCTCGTAGACGTCGGGGGTCCACTGGTGAAACGGCGCCACCGACGCCTTGAAGCAGAGCCCGACGAGCACCAGCGCGATGCCGGTCAGGAGCAGCACGTCGGAGCTGTGGCCGGCCGAGATCGAGGCGGCGATCGCCGAGAAGTCGGTGGAGCCGGTAGCGCCGTAGAGCAGCGCCAGGCCGTAGAGCAGCGTCGCCGAGCCGACCGAGCCGATCACCAGGTACTTCAGCCCCGATTCGAGCGAGGAGGCGCGGTGCATCTCCGTCGCGCAGAGCACGTAGAGCGGGATCGAGAGCAGCTCGATGCCGATGAACAGCGTGACCAGGTTCTGGGCGGCGACGAGGATCGCCATGCCGGCGATCGAGGCGAGCAGCAGCGCGTGAAACTCGCCGTGGGCGGACTCGCGGGGTGCCTGGGCGCGCCAGGAGAGCAGCACGGCGGCGGCGCCGGCGGCGGCGAAGATGAGCGTCAGCGCGAGCGCGAGATCGTCGACCGAGAGCGCGCCGGAGATCGCCGAGATGTGGTCGCTCCACTGCCAGACGGTGACGGCGATCGTGGCCGCCAGCGTCAGCAGCGTGAGCGCGGGGACCAGCTGCTCACGCGCGAAACGCGAACGCAGCAGGCCGACGAGCAGCACGATCACCGAGCCGCCCAGCAGCGCCTCGAACGGCGAGATCGCGGCGTAGTCGATGTGGGGGGCGCGGGGGTGGTTGAGGCTCGACTGCTGGGACGCGAGGAGCACGATCGCGCTGTGGAGCCTGGCGATCGCGGTCATTGGTTGGCCACCGGGAAGCTCGCGGGGGGCGCCGCGTCGGCGGCCGCGGAGGAGATCGAGGAGGTCACCGACGTCTGTGCGCGCGAGAGCTCGAGCTGCGGGTAGATCGCGAACAGCATGATCACGCCGACGAACGGGACGAGCACGAGCGCGTCACGCCAGCGCAGCTCGCGCGAAACGACCTCCGGGCCGGCGCGGTTGTGCATCGTGCGGATGAACACGCGCAGCATGTAGACGCTCGCCATCAGCACGCCGGTGAAGGCGATGATCGAGAAGACCATCTTCGTCTTGAACAGCCCGAGCAGGATCAGCACCTCGCCGACGAAGTTGCCGGAGCCCGGCATCGCCAGCGCGGCGAAGGCGACGATCAAAAAGATCGTCGCGAGGACCGGCGCGCGCATCGCGATGCCGCCCATGTCGCGGATGTCCTCGGAGCCGCCGGCGCGCGCCGACAGCAGCGCCACGATCAGGAACAGCGGTGCGACGACGACGCCGTGGTTGACCATCTGCAGGACCGCGCCCTGCGCGCTCTGCGACGACAGCGCGAAGATCCCGATCGTGATGAAGCCGAGCTGGGCGACCGACGAGTAGCCGATGATCAGCCGCGCGTTGGTCTGCGTGAAGGCCATCGCCGAGCCGTAGAGGATCGACGCCAGGCCGATCAGCAGGAGCAGCGTCTGGAAGTGGACGCCGGCGCGGGGCAGGATCGGCAGCACGATCGCGAGGAAGCCGTAGGCGCCGACCTTCGACAGCACGCCGCTGAACGGCGCGAGCACCTCGATCGGCATCTCGCGGTAGGCGTCGGGCATCCAGCCGTGCAGCGGGAACGCCGGCATCTTGACGAGGAAGGCGGCCGCGAACAGCAGGAAGATCCAGTCCTGGGTGCCGGCGGGCAGTGCCGTCGCCTGCAGCGCCGTGTAGGTGAAGTTCAGCGGCTGGCCGCTCTGGTGCGAGGTCAGCACGGCCAGAGCGACCGCGCCGGCGAGCATCAGCAGCGAGCCGACCAGCGTGTAGATCACGAGCTTGGTCGTGGCGGCCACCCGCCCCGGTCCGCCGTAGACGCCGGTCAGCAGGTAGAAGGGGATCAGCATCAGGTCGAAGAAGCCGATGAAGAGCGCGAGATCCTGAGCGAGGAAGGCGCCGAGCACGGCGGTCTGGGCGATCCCGAAGAGCAGATAGAAGAGCTCCGTGCGCGGCCACTCGCGCAGGTTGGCGGCGATCAGCGAGAGCGAGAAGACGAACGTGGTCAGCGCGATCAGGAACAGGTTCAGGCCGTCCAGGCCGAGCTTGTAGTGAATGCCGAGCGAGCGGATCCAGACGACGTCGATGACGTAATGCAGCTCGTCGGGTCCGCCGTTGAAGCCGGCGATCAGGCCGATCACCAGTCCGAGCGAGGCGAGCGAGCCGAGCAGCGCGAACAGCCCGGGCACGCGTCGCCCGCCGGCGGTCGCGCCGATCAGGGCGGTCGCGGCGGGAAGCCAGATCACGAGCGAGAGCATCAGCGCATCAGCTCTGCAGCAGGAAGTAGAGGCCGACGCCGGCGATGCCCACGAGCATCAGGCCGGCATAGACACGCAGCAGGCCGCTCTGCGTTCCCCGCACCAGCGCGGAGCCGGCCCGCACCAGGCCGGTGCTCCCGCCGATCAGCAGGCCGTTGACCACGACCCGCTCGAACGTGTTCTGCGCGAAGCGCCCAAACCAGGCGCCCGGACGCACGACCAGCGCGTCGATCAACTCGTCGAAATACCACTTGTGCTCGAACAGCGTGGTGAGCGGGCGCAGCCGCGCGGCGATCGCCGGGGCGAGCGCCGGCCTGGCGACCCAGAGGACGTAGGCGGTCGCGATGCTGACCAGCGAGATCGCCGCGCCGAGGATCAGGCCGAGATAGAGCAGGTTGTTGGTGGTGTGGCTGGCGATCGTGGAGTCGGCGAACGTCGGTGCGAGGAAGTTGTCCAGCCAGCTCGTGGTCTTCGGGATCGAGACGATGCCGCCGGCGATTGCAAGCACCGCCAGCAGGCTCATCGCCACCCGCATCGGGATCGCGCGCTCGGCGATCACATGGTCGGGGCCGGGGAAGCCGACATCGGTGTCCTCGAGCTCGCCGTTGGCGGGGTTGGTCGGCGCCGCCGGATGGAACAGGTGGCCGTGGTCGATCAGCTCCGCGGCTTCGGGGCACGGCTCGCCGAGGAAGGCGCGGAAGATCATCCGGAACGTGTACAGCCCGGTCAGGAACGCGCCCAGATAGCCCGCCACGTACAGCGCCCAGTGCCAGCCGCCGCGGCCGGCGACGAACAGCAGGATCGAATCCTTCGAGAAGAAGCCGCTGAACGGCGGCAGGCCGCTCAGCGCGAGGCCGCCGATCAGGAAGGCGGCGAAGGTGAACGGCAGCGCCCGTCGCAGCCCGGACATGCGGTTGAGCGACTGCACGCCGCCCATCGCCGAGATCAGCGAGCCGGCCGCCATGAACAGCAGCGCCTTGAAGAAGGCGTGCGTCATCAGGTGAAACAGGCCGGCGGTGTAGGCGCCAACCGAGACGCCCATGATCATGTAGCCGATCTGCGACATCGTGGAGTAGGCGATCACGCGTTTGAGATCGGTCGCGGCGAGGCCGATCGTGCCCGCGATCAGCAGCGTCAGCGCACCGACGATCGCGCCGACGTCGCCGGCGGCGGGAGCGAGCTGGAAGAGCGGGTGCATGCGTGCGATCAGGTACACGCCGGCGGTGACCATCGTCGCGGCGTGGATCAGCGCGCTGACCGGTGTCGGGCCCTCCATCGCGTCCGGGAGCCAGGTGTGCAGCGGGATCTGCGCGGACTTGGCGAACGCGCCGACCAGCAGCAGCAGACAGCCCGCGGTCACATCTCCGCTGCCGGAGGCGAAGACGTGCGGTGCGGCGCGGAAGCTGGCGACCAGGTCGAAGGTGTGCGTGTGGCGGAAGATGAAGAAGGTTCCGAGCACCAGGCCGATGTCGCCGAGCACGTTGATCACGAACGCCTTGATGCCGGCGGAGGTCGCGGTCGTCCGCCGGTACCAGAAGCTGATCAGCATGTAGGAGGCTGCGCCGACGAACGCCCAGCCGACGATCAGCAGGATGAAGTTGCCGGCGAGGACGAGCAGCAGCATCGAGAAGACGAAGAAGTTGAGGTAGGCGAAGAAGCGCGAGTAGCCGCGGTCGCCCTGCAGGTAGCTGACGGAGTAGAGGTGGATCAGCGTCGAGACGCCGGCGACCACGCAGATCATCAGCACCGACAGCGGGTCCACGAGGATCGTCGCGCGGGCGTCGACGCCGACGGTGCCGGCGATCGTCCAGAGCGTCGAGGTCAGCTCGCGATGGGCGGGTGTCTGCTGCTGGAGCTTGGCCAGCGTGATCAGCGCGAAGATGAAGGAGAGCGCGATCGCGCTGGTGCCGACCCAGCCGGCGCTGCGGCCGGGCAGGCGGTTGAAGAGCGCGCCGACGACGATCGTGCCGGCGAGCGGCGCGGCGAGCACCAGCCATGCGGCGGTCGTCGCGCTCATCCCTGAAGCTCCCGCATCTCGTCGACGTCGATCGGCAGCCGCCGGCGATGCATCGCGACGATCAGGCCGAGGCCGACGGTGACCTCGCAGGCCGCGACGACCATCACGATCAGCGCGAAGACCTGCCCGTCGCCGTTGCCCCACATGCGCGAGAAGCCGATCAGCGCGAGGTTCGCGGCGTTCAGCATCAGCTCGAGGCAGAGCAGCACGACGAGCGGGTTGCGGCGCACCAGCACGCCGCCCGCGCCGATCGCGAAGATCAGCGCGCTGACCGCCAGATACCAGCCGATCGTCATGGCTCGCCGACCTCCACGCGCCCGCCCGCCTCGGCCATCGTGCCGGTGCCGAGCGGGCGCGGACGCAGCAGGTCCATCACGCTGATCCTCGGCGGGTCGCCCTCGATGCCCTCGTCGAGGCCCCGCCGGCGCCGGGCGAGCGTGACCGCGCCGATCGCCGCGACCAGCAGCAGGTAGGAGGCGATCTCGAACGGGGCGAGGAACCGCGTCAGCAGCAGCCTGCCGATCGCCTCAGGCGTGCCGAAGCCCGTCTTGTAGGGGGCGCCGTCGGTGCCGATCGCCTGCAGGCCTGAGCCGAGCACGGCGATGAACAGCTCGATGACGAGCGCGGCGCCGCAGGCGAACGCGCCGAGCGTCGCGGCGCGGCCCGGGCTCTGGCCGACCGGCGTGGCGTCGGTGCCGACGTAGGAGACGACGAAGATGTAGAGCACCATCACCGCGCCGGCGTAGACGACGACCTGCGCGGCGGCGACGAACTCGGCGCGCAGCAGCAGGAACAGCGCGGCCAGCGAGATCAGGTGCCCGACCAGCGCCAGCACGCTGTAGAAGGGGTTCTGAAGGACGATCACGCCGATCGCGCCGGCGATCGCGCCGATCGCGGCGATGAAGAAGATCACTGCTGACATCAGCTCAACTCACTCGCCCTCGTTGCGCAGCGGCGTCGCCTCGATCGGCTCGGCCAGCAGCATCTCCTTCGTGAAGATCAAATCCGAGCGGTTGTAGTCGGACATCTCGAAGTCGTGGCCCATCGTGATCGCGTCGAACGGGCAGGCGACCTCGCAATAGCCGCAGAAGATGCAGCGGCTGATGTTGATCTCGTAGACCGCGGCGTAGCGCTCGCCGGCCGAGACGCGGTGCTCGTGGGTGTTCTCCGCCGCGACCACGCGAATGCAGTCCGAGGGGCAGGCGGCGGCGCAAAGCGAGCAGCCGACGCACTTCTCGAGCCCGGTGTCCTCGAAGCGGTGCAGCTTGTGGCGCCCGCGGAAGCGCGGGTAGACCGGCACCTTCTGCTCGGGGTACTGGATCGTGTGGACGCCCTCGACCACGCGGGCGAAGGTCGTCTTCAGGCCGCGCAGCGTCTCGCCGAAGGCGCGGTAGGTGCCGCCGGCGGCGCCAGGCTCCGGCGCCCGCTGCACCGTGATCTGATCCTCACCCGGCGACCAGCTCATTTGTGCACCGCCACGACGATGATCGCGGTCACGAGCGTGTTGGCCGTGGCGAGCGGCAACAGGATCTTCCAGCCGAAGCTCATCAGCTGGTCGTAGCGCAGGCGGGGAAGCGTCGCGCGGATCCAGATGAAGAAGCTGATGAAGACCATCATCTTCGCGAGCACGATGATGGGGTCGACCCAGGTGGGCGGGTGGATCCCGAACGGCAGCAGCCAGCCGCCGAGGAACAGCGTCACCGCGATGCCCGAGACGACCATCATGTTGAGGTACTCGGCGAACAGGAAGGCGACCATGCGGGTGCCGCCGTACTCGGTGAAGTAGCCCGCGACCAGCTCCGCGTCGGCCTCGACGAGGTCGAACGGCGAGCGGTTGGTCTCGGCGAAGCTGGCGATCGTGAACACGAGGAAGCCGACGAACTGGGGGATGAAGTACCACATGCCGCCCTGCCCGTGGACGATCGCGGTCAGCGACAGGCTGCCGGCGGTGATGATCACGCCGATCAGCGCCAGCCCCTGCGAGACCTCGTAGGAGATCAGCTGGGCGGCGGCGCGCATCGCGCCGAGAAAGGAGTACTTGGAGCCCGACGCCCAGCCACCGAGCATCAGCCCGTAGAAGGCGATCGCGCCGAAGGCGAAGACGTAGAGCGGGCCGATCGACGGGTCGACGCCGTAGAGGCCGACGCGCGTGCCGAAGATGTTCGTCACATCGCCGAAGGGCACGAGCGCGAACGCGGCGACCGCCGTGAGGATCGAGATCACCGGCGCGGCGAGGTACAGCGGGCCGATCGAGGTGACCGGCCGCGAGTCCTCCTTGGTCGCGAACTTGATGATCTCGGCGAGCGGCTGAAGCAGCCCGAACGGTCCGACCCGGTTCGGCCCGTAGCGGCCCTGGAAGCGCCCGAGCAGCTTGCGCTCATAGACGATGATCAGCGGCAGGATCCCGAGCGCCACGCCGAAGATCAGCAGCGACTTGATGATCTGGATCCACCACGGCTCGAAGTAACCGGCGTTTGCGAGGATCACGCGAAGGCCTCCTCGACGCTGATCGTGTCCGGCTGTGGGTCGGGCGCCGGCGGTGGCGGGTCGGGGATCGCGAGGATCTCGATCGTCTCGCCCCGCAGGCTCTCCGCCGAATCGGCGGGCAGCCCGCGTTGCAGGAACACGCGGCCGGCCGGGACGCCGTCGCGCACCGCGACCTGCGCATGGATCTGCGCCCCCGTCTCGTCGGCCACGAGCATCTGCACGCCGTCGCGCAGGCCGAGCCGCCGTGCGTCGGCGGGGGCGATCTCGACCTGCTGGTGCGGGTGAAGGAAGGCGAGCGCGGGGGAGGCGGCGACCTCGGGCGCGGCCCAGATCGAACGGTAGGAGCCGGCGGCGAGCCTCCCGCTCGGCGCCTTCGCGGATCCGCGCGAAGCAGGCCTGCGCGGCGGCGCCTTCGCCGACGAGGGGGCAGGCAGGGCGCCGGCCGCCTCGCGCGTGGGCCAGCGCACGCCGGTGCCGCCGAGCTCCTCGAGCGTCAGTCCCGCGTACATCGGGACCGCGTCGAAGAGCAGGGCGCTCGCCGCGGCGCCGCTTCGCACGTCCGCCGGGGCGCCGAGCCGGGTCGCCAGCTCCGCGAGGATCGACCACTCCGCGCGCACCGCGCCCTGCCGGGCGATCGCCGGGCGCAGCCGCTGCACGCGGCCGTCGGGGTGCGTCACCGTGCCGTCCTTCTCGGCCGCGGCCTCGGCCGGGAAGACGACCGTCGCGTGTTCGCGGATGCCGTCCGTGAGGAAGGCCGCGTGGGCGATCACGGTGCTCGCGTGCTCGAGCGCCTCGTCCCAGCCTGCGCGGTCGGGCAGGTCGCGCAGCGGGTCGACCGACAGCAGGTAGAGCGCGACCAGCTCGCCGCGGCGCAGCGCATCGGCGATCGCCGGCGTGTCGAGGCCGCCCTCGAGCGGCGCGTCGCCGAGGCCCGCGCCGGCGTTTGGCAGCACGCCGGCCTCGCGCAGGCCGCGTCCGTTGGCGGCGTCGGGGATCCCGATCAGCCCGGCGCCGTCGTGGTCGCGCAGGCCGAGCGCGTCGGCGAGCTCGAGCAGCGCCTGCGCGCCGTCACCGTCCAGCAGGCGCTCGCCGTAGAGCACGACGACCTCCGGTCCCGCCTCGCGCAGCAGCGTGGCGAGCGCCGCCAGCTCCTCGGCGCTCGTGCCCGCGGCCGCCGCCGCGTGCTTCGGGTCCTCGCCGCGCAGCGCCGCCGCCAGCGCCGCCGCCAGCTCGCCGCCGCGCCCGGGCGCAAAGCGCAGGCTGTGGCCGCTGCCCGGATCGAGGGCGCTCGGTCGCTCGGTCGCCACCGCCAGCTGGACGTGGTTGCGGCGCACGCCCTTGCGGATTCGCAGCTCGAGGATCGGCGCGTCGTCGACCGGCTCGCAGTCGAGCACGAGCACCGCATGGGCGAACTCGAGGTCGGCGACGGTGGCCGCGAGAGCAGGGGCGCTGAGCGCCCGCCACGCGTCGAGCGCGACGGCGCCGGTTGGGCGCGCGTCGAGATGCGGCGAGCGCAGCGCCTCACGCAGCAGCGTGGCGAGCAACAGCCCCTCCTCGTTGCTCGCGCCGCCGCCGGCCAGCGCGGCGGTGCGCGCCCCCGCGCGGCGCAGCGCAGCTGTCGCCTCGCTCAGTGCGCGCTCCCAGCTGACCTCGCGCAGCTCGCCGCCGTCGCGGATCAGCGGCGCCGTGATGCGCTCGTCGGCGTGCACGGCCTGGTAGGCGAAGCGGCCCTTGTCGCACAGCCAGCCGTCGTCGACGTTGTCGTGCTGGCGCGCGAGCACGCGCAGGACCCGCTCGTCGCGGACCGTCAGCGTGACGTTGCACTGCGCCGGGCAGAGCGTGCAAAGCGTGCCGGCGCCCTCGATCTCCCACGGGCGGGCACGGAAGCGGTAGGCGCGCGAGGTCAGCGCGCCGACCGGGCACAGCTCGATGATGTTGCCGCTGAACGGGGCGACGTAGGGGTGCCCGTCGAAGGTTCCGACGAACGAGTGCGTGCCGCGCTCCAGCAGGATCAGCTGGTAGTCCTCGGAGATCTCCTGCGCGAAGCGCACGCAGCGGTAGCAGAGGATGCAGCGCTCGCGGTCGATCGCGATCAGCGGCGAGAGCTCGAGCGGCTTGCGGAAGTGGCGCTTGGGCTCGATGAAGCGCGAGTGCCCGCCGCCCCAGCCGAAGGTGATGTCCTGCAGCGGGCATTCGCCGCCCTTGTCGCAGACCGGGCAGTCGAGCGGATGGTTGATCAGCAGGAACTCGACGACCGCCTGCTGCGCGACCCTGGCGCGCTCGGACCGGGTGTGCACGATCATCCCGTCCTTGACGGCGGTCGAGCAGGCGGTCTGCAGCTTCGGGATGCCCTCGATCTCGACCAGGCACATGCGGCACGCGCCGACCGGAGCGCCGAGCTTCGGCTCGTAGCAGAAGACCGGGATCTCGACGTCGGCGAGCTTCGCGGCGTCGGCGAGCATCGCGTTCTCGGGCGCCTGGATCTCGCGGCCGTCGACCGAGAGCGTGATCATCTTCGCGGCGGGGCGCGGCATCAGAGCGCGCCCGCCAGCTGCCGCGAGTGCATGTGAGCTTCGAACTCGTCGCGGAACTTCGCGATCATCGAGCCGATCGGCATCGCCATCGCGTCGCCCAGCACGCACAGGCAGTTGCCGATGATGTGCTCCTGGACGGAGGCCATGATGTCGAGGTCCATCGGCGTCGCCTCGCCGGCGTCGATGCGCTCGAGCATCCGCACCGTCCAGTTGGTCCCCTCACGGCATGGCGTGCACTTGCCGCACGACTCGTGGCGGTAGAACTTGGCGAGCTTCAGCGCGACGTCCAGCACGGGGGTCGAGTCGTCGACGACGATGATCGCGCCGGAGCCGAGCATCGTGCCCGCCTTGGCGAGCGAGTCGAAGTCGTAGGGGACGTCGAGATCGGCCGCGGTCAGCACCGGCGAGCTGGATCCGCCGGGGAACCAGAGCTTCACCTGGCGACCCTCCGGCGGGCCGCCGGCCAGGTCGAAGATGATCTCGCGCGAGGGCGTCCCCAACTCGATCTCATAGTTGCCGGGGCGCTGCACGTGGCCCGAGACGGAAACGACCTTGGTGCCGGTCGAGCCGCTGACGCCGAGCTTGGCGTACTCGGCGCCGCCCATCGCGATGATGTGCGGCATCGTCGAGAGCGTCTCGACGTTGTTGATCAGCGTCGGGCCCTGGTAGAGCCCCTGGACGGCGGGGAACGGGGGCTTCAGCCGCGGATTCCCGCGCTTGCCCTCGAGCGAGTCGAGCAGGCCCGTCTCCTCGCCGCAGATGTAGGCCCCGGCGCCGCGGTGCAGCACCACCGAGCAGGAGAAGGAGCCGCCGAGGATCCGCTCGCCGATGTAACCCGCGGCGGCCGCCTCGGCCAGCGCCGCGTCGAGGACCCGCGCCTGCTGCTCGTACTCGCCGCGGATGTAGATGAAGGCGCGGCTGGCGCCGGCGGCGTGCGCGGCGATCACGATCCCCTCGATCAGCATGTGCGGGTTCTTCGCCATCAGCTCGCGGTCCTTGAAGGTCCCGGGTTCGGACTCGTCGGCGTTGCAGACCAGGTAGCGGTCCATGTCCCCCTGCGGCAGGAAGGCCGCCTTGCGCCCGGCGGGGAAGCCGGCGCCGCCGCGCCCGCGCAGGCCGGAGGCGTCGAGCTCGGCGACGACGGCCGCCTGATCCATCGCCAGCGCCTTGCGCATCGCCTGGTAGCCGCCGCGGCGCTCGTAAACCTCGAGCGTGGCGAGCCCCGGCTCGTCGATGTCGCGCAGCAGGATCGGCGTGGCGGCGCGGGGGCGGGCGCGGGGCATCAGGCGTTCGCCTTCGGGTCGGCGCAGCGCAGGCGCGAGAGGGCCAGGTCGGGGATCGGCTCGCGCCCGGCCTGCAGGTCGTCGACGAGCCGCTGTGCGTCGGCGAGCTCCAGGGGCCCGTAGTAGACCTGGTCGACGGAGACCATCGGCGCGATGTCGCAGGCGCCGAGGCACTCGAAGTGGCGCAGGTTGATCTGGGGGTCGTCGCCGGCGGCCTGCTCGATCGCGTCGTAGAGCGCGTCGGCGCCGCGCAGCGAGCAGGAGATGTTGGTGCAGACGTAGACCGAGTGGGGGCCGACGGGCTCCAGTTCGAACATGTCATAGAAGGTCGCGACGGAGCTGAGGTAGGCGGGGGTCAGGCGCATCACGCAGGCGACCTGCTCGATCGCCTCCGGCGAGCACCAGCCGTGCACGCGCTGGGCGGCGGCGAGCGCCGGCAGCGCGGCCGAGCGGCGGTCCGGATAGAGCGCCATCGCCGCCTCGATCTCCGCACGCAGCTTCGCCGGCACCTCGACCAGCGCCGGGTCGGGAACGCCGGCCGGATCCTTGTCGAGGTCGGCCGCCTGATCCCAGCCCGGCACGCGCGAGCCGTGCGCGAAGCGCGTGACGCGGGTCATGGTGTGATCCCCCGGCGGCGCAGCCGCGGCGGGTGCTCGCCTGGCGCGAGCCCCAGGGCCGACCCGTCGCGCGTCATCGGTCGATCCCGCCGAGGATCGGGTCGAGCATCGCGAGCGTCGCGATCAGGTCGGCGATGTAGGCGCCGCGGACCATCGGCGCGGTCGCCTGCAGGTTGACGAAGCTCGGGTCGCGCATGTGCACGCGGGCCGGCTTCGAGGAGCCGTCGGAGCGCACGAAGCAGCCGAGCTCGCCGCGCGGGCTCTCGATCGCGTAGTAGATCTCGCCCGGCGGCACGCGGAAGCCCTCGGTGACGAGCTTGAAGTGGTGGATCAGCGCCTCCATCGAGGTCGCCAGCTCGTGGCGCGGCGGCAGCGCGATCTTGCGGTCCTCGGTGATGTGCGGGCCCTCCGGCAGGCCGTCGAGGGCCTGCTCGATGATCTTCACCGACTCGTAGATCTCGGCGACGCGGACCGCGAAGCGGTCGTAGTTGTCGCCGACGGTGCCGACCGGGATCTTGAACTCGAAGTCCTCGTAGCTGCAGTACGGCTCGGCCTTGCGCAGGTCCCAGGGGTTGCCGGCCGCACGCAGCAGCGGCCCGCTCACGCCGAGCGAGAGCAGCGTCGCCTCGTCGAGCGGGCAGACGCCGCGCAGCCGCTGCAGCAGGATCTCGTTGCGCCGCAGCAGGTCCATGTACTGGTCGGTGCGTCCCGGCATGATCGCGATGAATTCGCGGAGCTTGGCCTCGAAGCCGCGCGGGATGTCCTCGATCACGCCGCCGACCTGGAAGTAGCGGGTGTGCATCCGCTGGCCGGAGGAGAACTCGAACAGGTCGAGGATCGTCTCGCGCTCGCGGAAGCAGTACCAGAACATCGAGATCGCGCCGAGGTCGAGCGCGCTCGTGCCAAGCCAGACGAGGTGCGACATGATCCGGTTGAGTTCGAGGTGAATCACGCGCAGGTACTGCGCGCGCTTGGGAACCTCGCACTCCAGCAGCGTCTCGACGGCGCCGCAGAAGGCCATCGCGTTGAAGTAGTAGGAGAGGTAGTCCATCCGCTCGACGACGGGGATCACCTTCCAGTAGGCCTTCTGCTCGGCGGTCTTCTCGATGCCGGTATGGACGTAGCCGATGATCGGCTTCAGCTCGCGCACGATCTCGCCCTCGAGCGTGACGAGCAGCCGCAGCACGCCGTGCGTCGCGGGATGGTGCGGCCCGATGTTGAGCGTCAGCAGCTCCGTCGTCTCGCCGCCGCGCTGAGCGGCGATCTGCTCCTCGAGCGGCGAGAGCGTGATCGACTCCTCGATCGCGCGGTAGGGCGAGCGCGTGCTCACCGCGTCCACCCCGGGCTGGTCGCGTCGTTGTGGGTGAACAGCACCGGCTCGCCGCCGATCGGGAAGTCGCGCCGCTGCGGGTGGCCCTCGTAATCCTCGGGCATGAGGATCCGCCGCAGATCGGGGTGCCCGTCGAAGAGCACGCCGAACATGTCGTAGACCTCGCGCTCCTGGTGGTCGGCGGTCGGCCAGTCCGGTGTGACGGACGCCACCGTCGGCTCCGCCAGCGGGAGTCGGAGCTTGACGGTGAGTCGATCCACACGCGCCATGTCGAGCAGCTCGTAGTGCACGCCGAGCCGTGGCTCCTCCGGGTAGTAGTCGACGCCGTGCACGCTCATCAGTGCGCGGTAGCCGTGGTCGTCGCGCAGCCGCGTCAGCACGCCGCGGACCGCGCCGGGCGCGATCTCGACGCTTCCGCGGCCGCGGAAGAACGTCGTCTGCAGTACGGCGCCGGGAAGCTCGGACTCGAGCTGGCCGGCGATCAGCTCCAGCCCGACCTGATCAGGCACCGGCCGGCTCCGCGCCGCCGAGGACCTCCTCGGTCCCCTGTGCGTCGTAGCGCTGCCGCCAGCCCATGTCGGGATCCTCCTGGATCATCTTGCGCAGCTTGAGGATGCCGTGCATCAGCGCCTCGGGGCGCGGCGGGCAGCCCGGGACGTGGACGTCGATCGGCATGAACTTGTCCGCCGGCACGATCGCGTAGTTGTTGAAGACGCCCATCGAGGACGAGCAGGCGCCCATCGCGATCGCCCACTTGGGCTCGAGCATCTGGTCGTAGATGCGGCGCACGACCGGGGCCATCTTGATCGAGACGCGCCCCGACAGGATCAGCAGGTCGGCCTGGCGCGGCGAGGCGCGGAAGGCCTCGAAGCCGAAGCGCGCGATGTCGACGCGGGCCGCGACGACCGACATCATCTCGATCGCGCAGCAGGCGAGGCCGAAGGTGGCGGGGAAGATCGCGTTCGAGCGCCCCCAGGCGACGGCGCGGTCGAGCGTGGTGGTGAGGATCGACTGCTCGACGTGGCGCTCGAGCTCGAGTCCCTCGAGGTCGCCGCGCAGCAGGTCGCGCGCCAGCAGCTGGCGGGCGCGGAGGCTGCCCGGCTCGATCGGCTCGCGCGTCAGCGCCATTCGAGTGCCCCGCGCCGCCAGACGTAGACGAGTGCGACGAACAGCAGGACCACGAATGTGATCGCCTCGCCGAGCGCGAAGGTGCCGTACGCCCGCAGCTCAGCGGCGATCGGGTAGAGGAAGATCGTCTCGATGTCGAACAGGATGAACAGCATCGCGATCAGGTAGAAGCTGATGCCGAAGCGGAAGCCCTGCTTGACCTCCGACGGCAGCCCGCATTCGTACGGCTGCGTCTTGGCGGGAATCCGCCGGCGCGGCCCGAACGCCGTGTTGAGCAGGGCGAAGGTTCCGCCTACGATCGCCCCGAGCGCAAGGAAGACGATCGCGGGCAGGTAGGTTCTGATCACAGCGCGCTGTTATATCACTACCCCCGACCTTGTGACGGAGTGTTACTTAGTGGCAAAACGCTCGATATCCAGGCGCGTCGGGGACCGATGATCGCTCGCGACGTCGCGGTCTGGGGAGCGCTGGCCGTGGCCGCCGCCAATGGCCTGGCCGGCCTGTTCGGCGCTTGGCGCTGGTATCGCTTCGCACCCAGCCGCGAGTTCTGGTTAGGCGTGCGCACCGGCCAGGCGCTCGCGCTCGTATACGCGCTGACGGTGGCGGTGCAGGTGCTGGGCCACCACCACCCGTCCAGCAGCCTCTACTACCTCTACGCGCTGCTGCCGATCGCGATCGGCTTCGTCGCCGAGCAGCTGCGGCTCGTGGCCGCCGACCAGGTGCTGACGTCGCGCGACCTCGACGACGCGCAGGCCGTCGCGACGCTGCCGGCGGGCGAGCAGCGGGCGATCGTGACGGCGATCCTGCGCCGCGAGATGGGCGTGATGGCGCTCGCGGCCCTGGTCGTCTGCGTGCTGGCGCTGCGCGCCGCCGGCACCTATTGAACGTGAGCGCCGGCGGGGCCGGCGCTCACGGTCGGGGGAGAAACCCGGCGTCCGCATCGGTTGCCGCCGTAAGGATCGATCGCGAGGAAACAGGGCGACCGTCTTGCGCCGACGCCGGGGTAGGGTCTTTCGACAACGGCGCGCCCGGGTCCTGCAAGCGCCGCGGGCGTTGCGGTCGCCGTTCGCGGCGGCGTGCCCATATGATCTGCGCCCGCATGGCTTCACGCGCACAGATCGCAACGACCGTCGCGGTCGTGGCCGCCGCGGCGCTCGCAATCGGCGGCTGCGGCTCGCAGGGCATCCAGCTGTCGAAGGCCAGCCCCTACCGGACCGGGGCGGAGCTGTTCGCCACGCACTGCTCCGGCTGCCACACGCTGTCGCTGGTCGGGGCGGAGGGCTCCGCCAGCTCGGTCCAGGGCCGCCTGCGAACCAACGGGCCGAACTTCAACTTCCGCAAGGAGGGCTACACGTGCGTCCTCTACGCGATCCGCAACGGCGGCTTCTCCGGCCAGATCATGCCCCAGAACATCGTCGTCGGCACCGACGCGATGGCGGTCGCGCGCTTCCTCGCCGAGTACGCCGGCCGCGAGGCGCCGCACACGCCGACGATCGGTTCGAGCAACTCCTGTTCCGGTTAGTGCCGTTGCGACGCCATCTCAACGCGGCAATCGCAGCTGGCGTGGCCGCGGCCCGCGCCCCCGCAGCTCGCGCAGCCGCGACCGGCGCCCCCGCAGCACGTGTGGCCGCGGCGAACGCTTGGGAGCCACTGTTCTCGACCTCAGGCTGATCCGCGAGCAGACCGATGACGTCCACGCCGCCCTCGCGCGCCGCGGCGAGGCGCTCGCCGCCGGCGTCGACGCGGTCGTGGATCTGGATGCCCGCCGGCGCACGCTGCTGCCTGAGCTGGAGACGCTGCGCGCCGCCAAGAACCAGGCCTCCGAGGAGATCGCGCGGGCCAAGCGCGATGGTGCCGACACGGCGGAGGCGATCGCGCGCATGCGCGAAGTCGGTGAGCGTGAGAAGCAGCTCGAGCAGGAGCTGGCGGCCGCGGACGCCCAGCTGCACGCGGCGCTGATCGCGCTGCCCAACCTGCCGGCGCCGGACGCCGCCGACGAGGACACGGTGATCCGCACCGTCGGCGAGCCGCGCGACGCCGGGCCGGCGTGCGATCACCTCGAGCTGGCCGGGGCGCTGATCGACATGGAGGCGGGTGCCCGGCTGTCCGGTTCGCGCTTCGCCTACCTCAAGGGCGACCTCGTGCTGCTCGAGCTGGCGCTCGTGCGCTGGGCGCTCGAACGGCTGCGCGCGCAGGGCTTCGAGCCGGTGCTGCCGCCGGTGCTGGTCCGCGAGCAGGCGCTCTACGGCACGGGCTTCCTGCCGGACACCGAGCAGCAGATCTACAGCCTGCCGCAGGACGACCTCTTCCTCGTCGGCACCTCCGAGGTCGCGCTCGCCTCGCTGCACGCCGGCGAGATCCTGGACGCCGCCTCGCTGCCGCTCCGTTACGCCGGCTTCTCGTCGTGCTTTCGCCGGGAGGCTGGTGCGGCCGGCAAGGACACGCGCGGCATCTTCCGGGTGCACCAGTTCGACAAGGTCGAGATGTTCGTCTTCACGACCGCCGAGGAGGCCGCGGCGGAGCACGAGCGGATCCTGGCGATCGAGGAGGCGCTGCTGCGCGAGCTGGAGATCCCGTACCGCGTCGTCAACATCGCGGTCGGCGACCTCGGCGCGTCCGCCGCGAAGAAGTACGACTGCGAGGCCTGGCTGCCTGGCCAGCAGCGCTACCGCGAGCTGACCTCCTGCTCGAACACGACCGACTTCCAGGCACGGCGGCTCGAGATCCGCGTGCGTGGCGCGAGCGGCCGGCCGGTCACCGCCGCCACGCTCAACGGCACCGCGGTCGCCGTCGGGCGCACGATCATCGCGCTGCTCGAGAACCACCAGCGCGAGGACCGCTCGGTCGCGCTCCCGGCCTGCCTGGTCGAGTTCGGCGCCCCCGCCGTGATCCCGCCCCAGTCCTGAGCCCGCCGGCCGCGGACGCAAGCGGCTCGCGGTGGCGTCAGGCCTCGCGCGCGAGCGCGAGCACGCGTCGCACCGCTTCCAGCAGGGGCGCCGGAATCTGCTCGGGTCGCAGCGAGCGCAGGCGTCGCCACGCCTGCTCGGGCTTGTGGTGGTGGCCGCTCAGTCCGGCCGCGGCTTCGAAGTCGGGCGCGAAGATCACGGTCCGTTCGGGGCCGGCGAGCTGGGTGATCATCGCGTTGAGCCGCGCGACCGAGTACGGCGGGCGTCTCCCCGCTGGCGCGTCGCGGTCGTAGACGGCGACGAACGGCACGCCCGCCGCCTGGCAGACGCGCGCGAACAGCGGGATGTTCGACTTGCCGCCACAGGCGATAATCGAGATCCCCTCGTGGTCGAGGTCGTGACCGAGTGCGGCGAACACGAACGGGAAGGCGAGCTTCTCCGTCGCTCCCTCGACCAGCAGCGCGGCGTGGGCCAGGAACAACTCGCTGCGTTCGGCGTCGAACTCGGTGAGCACTCGGAAGTCATCGTCCGGGGTGATCGGTTGCGGCTGGCGCACACTCGTGCCGCTGTGCGGATGTCGCTGCACGAGTGCGAGCTCCTCGAGGCGCGCGACGTTGAGGAAGTTCGGCGAGTGCGTCGAGTAGAGCACCTGGTTGCCGATCTCGGCGAACCGCCGCAGCAGCCTGTAGAGGTAGCGCTGTGCCTGCGGTCGCAGGTAGAGCTCGGGCTCCTCGATCAGCAGGACCAGGCCCCGGATGCCCGTCTCACAGCACGCTTCCAGTGCGCCGACGAATGACACGGCGGGGCCCGTGGCCGAACCGTCGCCGCCCGCGCCGAGTTGCTCGGCAAGCACGTCGGCAAAGCGGGCGTAGGGCCGTGCGAACTCGCCGCCCTCGCTGTGGCCGCCGGGCGCGAGCAGCAGGCCGGTGCGCAGCTCGCCCGGGAGGAAGGCCACCGCGGGTGCGGGAGCGCCGGTGCGCTGTGGCGACCCGGGCGGCCCGGCGGTGAGCGTGATCTCGCCGCCGTCAACCAGCGTTCCAACGATCGCGATCTGACCGTCGCCCCCCGGCGCGGCGTCGGCAGCCTCGAAGTGGGCGGCGGTGGGATCGAGCAGCGCACGAATCGCCAGCAGCAGATTCGACTTGCCCGCGTTGGCCTCGCCGACGAGCGCGCACAACGCGCCGGGTGCGAGCGAGACATCGAGCGCCGAGCGAAACCCGCGCACCCGCAGCCGCTCGAGGCCGAAGTCAGTTCGCCCGGAGTGGGGCCGGGAGGCTCCGCCTGCGCGAGCGCCGGGCCCGGCATTTCGGTCTGGGAGCGCTGTCACGTCCGCCAAGCCTTTCACGCCGGCGTGCCTCGTCGCGGGTCCGTGCTAAGGCGCCGCCGGCGCCGCGAGCACGATCTTGAAGAGCGCCCCGCCGCCGGGCGCGTTCTGCGCGCTGATCGTGCCGTCGTGGGCCTCGACGATCGCCGCGACGATCGCGAGCCCGAGCCCGGCGCCCGCCTTGCCGCGCTCGCGACCGCCTTCGGAGCGCCAGAAGCGCTCGAACACGTTTTCGTGCGAGCCCGCCGGCAGGCCCGGGCCGTGGTCGCGCACCTCGATCGTGACGCTCCCGTCCTCGCCGCTGGCCGACAGCTCGATCGGCGAGCCGGCGGGGGTGTGTGTGAGCGCGTTGCGCATCAGGTTGGCGAGGACCTGGCGAAGCTGCGACGGATCGCCGCTGACGACGTGCTTCCCGGAGAGCGTCACCGTCACCTCGCGGTCGCGCGCGGCGGCGCGGGCGTCCGCGGCGGCGTCCTGCAGCAGCGGTTCGAGGTCGACGGGCTCGCGACGGCTGCGCGGCATCTCGTCCAGGCGTGCCAGGGCGAGCAGGTCCTCCACCAGGATCCCCATTCTTGTCGCCTCCTCCTCGATCCGCGCCATCGCCTTCGCGTTGTCCTCGCCGCCCGCGGTCGCACCCATCCGGAACAGCTCGGCGTAGCCGCGGATCGAGGTCAGCGGTGTGCGCAGCTCGTGCGAGGCGTCGGAGAGGAAGCGCCTCAGGCGATCCTCGCTGGCCTGGCGCTCGCCAAACGCCTGCTCGATCTGTCCGAGCATCGCGTTCAGCGCGAGGCCGAGCCGCCCGACCTCGGTGCGCGGGTCGGCGGGGCTGACGCGGCGCGAGAGATCACCGGCGGCGATCGCACCGGCGGTCGCACCCATCCGGTCGAGCGGCCGCAGCCCGATCCGGATCAGAAGGAAGGCGAGCGCGGTGAGCGCCGCCAGTACGGCGGCGATCACGATCAACTCGACGTTGCGAAGCCGGGTGAGCGTCTGGCCGACGTCGTTGAGCGGGATCGCGATGATCAGCGTGCCGGAGCCGGTGTCGCTGGCTTTCGCTAGCACCCGGTACTGCAGCCCTGAGCCGGCGACCGAGTTGACGGTGCGCAGGCGCAGGTGACCCGGGGTGCTCAACGGGATACCGGCCGCCAGGGTCGGCTTGGACAGGTTGGGCGGGACCTCGTAGAGGCGCGTACTGCCGCTCGCCGGCCGGTAGATGCCGTAGGTGCCGGGTGGCAGCAGCACCTGCGTGCCCGGCCCGCCCGGGGCGGGAGCGCCGCCGCTGCCGGGAAACAGCGGTGCGCCGCCGAAGCCCCCGCCGCCTCCGCCGGGAGCGGCGGCCTTGACGAGGCCGAGGTCGCCGTCGAGCACATCCTCGAAGCTGTTCACGTTGCCGGTCAGCTGCTGGTCGACGCGCGAGACCAGGAACGAGCGCTCGGCCGCGTAGGTGACGACGCCGGCGATCACCAGCCCCGCGGCGGTGAGCACGACGAGGCCGACCAGCAGTCGCGCCCGCAGCGACATGCCCGGCTCAGCTCCTGGGAAGCCGCAGCGCGTAGCCGACGCCCCGCACCGTGTGGATCAGCGGCGGTCCGCCGGCGTCGATCTTCTTGCGCAGGTAGCTGATGTAGGTCTCCAGCACCCTCGCGTCGCCGCCGAAGTCGTAGTTCCAGACGTGGTCGAGCAGCTGCGGACGCGTGAGCACCCGGCGCGGGTTCAGCATGAGGTAGCGCAGCAGGCGAAACTCGGTTGCGGTCAGCTCGATCGGGCGCCCCGCGCGCGACACCTCGTGGGTGTCCTCGTCCAGCTCGAGGTCGGCGAAGGTGAGCGTCGAGCCGTTCTGGTCGGAAAGGCCGGAGCGGCGCAGGATGGTACGGATCCGCGCGACCAGCTCCTCGAGGCTGAACGGCTTCGTGACGTAGTCGTCGCCGCCGAGCGTCAGGCCGTGGACGACGTCCTCGGTCGAGTCGCGTGCGGTCAGGAAGATGATCGGCACCTCGGCGCGCGCGCCTGCGAGACGCCGGGCCACCTCGAAGCCGTCGATGTCGGGCAGCATCACGTCCAGTACCAGCAGCTGGGGTCGGCGCGCGGCGACGGCGGCGATCGCGTCGGCGCCGGTCGCGGCCGACTCGACCTCGAAACCCTCGAACCGGAGCGCCATCGAAATCACGTCGACGATGTTGGGCTCGTCGTCGACGACGAGGACGCGCACCCGTTGGTCATCCGCGTGCATGCACGGATTGTCGCGCCGTTGGCTGTGAGTTTCCTGAGTCTCGCGGCGGGGCGCGCGGCGTCACGCGCCGGCGCGACCGAGGGCGCGCGGCGTCACGCCCCGGTGCGACCCAGGGGCGCTGCGATCAGGCGGCCGGGCGGTCCGCTACGCGCTCGCCGGCCGTCTCGGTCGGTTCGGGACGCTCGATCCATTCAACGCGGGCGGGTGGCTGGATCCGCTCGACTCGCCGCACGCTGCGCTCGGGCTCGGCGCGCCGCGCGTACAGCTGCTCGCGAACCTCGGCCTCCTGGTCCTCGCTGCGCCGCACTTCGAGCTTGGCGCGGGAGAACCAGCTGGTGCGTCGCGCGCCAGCCGCCCGCGCTCGCGTGCCGTCGGTGCCATCGCTCCGAGACAGCCCGGTCATCGTCGGCACGATAGAGCCCGCACCGGACTCGATCACGGCGCGGTTCCGCACCTTGCGGTTTTTTGCAGGCGCGGCCTCGCAGCGCCTGGGACGCTACGGTGTCGCGGCATGTCGGAGCGCGCCCGGATCGCCACCTCGCTGCTCGCCGCGGCGGCGATCGCGGCGATCGTGGCGCTGCTCGTGATCGGCGCGATCGGGCCTGGCACCGCGGCGGGCTGCGGCTCGGCCACCGACGGCGCCTACCTCGGCACGGCGTTCACGGCGGCGCATCTGATCAACCTCGGGGAGAGCGACGGCAACGCCGTCAAGAACGCCGTGCGCACGATCGAGGGCGACCGGACGCTCATCGACGCGGTCGCCGCCGACGACGTCGCGAGCGTGCGCGCCGAGGTGCTCGCGCTGGTTTACAACCACGAGCACATCGTTCGCCTGCGGGTGCTCCGCGACGGAGCGCTGCTCGACGATTTCGGCGGGCCGCTGGTCCTCGCGCCGGTCCGCGGATCGCTGCGTCTCGGCGGGCGCGTGGTCGGCAGCTTCGTGATGTCGATCCAGGACGACGCCGGCTATCGCAAGCTCGCGCAGCGGCTGGTTGGGGCCGACGTCGTGATGCGCTACCGCGGCCGCACGGTGATGAGCGACATCGCCGCCGGCAGCGTGTCGTTGCCGGCCCGCGGCGCGGTCGTGATCCACGGCGTCCGCTACCTCGTCGCGAGCTTCAGCGACGGTCGTTTCCCCTCCGGCACGCTGCGCATCTCGCTGCTCTTCCACCGCCCGCCGGCGGCGCTTGTACACAGCAGCTGCGCGCAGGTGCGCGTCGATGTGCTCGCCGACGTCGCGAGGCGCGCCTACGACGAGTTGCGGAGCGGCCCTCCCGTCGTCCCCGCCGAGACCACGCTCGCGCTCGATCAGGCGCTGCCGCAGGAGCTCGAGGCTGCGGACTACCCGGGTGCCGCCAGGATCGTCAGCGGCATGGTCGCCGGCGGCGGCTTCGCGCGGCTGCGCGTGCTCGTGGGCGGCCGCGTGATCGCCGACGCCGGCACGTCGGGGCCCGCACTCGCGCCGCTGCACCGCGTGATCCGCGACGCTGCCGGCGGGGTGCTCGCGCTCGCCGAGTTCTCGGTTCAGAGCGCACAGAGCTTCACGGTCCTGGTCAGGGCTCTGACGCGCGTCCCGGTGCTCGTTCGCACCGGTCACCGCCAGCTCGCCGGCAGCTTCGCCGGGCCGGTCGATGTGCCCGCCAGCGGGCCGGTCAGCTACCGCGGCATCCGCTACGAAGTCGCCTCCTTCGCGGGCACCGCCTTCCCGAGCGGCACCGTGAGGATCTACGTGCTCGCCCCGGCCGCGTAGCCGGCGCCTCGCGCGAGCGTGATCGCGTCCACGGAGTTCGGCGGCAGCTCGACCGTCAGGCGCATGGCGTCGGGCATCACGGTGGCGCTCCGGATGGCCGGCGCCCGGGCCTCGATCGTCAGCACGCGCGCGGGCGCCGCCGTCTCGAGCGCCACCCGTGCGACCGTCGCGCCGTAGTTGCTCAGGACGATATTCCTCGCGCCGTCCGCTGCGGTGATCGCGACGGCGTCGAAGCTCGTGGCGTTGGGGATCGCGCGCAGCACGGCGCCCGGCGTCAGCAGACCGGCGGCAGCTCGCATCGCCGCATAGAGGGGCCGCACCAGCACCCTGCCGCCGCTCACCACGAACGGGTCGTAGGGCCCCCCGCTCGAATGCAGGCGCACGGAAGCGAAGCCGTCGCGCAGCGCCTGCAGGACCAGCCGCACCCCCCAGACCGCTGCGACCGGCTTGTCCGAGACGCCCGCGAGCCCGCCGCAGCTGATCGTGTTGGCCTCCGAGATGACGGCCTGGAGCCCGGCGGCGTGCGCGTCGCGAGCCAGCCTCACACGCTCGTCGAGCTTGGTCTGGATCTGGCGGCTGAGCAGCGTGGCCGCGCCGCCGCTCTTGTCGTGGCAGCCGTCCAGGGGGTAGAAGTGGGCGTCGAGCGTGCGGTAGTGCAGCGTCGCGATCAGCGTGGGCACCCTCGCCTCCCAGCGCCCGGAGGCGAGGTCGGGCCCTTCGAGCGCGCTCCCCGGTTCGAGCGCCGCCGCGAGCGCCTTGACGCGCGCGAGGTAGGTCCGCCACGGCATCCGGCTTCGCACCAGCGCCCGCCCGTTCCACCACGGCACCGGGTCGCCGTAGATGTCCGGCTCGTTGCCGAGCTCGAAGCTCAGCCGCGAGCGCGGCACCGCGGCACGCGCTGCTGACGCAATCTCGGCGGCCCACGCCGGGTTGCCCCAGGCGACGTTCAGCCCGACGACGACGGGGATTCGCGTCTCGCGTTCCAGGCACCCCAGCTGCTCCCAGAAGTCCGCCGGCAGGTCGCTGAGGCCCGCGTGCGCCGCGACGCCGGCGGGCGCCACCTCATCCTGGGAGTCGCCGCCGATGCGCAGCGTCGGCAGGCCGAGCGCCGTGATCGCGTGCACGAACGCCGGCGGCGGGCAGCGGCCGCGGCCGAGGTCGCGCACGAGCAGCGGGTACTCGACGCTCAGGCCGATCGGGTCGCGTGCGATCGCGATCGCCGGCCCGGCGGGCGCCGCGAGCATCAGCGCCGCCGGCACCTGCCGCGGCGGCGCCGGCGACCGCGAGCCGCCGAGCGCTTCGCGGAGCGCGAGTGCCGCGAGGGCGAGCAGGATCACCGCCCCCGCCACGGCCACGAGTCTGTGCCGGGCCACTACACGGGCACTACGTGATGTACGAGGGGCCGGGCGGCGGATAGGTGCGGATCGCGGCGATTTCGGCGAGCAGCGACTGCGGGCTGGTCCCGGCGAGCACCTCGAGCCGCGGGAGCGTGTACGGGTTCTCCCTCGGGCTGGCCCAGCCCTTCACCACCGTCGTCGAGCCGCGGAAGCCGGCTGCCTTGACCGCCGCGATCACCGCCGCGTCGTATTGCCCCGAGGGGTAGCAGAACCACTCGGCCTTGACGTGGTAGAGGGCGCGGATGCGCTGGCGGGCGACCGCGACCTGGAAGTGCAGCTCGCTCGGTGTGAGCGCGACCAGGTCGGCGTGGCTGTAGCCCTGTGTGTCGAGCTCCCAGCCGGCGTGGTCGAGCAGTCGCACCTGATGGCGGGAGAGGCCACCCTCGGATGGGCCGAGCCCGCTCAGCTGCAGGTTCTCGACGCCGCGCCAGCCGAGCGAGCGCAGCACGGGAAAGGCCGAGGTGTACTGGCTCGCGTAGCCGTTGTCGAAGCTGATCACGATCGGCTTGCCCCGCGGTAGCGGGCGCCCGTAGTGCCAGTTGTCGTACATCTCGTTCATCGTCACGGCGTGGTAGCCGGCGGCGGCCAGGGCTTGCATCTGCGCCGCAAACAGGCTGGGCAGGACATACAACCCGGGGAAAGGCGCGTCGGCCGGCGCGGCCGCGATCACGTGGTACATGAGGATCGGCACCGCCTCGGTCCCGTGCGGGCCGTCGTGGACGACCCGCCGGGCCGCGGCGACGTGCTTGGCGGCGGGGGCGCGCGCCGCCGGGCTTCCCTGGGTGCCCAGCACGACGGTCACCACCACGGCCGCCGCCACGACCGCCACGACCGCGGCGGCGACCCGGCGTCGTCGAACGTACTTCGCCCTGCGCCGGCGCTCCAGCCGGTGGTCGGGGCCGGACGACACCTAGGACTCCTGGAGCGGCTCGAACAGCGTGCTGCCGCCCATCGCCCGTGAGACGATGTTCGCGGTCCGTGTCAGGTGGTTGTACAGCGAGCGCGCGGCCAGATCGGCGTCGTGGTCGATGCAGGCCCGCAGGATCGCGTCGTGCTCGTCGCTTCGCGCACGCAGCCGCGGCGCGACGTTCGCCGCGAGGCGGTAGCGCTGGCTTGTCTCCCACAGCGGCTCGATCAGTCGCAGCAGCCAGCGCGAATCGGCGGCGTCGTAGAGCGCGAAGTGAAACGCCGTGTGTGCGGCCCAGGTCTCGGGCGAGCTGTCGTCGGGAAGCTCGTTGAGCGCCGCCAGCCGCTCGGTCGCCAGCGCCGACTCGGCCTCGCCGAAGCGCTCCGCCGCCCGTCGCACGGCGAGCGGCTCGAGCGCCAGCCGCGCCTCGTAGACCTCGGCGAGATCGGGGATCGACAGCTCCGTCACGCGGCCGCCGCGATGAGGGATGTTCTCGACCAGGCCGGCGGCGTCGAGACGGCGCAGGGCCTCCCGGATCGGCATCGCGCTCATCCCGAGCGCGACCCCCAGCTCCTCGATCGGCAGGCGCTCGCCGGGCGCGAGGTGCCCCGCGACGATCGCGTCGTGCAGCGCCACGAACGCGCGGTCGGCGAGCGTCCGGTGACCTTCAGCGACCCCGGTCCCGGCAAGTCTGGTCAGCCCGCTCGTCACCTCAGCTGCGACCCGCCCCGCTGAGCAGCGCGCCCGCCGCGAGCACCGCGTCGACCTGCTCGCGCAGCAGCTCGCCCAGTCCGCGCTGCAGCAGCGAGGCCAGCACGCCGCGAGCGAAGAGCTCCGCCTGCCAGCTCGCCTTCGTGCCCTCGCCCTCGGAGGCCAGCGTCAGCGCGATCGAGAGCGCGATCAGGTTCTCGCCGGAGCTGCCCGACCCGGCGATCCGCACGAACTCGCCCGGGCGCGCTTCGCTGATCTCGAACTCCATCGCCACGCGGGTCTCGCCGAGGGCCGTGATCGGGTGCGCGACCGCGCTGAAATGTGTCTCGTCCTCGACCGTCACGTCGCCGGCGCGGGGCAGCGCCTGCGCGAGACGCTCCGGGTCGCTGAGCACCGCCCACAGATCCTCGCGCGCCGCCGCCACCGTCATCTCGCCGCTGACGATCATCTCGAGATCACCTCCACGCCGCGCGGCCCGGCCTGCGCAGCGCTGCGCAGCAGCTCGTGGACGCGCTCCGAGTTGTTGTGGGTGTCGAAGACGATGTGGGCGCCGGGCGGCAGGGCGTCCTCGATCGCGGACGCGATCGTCGACAGTGGCGCGCCGCCGCCCTCGCCCATGCCCTTCGCGCCGTTGGGGGTGAACGGGGAGGGACACTCGATCTCGCCGGTGCGGATGTGCGGGACGTCGAGCGAGGTCGCCGCGTGGTAGTCCCCGAACGTCGAGTTCAGGAGCTGGCCGTCGCCGTCGTACTCGAAGGTCTCATACAGCGCCGCCCCGACGCCGTGCCCGGTCGCGCCGTGCACCTGTCCCTCGACGATCTTCGGGTTCACCTTGCGACCGCACTCGTCGACGGCCGCGTAGTCGAGGATCGTGACCTGACCGGTCTCGTCGTCAACCTCCACGACCGCCGCGTGCACCTGGCTGGCATAGGTGAGCGTGAGCTTGCCGCGTTTGGTCTCGTGGTCGGGAACGGTGAACGGCGGCCGGTATACGTAGCGGCAGTTGAGCGTGACCGAGTCGGCCAGCTCGCCGGGCAGCTCGGCCACGTTCGCGAAGACGGTCGCCGCGATGCCGATGAACGGGATCGCCGCGTCGGGGTTCGCGGCGAGGCGGACGAAGCCGTCGGCCAGCTCGATGTCGGACTCCTCGGCGCCGAGCATGCACGCGCCGACCTTGATGATCTCGCCTCGCAGCCGCTCCGCCGCGCCCATCACGGCGCCCAGGCCGGTGACCGCGAACTGGCTGGCGTAGGTGCCGGAGAAGCCGACGTAGGTGTTCGCCGCCTTGTTGTAACCGGCCACGACATGGACCTGGTCGGGGCTGCAGCCGAGGATGTCGGCGGTCACCTGCGCCGCCGTCGTCTCGTGCCCCTGTCCCTGCGGGCTCGTCCCGATCGTCACGGTCACCTCGCCGTAGAGGTCGAGCCGCACGACCGCGGCCTCGCCGTTGCCGGAGAACGGCAATGCCGAGTTGATGATGCGCGACTGGCCGAAGTTGTTGGTGCCGGAGTCGAGCGTCGAGCCGATCCCGATGCCGATCCGCTTGCCGGTGCCGGCGCTCGCCAGCTGGCGCTCCAACCATGCGTCGTGGTCGATCAGCTCCAGCGCGCGATCCAGCATCGCCGGATAGTCGCCGGAGTCGTAGATGCAGCCGTTCGGCGTCTCGTAGGGGAACTCCTCGGGCTGCACGTAGTTGAGCTTGCGCAGCGCCACGCGATCGAAGTTCAGCTCCTTCGCGACGATGTCCACGATCCGCTCGATCAGCCAGAGGTGCTGCAGCCGCGAATAGCCGCGGTTCGGCCCGACTGGGCACTTGTTCGTCAGCGTCTCCGTGTAGTCGACGCGAACGTGCTTGAAGCGGTAGTTGCCCGGGACGACCTGCGACCAGATCACCGCGCCGAGCGGCTCGTAGCGCAGGTACGCGCCGGCGTCGTCGAATGCCCGCACCTTGAAGCCGAGAATCGTGCCGTCGCTCATCACCGGAACCTCGATGTCGAGGAAGGTCCGCTCGTTGCCGTGAGCCGAGGCCGCGAGGTGCTCCCAGCGCGACTCGCTCCACTTCACCGGGCGGCCGGCCTTGCGCGAGAGCAGCGCGAGCGCGGTCAGGTAGGTGTAGCTGGTGATCTTGATCCCGAAGCCGCCGCCGATGTCCTGGCTCGAGAACTGCATGTGGTCGATGCCCAGCCCGATCGCCGGGCCGATGAACATCGCCGCGAACATCGGCATCTGGTTGTTGGAGCGGAACTCGACGACGCCGGTGCCCGGGTCCCAGTTGACCAGCGCCCCGCTGGTCTCCAGCGGCGTCGACGAGAACCGGTGGAAGTGCAGCCGGTCGATTCGCACGACGTGGTCGGCGTGCTCGAGCGCCCAGTCGACGTCGCCGTAGTCGTAGAGGCCGTGCCAGGCGACGTTCGAGCCGATCTCCTCGTGCAGCACCGGCGCCTGGGGCTCGATCGTCGCGATCCCGTCGACCACGACCTCGAGCGGCTCGTAGACCACCTCGACCAGCTCAGCGGCGTCGCGCGCCAGCTCCGCCGACTCGGCCAGCACACAGGCGACCGGTTCGCCTATGTAGCGCGCCTTGCCGACAGCCATGCAGTAGTCCTTCATCAGGCCGGCGGGCTCCGGGGCCATCTGGAAGAACGGCTGCTGCAGCGCGCCGACCTCCTCGCCGGTGAGCGTCGCGTAGACGCCCGGCACGGCCTCGGCGCGCGAAACGTCGATCGAGACGATCCGCGCGTGTGCGTAGGGCGAGCGCAGGAAGTGGACGTGACCCTGGCGGTGCATCCAGAGGTCGTCCACGAACGCCCCCTGGCCCTTCAGCAGGCGCTTGTCCTCCTTGCGCGGCACGCTCTTGCCGGACCATGCGCCGAGGCGCTCGCTCTGCTCGACCTCGGGGTAGTAGGTCGTCTCGCCCGTTGGGGTGCTCATCGCGTCACCTCTCCCTGCGCGCCCGCGGCGGCAACGATTGACCGGATGATGTTCACGTAGCCGGTGCAGCGGCAGATGTTGCCCTTCAGCGCGCGGCGGATCTCCGCCTCGGTGGGGTGCGGGTTCTCGGCCAGCAGGGTCTTCGCGTTCAGCACGATCCCGGGTGTGCAGTACCCGCACTGCAGGCCGTGGTGCTCCTTGAACGCCTCCTGGATCGGATCGAGGCCGTCAACGCCCTCGCCGAGGCTCTCGATCGTCTCGATCTCGCAGCCGTCGGCCTGTACCGCGAGCATCATGCAGCTCTTGATCAGCTGGCCGTCGCAGATCACCGAGCAGGCGCCGCAGTTGCCGGTGTCGCAGCCGATGTGCGTGCCGCGCAGCCCGAGCGTCTCGCGAATGAAGTGCACGAGCAGCCGCCGGGCCGGCACCGCCACGGTGTGGGAGGTGCCGTTGACCGTCACGTCGATCGCGTGCACCGCGCCTTCACCCGCCATCAGCCACCTCCGCCTGTCGTCGTCTGTGAATGTGTCGCGCTCGGCCTCATGCCGCGTGTCGCGCCCGCCTTGATCCCGCGGCTCGCGCCCGGCCTGATCCCGCGCATCGCGCCCGGCCTCATCCCGCGCCGCCGATCGCGTCGAGCAGCGCGCGCTTCGCCATCACGGCGGCCATCTCGCGCCGGTAACCCGCGCTCGCGTGTACGTCGGACGGCGGCTCGAGCCCCTCGCCGGCCACTGCGGCCGCCGCGGTGACCGCCTCCGCGCTCGCGGGGCCCCCGACCAGCAGCGCCTCGGTGGCCGAAGCGCGCACCGGCGTTCCCGCCACGCAGCCAAGCACGACGCGCGCCTCCTCGATCGCGGCCGAGCCGCGCACCCACGCGACCGCGCGCGCGAGCGCCCACGAGTCGGCTGCGATCTGCAGCGAGCGGTAGCCGACGCCGGCGCCGTTCAGCGGCGGCAGCGTGATCGCGGTCAGCAGCTCGCCGGGCTCCACCGCGGTGCGGTAGAGGCCGAGGAAGAACTCCGCGGCCGGCACGCTGCGGCGCCCGTCAGGCCCGGCGATCTCCATCGACGCGTTCAGCGCGACGAGCAACGGCGGGTAGTTTGATGCGGCGTCGGCGAAGCAAGCGTTGCCGCCGATCGTGCCCCGCGCGCGAACCTGGCGATCGACTGTCCCGGCCGCGACCGCGCCGATCACCGGCTGCGCGTCCCGCAGCTCCGCCGAGCGTTCGAGCTCCGCGTACGTCGTTGCGGCGCCGATCGTGGCCGAGCCGTCCGCTCTGACGTCGATGAAGCGCAGCTCCGCCAGGCGGCTCACGTCGACCAGCAGCGCGACCGAGGCCGCGCGGTGCTTGAGCACGTTGATCAGCGTCTGGCCCCCGGCGAGCACGCGCGCGCCGTCATTCGCGCCGAGCGCGTCGAGCGCCTCTTCCACGCTCGCCGGGCGCACGTATTCGGTGGCGGCTAGCAGCATCGCTCAGGTTCCTCCTGTGATGTGGTCGAGTGGCGGCGGTGGCTCGTGACCGTCGAAGATCGCCAGCGGCACGCTCGCGAGCGGCTCGCCGGCGTCTGCGCCGATGCACCAGGTGTCCTGCATGTACAGGCACGCGCTGCCGGCGCCGGCGATCGCATGGGGGTGCATCGAGAAGATCATGCCCTCGCGCAGCTCGATCTCGACGCCCTCGCCGATCTTGGGGTGCTCGATCATCGTCATCCCGATCGAATGGCCGGTGACGTGGCCAAGCGGGTAGCCGCGCTGCGCGAACGGCGCCGAGACCGCACGGTGGACGTCGTGCGCGCTGGCGCCGGCACGCATGCTCGCGCGGGCGGCGGCATGGTACTCCTGGTAGGCCTCGAGCATGCGCAGCGTGTCCGCGGCGAGCGCGCCGCGGGTCAGCGGGCGCGAGAACTCGACCCAGTGGCCGCCCGGGCCGGCGACCTCGAGCGAATAGAGGAGCAGGTCGTCGGCGGCGATCGGCGTCTGCTGGTCCGGGATCCGGAATTCGGGTGTCGCCGCGCCCGCGTGTCCCCACACCACCATGTCCATCGTCTGGCGACCGGTGCCGAGCCGTGCGAACACCTCTTCCGCGGCGGCCATCAGCTCCGCCTGCGTGCGGCCCGGCTCATATGCCTGCTGCACGGCCCAGAAGCCGGCGACGTTGATCGCCATGCTCTCACGCACCAGCGCAAGCTCCTCGTCGCTCTTGACCGCGCGCGAGAGATCGAAGGCGACGTCGAAGTCGACCAGCTCGAACGGCCCCTCGCAGAGCGCCCGGTAGTCGCGCACCGGCATGACGTAGTCGAGCCCGTAAACCGCGAGGCGCTTGACCTTGGCCGCGCGCAGGTGGTCGCGGATGAAGGCGCCGGGGTGCTCGGCGAAGACCGGCTCGCCGATCCAGCCGTCGGCGTGATCGCCGACCCAGCGCGCCTCGCTGGGGAAGATCGTGGTCGGCTCGCCCTGCGCCGGCAACAGGACATAGGCGTAGCGGTGCACGATCCGAAAGCCCGAGAGGTAGCGCACCGCGCCCTCGAAGCCGCTGTACTCGCTGCCGCTGACGAGCAGCGCGTCGACGCCGTGCTCGGCCATCGCGGCGCGTGCATTGGCGTAGCGGCGCGCCACCTCGCCGGCGCTCGGCGTGCGCGCCGGGTCGCTCGTCAGCGCCCCGCTCGCCCCGCGCGCCGGGTCGCTCGTGCTCGCCCCGCGCGCCCGGTCGCTCGTGCTCGCCCCGCGCGCCGGGTCGCTCGTCAGCGCCCCGCTCGCCGCGCGCGCCCGGTCGCTCGTCAACGCCCCACTCGCGCTCACCGCGCTCATCCCCCGCCACCGTCCTCCGACGACGCCGCCGCCGGCTGCGAGCTCCAGGCGTGCTCCATGCCGGCGATCAGCGCGACGATCGCCTCGTTGAGCGGCGTCGGCACGCCGGTCTGTGCGCCGAAGCGCACGATGCCGCCGTTGAGCGCGTCGATCTCGGTGCGCCGGTGCGCGAGCGCGTCCTGCAGCATCGACGCGCGGTGGTCGTAGGCGACCTCGGCCGCATGGTCGATCAGCGCGTCGGGATCGGAGTCGAGCGTGATCCCGAGCGAGTCGGCGACCGCGACGCCCTCGCTCACAAGGGCGCTGATCAGCGCGCGCGTGGCGGGCAGCTCGCAGAGCCGTCCGTGCGTGAGCCCGGTCAGCGCGCCGAGCGGGTTGCTCGCGGCGTTGAAGATCAGCTTGGTCCACTGCGCGCCGCGCGCGTCGGCGAGCGCGACGGTCGGCATGCCACCGCGGGTCAGCACGTCGGCGAGCCGCTCGATCTCCGCCGCGCTCGCCGCTCGCTCTTCGAACGGTCCGATCCAGGTGTCGCCGGCGGTGTCCATCTGGACGACCCCGGGGGCCACGACACGACCGGCCGGGAACGTGGTGCCGCGGATCACCCGCGGCACGTGCTCGGCGATCAGCTCCTCGTTGCCCACTCCGTTCTGCACACTACAGACCGCACCATCGACGAATACGCCGGCCGTGGCCGTGATCGCCTCGGCGGTGAACATCGCCTTGGTGGCGACGATCCCGAACTGGCATGGCGGGATCTCGCCCGGATCGGTGCGTGCATTCACGGCCGCAACGATCTCCGCGCGGCCGGTCAGCCGCAGCCCGCCAAAGTTGATCGCCGCGACGTGCTCCGCGACGACGTCGTAGGCCCACACCTCGACCTCGTCGAGCGTCGCGAGGTGAGCGGCGAACAGGCTGCCGACCGCGCCGCAGCCGACGATGCAGACTCGCATGCTCAGGCCACCGCCTGTGCGGGGCTGGCCTGCCACGATGCTTCGCGGGCCCGGATCAGCCGGTACATCGCGGTGCTCAGGGGGACCTTCACCCCGACGCGCGCAGCTTCACGCACGAGCGCGCCGGTGATGAACTCCACCTCGGTGGGGCGCCGCGCGAGCACGTCCTCGAGCATCGACGGCCGGTGGGCATAGTCGCTGTGCGCAGTCTCGCCGCGAGCGACGGCCAGCACGTTCATCTCCCACGGGTCGTCGTGCAGCGCCACGCCGGCGGCGGCGGCAACCGCGACGCCCTCGTCGATCAGCCCGTGCACCAGCCAGCCGAGATCGCCGAACCCGCGTTCCTGTGCGAACGCCCCGACGTGCGGCAGCTCGGTCAGCGCGGCGACGGTGTTGATCGCCGAGTTGAAGATCAGCTTCGACCACTGGGCCGGCAGCAGGTCCTCCATCGCCTCGGCCTCCAGGCCGGCGGAGATCATCAGCGCGGCGAGCTCCTCGACGAGTGCGTACGGCGTGGCCGTCTGCGCCCAAGGGCCCATCCAGGTCGCGGTGTCGAGCTCGTACTCGACGTGCACGTCCGAGTGGCGAATGCCGCTCATGAAGGTGACCGCCGAGATGATCGGCCAGGGCCCGTGCCGCGCCACGACCGCCTCGGCGCCAAGACCGTTCTGCACCGTCATCATCGCCGCCCGCTGGCCGTGACCTGCCAGCTGCGAGGCGGTCCGCTCGAGCTCGAGCGCCTTGCAGGCGATGATCCCGACGTCGAACGCCGGCAGCTCCTCCGCCTCGTGGGTGGCGAAGACCTCGGCCGCCCGCTCGTGCTTGCCGCTGATCCGCAGGCCATGCTCGCGCAGCATCGCCGCGTGCTCGGGGCGGCGCGTCAGCACGCTGACGTCGCAGACGCCGGCGAGATGCCCGGCGAGCAGGCTGCCGATCGTGCCGGCGCCGATCACGCAGACGCGCGAAATCGCCATCAGCCGCCGCCCTCGCCGCGGGCGGCGATCGCCGCGAACTCGTCGTCGCTGACCAGCCGCCGCTCGCGCCCGCCGAGCTCCTTGACCGCCGCGAGCAGCTCCGGCCAGTCCTCCTGCGGGCGCTCGATGCCCAGCTCGGCGAGCTTGATCCTGATCGAGTCGAGCCCGCTCTTCTTGCCGAGCACGATCCCGCGGCGCGCCCCGACCAACTCGGCCGAGTAGGGCTCGATCGCCGGCGGGTCGTGGAACTGGCTCGCGACGGCGCCGGACTCGCGCACGAACAGCGTCTCGCCCGTCAGCGGCCGCCACGGCTCGAGCGTGTACCCCGAGCGCCGCCGCACCAGCTCCGAGGTTTCGCGCAGCCGCTCGAAGCGCAGCGAGCTGCCGATCCCGTAGAGCGCGTCGAGCGCGAGCGCGACCTCGCCGAGGCTGGCGTTCCCGGCGCGCTCGCCCATTCCGTTGATCGTGCCCTGGACCCACTGCGCGCCCGCGCGAACCGCCGCGATCGCCGCCGCGGTGGCGAGGCCGAAGTCGTTGTGCCCGTGCCAGTGGATCGGCACCTGTGGCCCGAGCCAGCGCCGTGCGCTCGCCACCAGCAGCGCCGCGCTCTCGGGGGCGAGCACGCCGATCGTGTCGACCACCGCGATCTCCGCAGCGCCGGCCTGCACCGCCGCCGAGAAGATGCGCTCCAGGAAGTCGAGGTCGGCGCGCGAGCCGTCGACGCCGAAGAAGCACACGCGCACGCCGGCGTCGACCGCGTGCGAGACCGCCTCGATCACCCGCGCGGTGACCTTTTCGCGCGTGAGGCCGTAGGCGGCGAGCTTGCCGTCGCTGACCGGCGACTCGATCACCGTCGAGCGCACGCCGGCCTCGAGCAGCGCCTCGACGTCGGCGGCCACGGCACGCGAGAAGCCCCAGACCTCGGCGCGCAGGCCGGCGCCGACGATCAGCGCGAGCGCCTCGGCGTCGTCGGCCGAGACGCGCGGGAAGCTTGCCTCGATCCGGTCGACGCCGAGGCTGTCGAGCGCGTGCGCGATCTCGAGCTTGGCGACCGGGTCGAGCACCACGCCGACGGTCTGCTCGCCGTCGCGGAGCGTCGTGTCGTAGAGGCCGACGCGCGCCGGCGCGTCGGGGGCGGCGCCGATCGCGGTCGCGTTCAGCTCGCCGAGCCAGAGCTTCGAGCGCTCGATCACGGCTCGCGGAAGTCGTCGGGATAGTTCGAGAGCCGCTCGCTGCCGGTCGCGGTGACGAGGAAGTTGTCCTCCAGCCGCAGCCCACCGCCGCCCGGCCAGTAGGCGGCCGGCTCGATCGCGAGCACCATGCCCTCCTGCACCTCCGCCGGCACCGCCCGGTGCGCGAACGGCGGCTCGTGCGCGCGGGCGCCGACGCCGTGGCAGACCGGGTGGCTGGGCTGGCCGGGATAGCCGAGCTCCGCGATCGCGTCGCGGATCAGCGTGTCGAGCTCGGCGAGGCTCGCCCCCGGACGCAGGTGCGCGATCGCCGCCTCGTAGACGCCGAGCAGGCCGTCGAGCAGCTCGTCGTACTCCGGCCGCAGCGTGCCCGGGCAGGCGTTCTTCGTCAGGTCGGACCAGTAGCCGTCCGCGCACACCCAGATCTCCAGGAGCGTCGGCTCATCGGCGAGCACCGGTCGGTCGCCGGTGGCGGTGAAGGTGCGGATGCCGGGGCCCGCCCAGACCAGCGTGAAGGCCCGGGCCAGCGCGACACGGCCCCCCTGGTAGCCGGTGCCGACCGCGTGGACGTGGCCCTCGAACATCGCCCCCACCTCGCTCTCGCGCATCCCGGGGCGGATGTTGTCGCGCACGTGCTCCATCGCCAGCGTGGCCAGCTCGTTCGCCAGGCGCAGCCGCTCGATCTCCTGCGCCGTCTTGATCGTGCGCGCGCGCGCGAGCAGCGGCGCGGCGTCGAGCACCTCGGTCGCGACGGCATCGAAGCCGTCGAACCAGCCGCTCCAGAAGACGGTCGGCTCGCCGACCATGCGGTCGGCGCCCTGCGTGCCCTGCGAGTGCTCGAGGCCGACGCGCCCGCCGCCGCCGCGCTCGCGCAGCAGCTCCACGCAGCGGCCCTGTGCGCGGACCGCAGGCGGCCTGGGGTCGTCGGGGTCGTAGAAGGGGAACGGGCGTACGTCGCTCGTCCAGGCGGTGCGCTGCGCCTCCTCGTACTGCGGCTCCATCACGAACAGCGTCGGCTCGCCGTCGAGCGGCACGACCGCGACGTCGTAGCCCTTCATCGGCCAGTAGTTGGTCAGGTAGCAGACGTTGTCCGGGGAGCGCACGACGAGCGTGTCGAGGCCCTCGGCGGCCATCATCGTGTGCACGCGGTCGAGCTTGACGGTGTCGATCTCCCAGCCCATGCGCTTCACCAGCGGTGCAGTGGCGGCGCCGGCACGCCGTAGGCCTGCTCCCAGGAGATGACGGGATTGGACAGCGTGCCGATGCGCTCGATCTCGCATTCGACGACGTCGCCGGGCTTCAGGTAGAGCTCGGCGGCGTTCTCGCTGAACCCTGCGACGCCGGAGACGGTGCCGGTCGAGATCAGGTCGCCGGGGCTGTAGCCGAGCGGCGAGTAGTGGGCGATGATCTCCGGGATCGTCACGGACATGTTGCCCGAGTGCGACTCCTGGCGCAGCTCGCCGTTGACGCGCAGGCGCATCTTCAACTCGTGCGCGTCACCCACCTCGTCGGGGGTGACGATCCACGGGCCGAGCGGGCAGAAGCTGTCGATCGCCTTGCAGAAGGAGAACACGCCGGAGCGCATCTCGCGCCGCTGGATGTCGCGCGCCGTGATGTCGTTGAAGATCGTGTAGCCGGCGATGTAGGACTCCGCCTCGCGCGCATCGAAGTGCCGCCCGGCCTTGCCGATCACCACCGCCAGCTCGAGTTCGTGGTCGAGCTCGTCGGTCAGGTGCTCGGGGTAGATGATCGGCTCGTCCGGGCCGATGATCGCGTCGACGTTCTGGAAGAAGACGATCCACGGCGCGATCTCGTGCGACCACCCGACCGTCTTGGACTCCTCCTCGTGCTCGCGGAAGTTGCCGGAGGTGTGGAAGAACTTCTTCGGCACGATTGGTGCGCACAGGCGCACATCGGCGAGCGCCACGCGCTCACCGCCGGCGGCGGCCGCCAGCGGGTCCAGACCCCGCTCGTAGAGCGTGCGCATGTCGGGCACGTCGAAGAGCGCGACCTCGTCGCCCTCGACCAGGCCGGCGCGGCGCCTGCCGTCGGCGGTCTCGACGGTCGCCAGCTTCACGCGCTCACCCCGCAGATCTCGGCGGCGACGAGCGCGTAGACGGTCGCCATCGAGCGCAGCCCGGCGATCTCCAGGTTCTCTCCGTCGGCGCTCGGCAACCCGCTGGAGGTGCCGTAGTTGACGGTCTCGATGCCGTAGCGCGTCAGCGCCGAGGCGTCGGAGAACCAGCGCACGGTGTCGCGCTCCGGCGGCGCGCCGAAGACGTGCTGGTGCCCGGCGTCGATCGCCGCGATCAGCGGGTGGGACTCCGCGATCTGCGCGCCCGGGGCGGTGACGAAGACCTCGGAGCTGATCCCGAAGTCGGGGTGATTCGCGCGCAGCTCGCGCACGAGCGCCGCGAACTCCTCCCGCGCGGCCGTCATCGCCATCGTCGGCGGCACGCGGATGTCGAGGAAGAGGTCGGCCCGGTGGGGGGTGCGGCTGACCCGCCACGGCGCGCCGGCGGCGATCGCGCCGACGTTGACCACGCCGTCGATCCCGCCGTAGGCGGAGCGGCGCTCCCAGCCGGGGATCCATGCGAGCACGTCGGCGAGCACGCTCTGCATGCGCACGATCGCGTTCTCGCCGAGGCGGCCGTGCGAGAAGGCGGTGTGCACGAACGGCCCCTGCGTCGAGATGCGCGCCCACATCGTCCCGTAGTGGCCGAGCACGATCCGCTGCTCGGTCGGCTCGCCGAGGATGCAGCAGTCGGCGATCCCGCCGTGGGTCGGCAGGTAGCGGCTGCCGGCCGCGTAGCCGCGGTACTGCGCGCCGCGGAACTCCTCGCCCCATTGCGTCTTCTCGATCTCGCCGACGACGGCGGCGATCACGACGTCGCCGCGTAGGCGCAGGCCGGCGTCGGCGATCGCGCGGACAGCCTCGACGTAACAGGCGAGCGCGCCCTTCATGTTCGAGATCCCGAGCCCCCAGATGTGCCCGTCGCGCACCTCCGCGTGGGGCTGGAAGCCGGGCTTGTCGCGCAGGTGCGCCTCGCGCCCCGAGTAGGAGGTGTCCATGTGGCCGTTGAACATCAGGCTCGGCGCGCCGCCCGAGCCCTCGAGCCGTCCGACCACGTTGGGGCGCCCGTCCTCGACCTCCTGCCAGCTGACCGCGAGACCCATCGCCTCGAGCACCTCGCGCATGCGCTCGGCCATCTCCTGCTCACTGCCGGTCGGGCTCGCGATGTCGACGAACGAGCTGGCCGTCGCGACCAGCCGGGTCTCGTCCACGGCGGCGATCAGCCGCTCTCGCTGCTCGGTGGTGAGCGCCTCGCTCATCGGTCGAGCCGGGGCAGCACGGTGGTGGCGAACAGTTCGATCTGGCGCTCGCGATCGTCGCCCCACAGCTCGAGCATCACGTGCGTGCAGCCGGCGTCGCGGTAGGCCTCGATCGCCGCGACGCAGTCGGCCGGGGTGCCGGCGATCGGGCGGCACTTCTCGAGGATCGAGTCGCTGACCGCGGCGGCCGCGGCTCGGCGCCCGCCCCGCTCCATCGCGTCGGCGATCGGGCGGATCTCCTCCTGGCTGAGCCCGGCGAGCTCCAGCAGCACGTCCGCCGAGCCCTGGATGTTCTGCACCTTGTTCGCGAGGTACATGCCGGCGATCTCGCGGGCCCCCTCGCGCCCGACGGCGCGGTCCTCGTCGATCGACGCGACGATCGTGCAGCCGACGTCGATCTGCCCCGGATCGCGCCCGGCGGCGGCGGCGCCCGCAGCCATGTTCTCGCAGCTGTAGCGCACGAAGTCGGGGGTCGTGATCGAGGCGGTCAGCAGGCCGTCGGCCTCCTCGCCGGCGTAGCGCTGCATCCGCGGGCCGGTCCCGGCGATGTAGATCGGGACCGCGCCGCGAGGGGTGTCGGCGTCGTCGGCGAGGGCGGGCACGTGGGCGCTGAAGGCCGGCCCGTCGTAGTCGAACTGCTCGCCGCCGAGCACGCCGCGGACGATCCGCACGGAGTCGCGCGTCGGGTTCAGCGGCTTGATCTCGTCGGCCCCGATCTCCTTCATGAAGATCCGCGAGGCGCCGAAGCCGAGCCGGAAGCGGTCCGCTCCAGCGGCCTCCTGCGTCACGCGGGCGTCCATCGCGACCTCGATCGGGTGGCGCGTGAACGGCGAGATGATCCCCCAGCCGATCGTCAGCCGCTCCGTCTCACGCGCGATCAGCGGCGAGATCGCGGTCGCCGATCGCGCCTCCATCGAGTGCTTGCGCCACCACGGGTACGCCTCGGCCAGCCAGATCGTGTCGAAGCCGTGGCGGTCGAGCGCGCGCGCGTGGCCGAGAATGTCCGCGAGCGGCTCCATCGTCAGCTGCATCACGCCAATCCGAAACGGCACGCCCGGCACGCAGCTCTCCCTCTCCTCGCCGATACCGCGCACTCGAACGTCCCCCTCGGACGGCCGCTGCGGTGTTTGGATATTTGATCACATCTGCGCCCGCTGGCGCCGGCGACCCGCGCCCGCCGGCCTCGCCGCGGCGCCCGCGGGCATCGGGATCGCGAGCAGCGGGATGAACCTGTGGGCCAGCGGCCCGATCGACAGCGCGTAGACGACCGTGCCGATGCCGACGGTGCCGCCGAGCGCCCAGCCGATCGCCAGCACCGAGATCTCGATCGTCGTGCGCACCACGCGGATCGAGTGACCGCGCGCCGCCCACCCGGTCATCAGCCCGTCACGCGGTCCCGGTCCGAGGCCCGCTCCGATGTAGGCGCCCGTCGCGACGCCGTTGAGCAGGACGCCGCCTAGCAGCAGCGGTACGCGCACGGCGATCGCGTGCGGCGCCGGCACGATCGCCAGCACCACGTCGATCACGCCGCCCACCATCACGACGTTGCAGAGCGTGCCGATCCCGGGCCGCTGCCGCAGCGGGATCCACAGCAGCAGGACCGCGAAGCCGACGATGATCGCCCAGGTGCCGACGCCCAGCCCGATGCGCCGCGAGAGCCCCTGATGCAGCACGTCCCAGGGGTCCAGGCCGAGCCCCGCCAGCAGCAGCATCGAGGAACTGCAGCCGTAGAGGATCAGGCCGGCGAAGAGCTGGACGAGACGGCGAACGCGCGGCTGCGGCACGCCGCGACGTTCGCAGATCGGCGGCTTCGGCGGCCGCGCCGGCCGCCCGCCCGCGCTACCGGCCGGGTCCTGGACCCGCGGGCGCCGGCGCGGGTTCGAAGTGCGGGTTCTCGATGATGCCGACCACGAAACCCGCCGGGTCGGTCACGGTCGCGACCCGGATTCCGTCGCCGACGTCGGTCACGCCACTGTGGTGGTTCGCGCCGCGCTCGAGCAGCCATCGCAGCCCCGCGTCGGCGTCCGGCACGCCCCAGTAGGTCACCGGGCCACGCTGCGGATCGGCGTTCGGGTCCAGGCCAAGCTCGTAGCCGCCGACGTTGAAGCCGACGTAGAACGGCTCGTCGAAGTAGGGCTCGCTCCCGAGCAGCTCGCTGTACCAGCGCTTGCATGCATCCAGGTCGGGCGCGGGGAGGATGAGCGTGCGCAGACCTAGGAACATGCCGCCCCTCACCCTAGCCGGATGAACACCTTCCCGGCCTCGACCTTCACCGGGTATGTTCGCAGCGCGATGCGCGCCGGCGCGCGCGTCGCTTCGCCCGTCGCGTATTTGAACCGCCCGTTGTGCTTGGGGCACTCGATGATCTCGCCGATCACGAGCCCGTCGGCCAAATGCGCGCGCTCGTGCGAGCACAATCCGTCGGTAGCGTGGAAGTGGCCGTCCGGGCTGCGGATGATCGCGAAGGTGAGCTCGCCATGGTCGAAGCGCACGACGTCCTCGACGTCGACGTCGTCGACGGCGCACGCCTGCAGCCAGATCTCGTCGGGGTCGTCCATGAACTCCCGCCCGCGGGCGCCCTCAGACCTCGAACGCGGCCGGGTGAAGCTCCGGCCGGAACGGCTTCGCACAGACGGGAAGCTCCCGCTCGAGGTGGTAGGTGGGGTCGCGCATCTGCCGCCGCAGCGCCGGCAGGATCTCGCGGTAGGCGGCCAGCAGGCTCGGGCATGGCGCGGGCATGTCGTGCCGCAGCTCGGCGTGCAGCGCCGGCAGGGCGTGGTAGGGCACCATCGGGAACATGTGGTGCTCGACGTGGTAGTTCATGTTCCAGTAGATGAAGCGGAACGCCGGGTTCATCCGGATCGTGCGCGAGTTCAGCCGATGGTCCAGCACGTTCTCCGCCAGCCCGGCGTGCTGTGAGACGCCGAACAGGAGCGCGAGCCAGTGCCCGCCGATCAGCGGCAGGAACAGGTAGATGACCGGCAGCCACGAATGCAGGGCGATCGCCGCTGCGACGACGCCGACGTAGATCACCACCCACGCGCGGGCCTCACGCACGACGCGCCGGTGCTCGCTGTCGGGGAGGAAGGTCAGCTCCTCGGCGGTGAACCGCCCGCTCGCGTGTCGTGCGACGCTGGCGGCGGTGCTGGCGGCGTCCGCCAGGCCGAGGATGTTGAGCAGCAACCGTCGCACGTTCGGAGGGCGCATCGCCGCGATCTCGCGGTCGCGTCCGACGATGATCGTGTCGGTGTGATGGCGGGCGTGACTCCAGCGCCAGTAGGTGGGCTCCTTCGCGTTCATGAACGATGCGACCTGATAGAGCGCGTCGTTGAGCCACGCGGTTCGGAAGGCGGTCCCGTGCCCGCTCTCGTGCCAGCGCGAGTCGGAGGCCGAACCGTAGAGGACCGCGTAGCCCGCGAAGAACGGAACGCAGGCCCAGCCGGGCCAGAACCAGTAGGAGCCGAAGGCCAGTCCGGCGAGCAGCGCGAACCAGATCGCGGTGTCGCGGATCGCCGGTCCGTTGCGACGCCGCATCAGCGCCTTCATGCGCGCCCGCGGCACGTCGGTGTGGTACCACTCCGCGGCCACCAGCCCCGCCTGCGCCGCCCGTTCCCCGCACGGGCCGATCAGGCTGTAGTCGCCGCAGCGGTCGAAGCTCCGCCCGGGGTGCGGCGGTGCGTCGGCGATCACCCATCCCATCTCGCCCCGGAGTCTACGTGGGCGCGCCGCTCCCCCGGCGCAGCTGCGTAGGCGACCGCAGGACGTACGCAGCGGAGAGGGAGGGATTCGAACCCTCGGACGAGGTTTCCCCCGTCACGCGATTTCCAGTCGCGCCCGTTCAACCGCTCCGGCACCTCTCCGGGATGCGAGCGCAGTGGAAGGCTACGCGACGCGCTAATCTGCCGCACAGCCGCCTTCCCGCAGCGACAGAGGAGCACCGTGCTCGCAGTCAGCAAGGCCTTTTCGGAGACGTTCGGACTGATCGCCACCTTCGGCGGCATCGGCGTGATCGTCAACGTGATCCTCGTCTACATCGCGATCCAGGTCCGCGGCGAGAACCAGCAGAACGAGCAGTACCGCGCCGAGCGCCAGCGCCGCTTCGGCTCCTAGCCTTCGTTTTGGTTGCGGCTGGTGCATGCACCAGCCGCCGGAACGGCGCATGCGCCGTTCCGCGGGTCGGCGCATGCGCCGACCCGAACAGCATCCCTCTGCCTCAGAGCGGCTCGACCGGGTCGCCGAGGCGCACGGTCCCCGGCTGGCGGATCGCGCCGTGGACGCCGCACGCCAGCGGCTCGGTCGTCTCGGCCTCGCGGCGGTAGCTCGCGAGCGCGCCGAGCGTGTCGAGGTCGCTCTCGCCGCTGTCGGGGTCGCGCTTGGTGACGGCGCACCGGCCGACGTGCCCGAGCGCCTCCACGACCGCGCCGCCGATCGCCAGCGGGCGCCCCAGCCATTCGTCCTCCTCGTGCGCGGCGATGCCGTCGATCTCGAACAGCATCCGCAGGCGGCGCGGATCGACCGGCGCCGTCGCGGCGGCCGCCTGCGCGAGCGCCTCGACCGAGGCTGAGGAGACCAGCGACACCGCGCCGTCGCGGCCGCGGTCGACGGCCCCCCAGTCGCTGAGCGCCTCGACCAGGCGCAGCGGCGCGCCGGCGTGCTGCGAGAGCGCGTCCGACCACGGCCCGAGCACCTCGGTCGCCGCGATCGTGTTCGAGTAGAAGCGCGCCGCGAGCCGGCGCCCGGCCCGGACCGGCCCGCTCACCGCGACCTCGCCGGGGAACCACAGCGTCAGCGTGCGATCGGCGTCGGAGTAGTCGGGGACGACGGCCTGCAATGAGCCGAAGCGCTTCCCGTTGACCATCCGCGCCTCCGCGTCGATCAGGAAGAAGCGGCGGTTCTCGCGCACGCCGAGCGCGCCCAGCTCGACCTGCTCGCGCGCGAGCACGCGCAGCGCCTTGACCGGTGCGACGAGGATCGCGGCGACCCGCGCGCTCACGGCGAGACCGCTGTCACCGCGTAGATCGTCGCGACCGCCGCCGCCTGCGCGTTCGTGCCGCCGGCGACGACGATCTCGCTGCCGGTGCTGACCGCGGCGCTGTCGGCGAGCGCGAGCGGCAGCACCCCGGCGAGGTGGACCGCGCCGGTGACCGGGTTGATCGCATAGATCGCGCGCGCGCGAAGGCCGCCGGCGTTCATCCCGCCGATCGCGTAGATCAGGCTGCCGAGCGTGGCCGCGCTCTCGCGCACGCGTGCGCTCGGCAGCGTCGTGAAGGCGGTGACCGCGTTCGTCGTCGGGTCGAAACGGTAGATCGTGTCGCTCGCGACGCCGGCTGTGGAGCCGCCGATGATGTACACCTGCCCGTCGTAGGTCGCGGCCGCCGCGTAGCGCAGCGTCACCGGCAGCGTCGCCACCGTCTGCGGCGCCGACCCGGGCGTGAAGGCGACGATCGTGGCGAGCTCCGCCGTGCCGGTGTAGCCGCCGATCACGTACGCGGTGTTGCCGACCGTCGCCACGGCGGCGTCCTGCGTGTCGGCCGGCAGGCTACCGACAGCGGTGAAGCTCGTGCCGCTCAGCTCGTAGATCGTGGCGGTCGGGCCGCCGAACACGTAGATGTTCCCCCCGAGCACGGCCGCGACGGCGGAGGCCGCCGGCGCCGGCAGCGTCCCGGCCGCCGTCACCGTCCCGGCCTGGAAGTTCTCGATCGCGTCGGTCGCGACCCCGCCGGCGTCGTAACCGCCGAGGAAGACGGCGCCGCCGGTGCCGTAGGCGACGGCCGCCACGCGCGACGCCGGCGCGCTGAGCGCCCCGAGCGTCGAGACCGAGACCGTCGGCGCGCGCGCCGGCCCGGTCGGGCCCGTCGGCCCGGTGTGCCCGGTCGTGGTCCTGGCGGGCGGCGAGCGTTTCGCGTTCAGCCCGAACGGCAGGTGCACGTGCAGCGAGTACGCCACCACCGCGGCGGCCGCGAGGACCGCCAGCACGAACGCGGCGACGGCGCCGACGCGCCCGCTCATCCGGGACTCGCGCGGGGTGCGCCGAGCGGGTGGCTGTCGTGCTCGAGGCATCTCAGGATCGATCGCGCGCTCGCCGCGGCGCGCCGGCGCGCGCCGCGCCACCGCCGGGGACGCGCTAGGCGACCCCTTCGCTGGACGCCCGACCGGCGATCGGGCTGCTGGTCAGCTCGAGGTTTCCGATGCGCCACAGTATCCCGGTGGGCGGATCGGATCGCCACGGCGGCGCCGCCCTGCGACGACCATTACCCTGGAGCGATCTGCGGGCGCTACACGAACACCGCCGAACCTGACGCGCTGGAGCGGCGCTTCGGCGTGAGCATCCCCTTTCGCGAGGGATCGCGCCGCTACAACATCGCGCCGACGCAGCCGATCATCGCGATCGTTCGCGACGAGGACGGCGCGCCGGTCGCGCGCGCGATGCGCTGGGGCCTGATCCCGCCGTGGGCGAAGGACGCGAAGGTCGCCTACAAGATGATCAACGCACGCTCCGAGAGCGCCGACGAGAAGAGCTCCTACCGGCGCCTGCTCGCCAGCGCCGACCGCCGCGCGCTGCTGCTGGCTGACGGCTTCTACGAGTGGCTTCGCCCGGAGGACCGAAAGCTCCCGCGCGTGCCGTTCCGCTTCACCCTCCAGGGCGGCGAGCCGTTCGCCTTCGCCGGGCTGTGGACCCCGGGCACCGTCGACGGCGAGCCGGTCGAGTCGGCGACGATCCTGACGACGGCGGCCAACGGCCTGGTCGCCGCCGTCCACGACCGCATGCCGGTGATCCTCGCCGGCGTCGACGGCGAGCACGCCTGGCTCTCGCCCGAGCTCGACGCCGCCGCCGCGAAGGCGCTGTGCGTCCCCTTCCCCGCCGAGCTGATGGCGGTCGCGCCGGCCAACCCGCTCGTCAACAAGGTCGGTGCCGGCCTCCCCGAGGGCCCGGAGCTGCTGGTCGTCCCCTAATCGTCCGACCCGCGCTCGCGCGCCGCGACCGCCGCGCGGCGCTCGTCGTGGCGCCGGGCCGCCAGCCAGCGCGTGACGGCGGCCCAGCTCTGGCTCGAGGGCAGGATGTGGCTGCGGTGGCGGCCCGCCTCGCCCGCGATCTCGACCAGCTCGACGTCCGCGCCGGCGGCGCGCGCCGCCGCGGCGTAGTTGCGGCTGCGCCGCACCGACACCGTCGCGTCGTCGGTCCCGTGCACGAGCAGCAGCGCCACCGCCGGCGGGATCAGCGCGATCGGGTCGGCGAGCGCGTAGCGCTCGGGAAGCTCGTCGGGAGCCCCGCCCATCAGCGCGGCGATCGCGCCGCCGGGCGCCTCGCGGTGGGCCTGCGCGAGGTCGGCGACGCCGGCCGCCGACACCGCCGCCACCGGCTCGATCCGCGGGCGCGCTCCCGGCGCCCCGGCGGGCAGGCGCCCGCGCCCGGCCGCCCACAGCGCGAGGTGGCCGCCGGCGGAGTGCCCGTACAGCGTGACGCGGTCGAGGTCGAGCGGCGCCGCCACGCGATCGAGGTGGTCGATCGCCGCCGCGACGTCGATGAAGGTGACCGGCCAGCCGCCGCCCTGGCCGCGCCCCAGCCGGCGGTACTCGATGTTCCAGACCGCGTAGCCGCGCCGCACGAGGTCGCCGGCGACGCCGCGCATGACCACCTTCGAGACGCCGGCGCTCCACGATCCGCCGTGGATCGTGACCAGCACCGGGTGCGGTCCGGCGCCCGCCGGGAGGTGCAGCTCGGCGCGCTGGCAGCGGTGCTCGTCGCCGTAGCGGTGGGAACTGCCCGGCGTCAGGAAGTCGAGCAGCAGGCGGGTGCTTGGCACGTTCTGCGTGATGCGCTCAGAGCGCGTCCCACGGATCATCCTCGAGCGCGGCGGAGCGCTCGATCCGCTCGAGCACCTCGTCGGTACGGCGATCGTCGACCATCGCGGTCAGCGCGTCGGCGATCGTCGCCGCCCACACGCGGCGCGTCGGCGGCGGCTCGCCGCCGTCACCGGGAAGCTCGGACCAGTCGAGCGCGACGTGCGCCCCGGCGGCGCCGCCCGGCTCACCCGGCTCGGAGCCGTACAGCGTCAGCTGCGCCTGCCAGCCGTTCGGGCACAGCTCGCCCATCACGGCGCGCGCGCGAACCTCGTGGCTGTGCGGGCGGTGGCGGCCGCGCCAGCGCCGCAGCTCCCGCGCGAGCAGCAGCCCGGCGAGCACCAGCAGCACCGCCCCGACGAGCACCAGCTCCAGCTGCGCCACGAAGTTGAGACTCCGGCTCGCCGCCGACGCTCCCGATTTGATTGCAGCCAACACGATCCGCTCAAAGGTACACGGACGGCGGCGGCTTCGGGGCCGATGCGCCGGCGCGAAAAGCCGCTCGAACAGCGCTTCGCGCGGCGGCCGCTACCCTGACCCGGGATGCGCATCGCGATCGCGCTGTTCGAGGAGGCCGAGGAGCTCGACTGGGCGGGCCCGTGGGAGGTGTTCGCCGCCTGGGCGACGCACTGGCCGGGCGACGGCGTCGAGGTCGTCACGGTCGCCGAGACACTCGAGCCCGTGCGCTGCGCGAAGGGGCTGCGCGTGCTCGCCGACCGCACCTGGGAGCAGCTCGGCCCGGTCGATCTGCTGGTCTACCCGGGCGGCTGGGGGACGCGCGCGCAGCTCGGCGACGAGCGCATCCGCGAGCGGCTGCGCTCGCGCCACGGCGCCGGCACGCTGATGACCAGCGTCTGCACCGGCGCGCTCGTCTTCGCCGACGCCGGCCTGCTCGACGGCCGTCCGGCGACCACGCACTGGGGCTCGCTCGAGCTGCTCGCGACCCTCGGCGATGCGATCGACGTTCGCTCCGATGTCCGCTTCGTCGACGACGGCGAGATCGTCACCGCCGCCGGCGTGTCGGCGGGCATCGACGTCGCGCTGCACCTCATCGCCCGGCTGCATTCGCGCGAGCGCGCCGCCGAGGTTCGCCGCGCGATCCAGTACGACCCCGAGCCGCCCGTCTAGACCGCGGCTCACGCCGGGCGGTTCTCGCTGCTACCGTGTGTGGATCAGGTCGGGAGCTATCCCGACGCACGCGCAGTGCCCGCGGTCGTAGCCCTTGCTTTCAGCAATCTCCACGTTCGCAGCACGCGACCAGTGGAGGTAAGTACCAACATGGCTACAGGAACCGTCAAGTGGTTCAGCGACGACAAGGGCTT
>Ga0181535_10000184_pt1 | contig 97210 bp, 90 predicted proteins | sample PEATcosm2014_Bin_44_FD_119774 | JGI IMG/M metagenome (GOLD analysis project Ga0181535, IMG submission 119774) | Peatland microbial communities from MTU Mesocosm Facility, Houghton, MI, USA - PEATcosm2014_Bin17_30_metaG | ecosystem: Environmental > Terrestrial > Soil > Wetlands > Peat | place... | reverse complement strand
CAACCAAGCATCCGAGCATCCGGACATCAGGCGACCGCTTAGGGTTAGCGGAGCCTGGTTGTACGGGCAGTTCTGGAGTCCCAACTGCCCGAACTCCCGGTAAATGAACGCAAACTACGGAAAGCTGCCGTTTGCGTCGCGCTCGAAGATTCGGCCAATTTGCAGGTAGAACAGGCGATTTCGCGCGAACGGACGTATCGCTTCACACGCGAGAGGTCGCTGGTTCGAAACCAGCCCGAACTCGCTTGGAATAAACGGCAAACTACGGCGCAGGTAATCGCGGCCTGAGCGGCCAGGGTGGAAGTCGCCTCGCCTCCAGGACAGCACCGATCCGCAATGCGGGACGCTCGAGCTGCGCGCAGGACGCTCGAACAGCAGCGCCGTGCCGCTCGTCGGCGCGGCGAGGCCGAGCAGCATTCGCAGCGTCGTCGTCTTCCCGGCGCCGTTGGGGCCAAGGGAGCCAGTGACCATCCCGGCCTCGAGCGCGAACGACAAGCCGTCAACCGCGAGAATGTTGCCGAAGCGCTAAGTCAGCGAGTCGGCGACAACTACTCGTGTCACGCCACGCCGATCATTGGGAGCGCGAAGTCGCAGTCGGGGCCTTTGGTCTCGCGGTCCGGTACGGTCGAGTCTGCGAGGTACGTCATCCTTGCGCCCAGATGACTCGGTTCCACCTTGTGCTCTTGGCTCCAGTCGAGCAGCGACTGGGTGATGAGCGGCCACTGCGCCGGTTCGATCTGGGTCGATTGGCCGAAGTGGATGAACGCCTCACGGTGCGCCGGCTCACTGCGGAGCACTAGCTTGGGGACCTGGATCGCGAGCTGCTCCGCCTGATCGGTGGGGACCGGTCGGCACCACTCCAGGGGCCCGTCGCTGTCGTCGTTGACCTCGCCCCAAAAGATGCAGTAGAAGGCTCCGGCGCGTTCATCGATCCTCGGTAGGTCGTGGTCGCGCAAGATCGAGATGAACTCTTTGCCGAACGCCCATGCTCCGTCAATCCCCTCGACGTGGCGTTTGAGCGACAGAATGCTGCGGGCGGGGATGTCGCATGTGGCGACTGCGTACATGGCACACCTCTTTCCTTGCAGACGGTCGATCAGGTAGCGCGCGAGGTCCCGGCGAGCCGTGTGTTGGGTCTCGATCGCGTTCCAGTACTCCGCGATCGGTGCGGCGGCCGCATCTGGCTCAAGATCGACGATCACCTTGATCTCGGCGAGCGGGATCTGCAACTGCCGCAGGGCAGCTATCAGCTGAGCGCGATCAAGCTGCGACTCCACGTAGTAGCGGTACCCAGTGGCATCGTCGACACGCGCCGGCTCTAACAGACCGAGCTCGTCATAGAGCCGAAGCGCCCTGGGCGACAGCCGCGAACGTCCCGCAAACTCGCCGATGCTCATTTGGTCCGCCGGCACGCCGCCTCCTTGACGGGATTACCACATAAGTGTGCGGCCTCCCCCAGGGTCAATGTCAAGCCCGCTACGGCGCCATGCTTTCGATCGATCGCGGCCTGCGCGTGCTTCGCGACAAACTCGGTGAACGCCTCAAGGCGGGCGTCGTCGTCCATTCAGGCGAGCACACGCTCCCGATTGACGACCGGAGCTGGGCGGTGCCCATCTCCGGCCATTGGACCTAGAGGCGGACTGTCTCTCGCAGCCGGCAGCGTAAGCTCCCGCAAAGTGTCCTAACAGAGAGGCTATCTCGTGCCTGATTCAGTGGTGCTGATCAACATCTTCGAGGTCCCCGACTCCGACGCCGACGCATTCATCACCGCCTGGGAGAGAACCCGGGACTATTTGAAGACCTTGGACGGCCATGTCGACACTGCGCTGCACCAAGCGACCTCACCAGGTGCTGACTTCCAGTTCGTGAACATCGCCCACTGGCGAAGCGCCGAGGAGTTCACCGAAGCGATCCAAAGCGATGGGTTCCGAGCCTCAGCCACCGGGCTGCGTTGGCCTATGCACCCAACGCTTTACCGCATCGTCAGCCGCGGCTAGGCAGCCGACGTGTGGCAAGCCCCCAAGGCGCCCGCCTCGCAATGGCGAAGGAGCCGCCGGCAAGCGGGTCCGAGTCGCCCTCGGTGGGCTGGCCGCTTGCGCCGCCAACAGCGGGGCTACAGTTGGCTCGCGGGAGCGCATGCTGGGACGACGGCACCGTGGCCTCCGCGGCGATCGATTCGGGCGTCGGCTGGGCGCCTGGGTGTATGCTCGGTCGTAGGAGGGCTCCATCGTGAGGTCGGCCGGAGGGGGCGGGCAGCACGAACCGACTTCCGAACACGAGTTTTCGCCGGGGCCATCCGTGAGACGCCTGATTCGGACAGGCCGACTGCCGTTCGGTGGTTGTCCCCTACGGGATTGACGTCTCCTCAGCCAGAGGAGCACCCATGCCAGCCACGACGTTTCTGTTCAACGACCAGTCCTTTAAGTTCGAGACGCTGCGCGCTCTCGGCTACGCCCCCTACGGCGGCGCCGACATCGGCGAGGTCCTCAGGACGGCGAGCCGGATTCCTGATGGCGATGAGACCGCCTGGTATATGCAGTGGCGGGCGCTCGCCGAACGGATTGGCGCCGATGCTGACGCCAGCGCCGCCGCGGGTCATTACGTCAGTGCCCGGGAGTCCTACCTGCGCGCCAGCAACTACTACCGGGTGTGCGAGTTCTACTTGCGCGTTGACGCGACGGCTGATCCGCTCGTCCGCGCGGTTGGCCAGCTCTCGGTCGACATGTTCGCCGCTGCCGCGCAACTGATGAGCGCGCCGGCAGAGCGGGTGCGGTTCCCCTACGAGGACACCACGCTCCCCGCATGGTGGATCCCAGCGGAACCCGGTAGCGCCCATCCCACCGGCGGTGACCCGGACGGTCCCCGCCCGACGCTCTTGTTCCACGGTGGCCTTGACAGCACCGAGGAAGAGCTCTACTTCGCGGGCGGCGCGGCCGCCGCCCGGCGCGGCTACCACGTCCTCGCGTACGCCGGTCCCGGACAAGGCAGCGCCCTGCGCGACCAGCAACTGCTCTTCCGCCCCGACTGGGACACCGTCGTGACACCCGCCGTCGACTGGCTCCTTGAACACCCGGACGTGGACCCAGACCGTATCGCGCTGATGGGGATGAGCTTCGGCGGATATCTAGCACCGCGTGCCGCCGCCATCGAGCACCGCTTGGCCGCGCTGATCGCCTACGACGGCATGTACTCGTTCGCCGACCCCTGGTACCGCGGGGTCGGGCCCGAGATCATGGCCCTTGTCGGCGACAACTCCGCCGCAAGTGATGCGAAGGCAAACCCCCTGATCAACAAGATCATGGGCTCCAGCACCCAGGCTTTCGGCCGCGCGCTCTCTTGGGGCTTGTGGGTCTTCGGAGCAGAAAGCATGGCCGGCGTCCTCCGCGCCGTCGCTCCCTACACCGTCGAAGGCTACGCCCCGCTGATCACCTGTCCCACGCTCGTGCTCGACGGCGAGAATGACCCCGGCGACGCGTCGGAGCTCTACGACGCGCTGCGTTGCCAGAAGACCTACCACCTCTTCACTTCGGCGGACGGGGGCGGCGAGCACTGCCAGGCAGGGGCGCTGTCCTCGCTGCACCAAGTCATCTTCGACTGGCTCGACACCGTCCTCGCACACGCTCCCGCGCCAGCCTAGACGGCGTTCGACATGCGCAGCGAGCGCCGCTGCTCCAACGGCAGCATGGAACCGGTGCTGTTCGCCGAGGACCCGCAGTTCTGGTCCGAGACCCTACGCTGCGAGGGCGCGGCCGCCGGCGCGCGCTGAACAGGTGGCGTCGTCGAGCGGGGCCGCCGCGGGGACGTCCGCGTGGGACGAGCAGCAGGTCCGCTGGCGCCGCTCGAGACGCCCGCTTCCGCGGCGAAGGGAGGCGCCCGACTCGATCCCGCCAGGCGACTACCTCGGCGTTTTGGCCGGCGCGCGGGAGCGCGCGGGCGGCAAGTCTGAATGGGCCACTGGCGGGCTCCAGTGGCCCAAACTCCCGTGAAACACGCGCAAAATCCGTAAAACCCAAATTCGGGCGCTCAAGCCCGATCGTGTGCATTTGCAGGCAAAACGGGCGTTTTCGCGTGGGGTGACGTATCGCTTCACACGCGAGAGGTCGCTGGTGCGAAACCACCCGTGCCCACTAATACAGGCTGCAACGGCGCACCTTTTACCGATCGTACTCCGGTTCGGTCGGCCGGTTTGGTCCGCATGGGTCCGGACCGTGGCGAGCGACCGACGGTGTGAGCATCTCCGAAATGCGAGGCGTGAGAGAGCGTCGGCAGACACTCGCGCCGCACACGCATGGTCGTCGTCCGACTCGGCCGTCTCGCTGGTCCTTTCAGCCGAGTTGGGTGACGGTGGTGCGCAGTCCGTTCAGGGCTGTGCGTGTGAGTTCTCCGAGCCCCTGCTGGTTGTCTGGCCTGAGCCATGTGGTGTAGGCCTCCTTGAACGCGAGGACGCCCAACTCCGCTGCGACGCTGGCCGCCGAGTCGGGCACGCCGCGGGCGCGTAGCGCGCCTGCCATGGCTGCTGCTAAGCCGACCTGTTTGAGCGCGGAGCGTTCTTGGAGTTCGGTGCTGGTCGCAATGACGGCTTGGAGACGGGGCGCGAGCTCGCGATTGAACGGCCCCATCGCCTCGGCCGCACGCTCTAATCCCGCAGCGACCGCGGCGAGCGGCGTGGCATCCGTTGGGGCTTGGGAGATGCCTTCAACGAAGAGCCTCGACAACGTTTCCTGTCCAGCGGTCAGCACGTCGCGTTTGTCGGGGAAGTACCGAAAGAACGTGCTCTTGGCCACCCCGGCACGATCGGCGATCTCGGTAACGGTGGTGTCGTCGAAGCCCTGCTCGGAGAACAGGTGCAGTGCCGCGCTGACCAGCCGCCCGCGCGCATCGGGCTCCCATCGGGGCATGTCCCCCATGGTACTGATGAGACCTTTGTTTCATCGCGTGCTACGGTGATGGGACAACAATCTCATCACCAAAACGCTGGAGGCAGAGCCATGAGTCGAGCGGTGATCTATGAGAGGTTCGGCGGCCCAGAAGTCTTGGAACTCCGGGATGTCCCGGAGCCGCACGCCGGACCCGGCGAAATCCGGATACGGGTTGCGGCGGTTGGCCTGAACCCGATGGATCCGGCGTTCGCCGCGATGCCGGAGCTCGCGGCGCGCTTCAGCATCACCCTTCCGTCCGGGTTTGGCTATGACTTCGCCGGCTCGGTCGACGAGGTTGGCCAAGACGCGAGCGGATTCACGATCGGCGACCGCGTGTACGGCGGCGTCATGGAGCGAGCCGCAGCAGACTTCGTCGTGATGGCGACCGACGGGTCGGAACCCGTCTTTCATATTCCCGAAGGACTGAGCGACGACGTCGCGAGCACGCTGTACATCGCCGGCGCGACCGCCTCAGCCGCGATCGCAGCAGTCGAACTCTCGTCAGAGGACACGGTCCTGGTCGGCGGGGCGGCCGGCGGTGTCGGCGTTTTCGTCGTGCAGTTGGCGCGGCTCGCCGGCGCAACGGTAATCGGGACCGCGTCGGAGAGCACGTTCGCGTTCCTGAGCGATCTGGGGGCACAGCCGGTCGCCTACGGCGCCGGCCTGGAGGATCGCGTCAGGGCGTGCGCTCCCGAAGGCATCACAGCGGCGATCGATCTCTTTGGCACCGAGACCATCGAGACCGCGCTGGCACTCGGCGTGTCACCCGACCGCATCGCCGCAATCGCTGCCGGCCCAACCCCTCCCGGCGGTGCACGCGCGGTCGTCGCCACCACCGCCCCGGCGGACGCAGTGCCTCAGATCGCCGCCGCAATCGTGGCGCACGAGCTGACCGTGCCAATCGCCGCTAGGTTCCCGATCGAGCGGATCAGCGAGGCTACGGCCCTCCAGGCAGGCCGGCACGTCCACGGCAAAATCGTCGTCACGCCCTAGACCCGTACGGGTTTCCGATGTCGTCTCGCTCATCGACGTACGAAGCGCAAAGGGTCCGATTCGTCCCACTCAGGCGCCTGTCGACTACCTTGCCACATGCGGAAAGCGAGCCTCCCAACCGTGCGCCGATTGCTGACCGGGAAGTGGACGGCGACCGAGCGCACTGCTTGAGCGGCGGCGTCCCATTAGCGATCAGCAACGTTGCCCGCCAAGGTCCACCCGACCAGCGCGTTGGCGTGTCCGTGGCCCATCTGGTACTCCGCTTTTAGATGGTTGACGATCTCCATGTGTCGTGTGAGCCCGCAACCGGAGATGACGTCCTGCCACTCGCGGATCGAGCGTCCGTATTTCTTCTCGATCGAAGGGAAGTACGAGGACGGACCCTGTCTCGGCCACGGCCGCGCCTCGCTCACGGTCGCTCCCCTACTCGCGGAGACGCCGGATCCGTATCACGAGTGCCGCGGCTCGAGGTGATCAAAACGGCGCCGCTGCGGTGACCGTCGTGCCCCGAATGCTCTTCGAATGATGTGAGAACCGTTCGCAGCCGTCGCGCGAAGGCGTCGGGCTGACCGGCGAGCGGTGAGTCCGCGCCCGCGAAGCCGCCGTGGTGGCTCGGGAACACAACTGGCTCTAGGCCGAGCCGGTCGGCGAGCGCTTGCGCAGCTCGTGCTGTGAAGGTTCCACTCGACTCTTCGCCGAGCGCGATCACGAGGCGTGTCGGTGCCGCTTTCAGCCCGTCGTAGTTCGGCCGGTAGTCGGTGACGGCGTCGGAGCGGTGCGAAAGTAGAACGTTGTCCCGTGCACCGTCATCTTCGGACGGTAGTCCGAACTCGCCGGGGTCGGGCAGTGGCTGCGCGAAGTACGCGTCGTTGAATTCGCCCTGCCACATCGTTGTGGCGATGAAGGCGGCCATTCCGGCGCCGAAACCGCCCGACGCGTAGGCGTCGCGGAATCGGGCCAGCGCGCCCTGCGCTTGCACCTCGTCCGGCAACACCGCCGGCAGGGGTGGCTCGTGCGCCACCAGCGTGATGACGTCGTTGGGATAGGCGGCGACGAGCGCCAGCGAGGTTATTGCTCCGCCGCTACTGGCGAACATCTCCACCGGTCCCGCGCCGAGCATTTCAATGATGTCGTGCAGGTCGCGTGCCTGGACGACGGGGTCGTTGTCGACCCCGCCGTCCTTGCGGGTACTACGCCCAAGACCGCGCGGGTCATACGTGACCACGGTACGATCGGGAAAGTACGACGCAAGCGCGCGGAAGCCACCGGCCTCCATCGGCTGACCGATCATGAAAAGCGGCGGGCGCCCATCGGCGGGGGGCAGCTGCCCTGCGACGTCGTAGACGACGGATGCCTCGTCGGTATCGAGCGTACGCGTCTCCATTGCGAGATCTCCTTTGTCAGTCCGCGAGAAGGTGCTCGAGCTTGTCGAGCTGTTCGTTCCAACCCTGCTCCGCGCCAGCGAGGGCTTCTTCAGGCGGCATCGGCTCGAAGTACGACTGGCGCATCGTCAGAGCCGTGCCTCCGTCGCGCTCTTCGAGGGTAACTTCAATCAGCGTGGCGAAGAGTTCACCCTGCTCATCGTTGACCGCGCGGCCACTCATCAGCAGGCGGCGGGGACGATCGATCTCGAAATACTCTCCGCCCATGTAGTGCGCGAACCGGTCGCTGCTCGGAATGGCGTCCGGCCATTGCATCGCCAGCTTGTACGTCCCTCCAGCGCGAAGGTCGACCTGCGCGGCGGGGCATGTGAAGCCTTTTGGCCACCACCACTGCGTCAGCTGCTCGGGATCAGTGAAGGCGTCGAACACCCGCTCGGGCGAAGCCTTGAGCGTGCGCTCGATGACGAGCTGTTTCGCCGGGGCTGCAGTCCGCACATCCAATGCGGTTCGTGTCTCAGGCATTGCCAGTCTCCTTGTCTTCGTTGGTTGCCGCTGCTGTTTGTGACTCGAGGTGGGCTTCAAGGCGGTCGAAGCGGTCCGACCACTCGCTGTGCGCGCGGCGCAGCCAGTCATCCACCGGAAACAGGCCTTCGAGCTGAAGGCGCGCCGGGCGTCGCTGACCATCTCGGCTTCGGACGATCAATCCCGCGTCCTCCAAGACCTTCAGGTGCTTGGTGATGGCTGGCTGGGTCAGTGGCGACCCGTCGGCAAGCTCGAGGACACCGGCCTCGCCGGACCCCAGACGCTCCAGGATTGCGCGCCGGGTCGGATCCGCAAGGGCCGCGAAGGCTCGGCTCAGTTCGTCTTTCGAAGCCATCACCTAGAAGTTATATAATCAAAAGGTAATTGTCAAGCCGACTCTCCCCGCACGGCACTTTGGAGAACCTCTGCAGGCCAGGGTTGCGGTTCGCGTGTGAGGATTCGTTGCATGGACGCTGACGAGCGCCTGCGTCGTGCCCGCCTCGCGGCGCAGCGGCTGACGCCGGCAACTGCCTGCGCAACCGCTGAGGAGGCGGCGCTCGCCGTGATCGGCATCCAGGCTCAGGACCTGCGCGCCGCGGGTCTGGCGCTGCGCTCCCGTGTTTCGGGCCTTACCCGAGGTGCCGTCCGTGCCGCGCCGCTGCTGCGCACGTGGACGGTCCGCGGCACCGTGCACCTGATCGCGGCGTCCGATCGACCGTGGCTACATGCGCTGCTGGCCGAGCGCAACGCGCGGGTGTTCGGTGCGCGGTTCGAGCGCTTCGGGGTCGCTGAGCAGGTCAACGCGATGCGCGGGGACGTCGTTGGGCTCTGTGCCGAGCGGCCCCGCGACCGGGCCTCGCTGCTGCGCGCCCTGATCGAGCGTGGTCACCCGTCGCTCGAGCAGGGTCCGATCAACACCTTCGTGCCGTGGCTCTCGACGCAGGGTCTGATCGTCACGGACGTCGCCGGCCTGCTCCATGCGGCAGACCCGCCGCCGGCCATCGACCACGACGAAGCGCTCGCGATCCTCGGCGCCCGGTACCGCGCGGGCTACGGCCCCTGCGACGCCACCGACCTCGCGAAGTGGTCCTCGCTACCCATCACGCAAGCACGCCGAGCGCTCGAAGCCGCCGGCCCGGAGAGCGACGTCGACGCGTGGCCCGCCGATGACCCGCCGCGTTGTCTGCTGCTCGCCGCCTTCGACACCCTCATGCTCGGCCACCGCACGCGCGAGCCATTCGTAGCCGCCGGGCACGACCGCCAGGTCCTCAAGGGCGGCGGGATGGTCAGACCAGTCGTGCTCAACAGCGGCGTGGCAACCGGCACCTGGTCCATCAAGAAAGGCCGGCCGGCGCCGGCCTGGTTCGGACCGCCAGCACCAGCTCCCGAACTAGCCAGCGAGGCGGCTAACGTCGAGCGCTTCCTCACGTCGTAAGCGTGTGCAACGCGTGACGCGGATCGCAAGAGCCTCTGCTTCCAGGGACATACGAGCGCCAGGCAGGGGGAGGCGCGAAGCAGCCCCCGCGTTTACTGCAGGGCGAGCATCCGGAAGTGCTCCCAAGCGGCCGGCCCTCGGGGGAACCGCGCAAACAGGTACCTGCTCATGGGCCGGCGTGGGCAATGGCTCCGAGCTGGCGCCAGACGATCAGCAGTGTGAGTCCGGAGCCGACGAAGGCAAACCAGAAGGGGGCCACGACCCCCCAGTGTTGGGCGATGGCCCCGCCCACGATCTGGCCGAGAACGAGGCCGCCAAAAACGCAGATCAGATAGACGCTGCCAACTCGCCCCTGGAGTTCCTTTGGCACAGCGCGCTGCCGCACGGTGGTGCTCACGGTCGCCCACACGAACGCATAGGCACCGAACACGAACATGATGACCACGGCGATCCAGGCCGTGTTGTCCAGCGCGAGCGAGAGGTGAGTGCACACCTCGAGCGTCAGGCAGACGCGCATGATGTTGCCCAGCGGCCAGCGCTGCTCCAAACGGCGATAGAAAGAAATCGCGAGCATGCCGCCCACCGCGCTGGACGTTATTAGCAGCCCGTAGCCGACCTTGCTCATATGCAGGTGGCGCAGCGCGTACAGCACCAGCACTGACCATGCCGCGCCCCAGGTGATGTTGAACGAGAGAATGACGAGCGCGAGCGTCCGGACCGGCGGATGACCCACCAGCCACCGGACACCATCGCGGATGTCCGATCGGATTCTGGTACTCAGTGGGGCGGCAAGACTCACCTTGCGGGCGCCGATCTGCCAAACCAACAGCAGCGCAGCGGTCACGATCACGGCCTGGGCAACGAACGGCCACGCGCGGCCAACGCTGAAAAGGAAGGCGCCGGTCGGCGGGCCGACCAGTTGCTGGCAGATGACGTTGCTTCCCAGCAGCCGCGAGTTGGCGAACCCGAGCTCGTCCTTGTCGACCAGCATCGGCAGCAGCGTTCCGGCTGTCGTATTGGAAAAGACGTCCGCGATGCCCAGCAGCAGCATTGCCGCCAGCACCCACCAGACGCTCACGTGCCCGGTCAGGAGCCCCACCGCGAGGACGACGATCACAAGGGCTCGGAAGGCTTCGGAACAGACCAGCAGCAGGCGGCGGTCGACGCGGTCGGCAATCACTCCCGCCGGCAAACCCAGCAGCAACCACGGGAGCCGCTGCAAGAACGCGGCCGCTGCGACCAGAAACGCGCTTCTTGTCTCCGATGCGATCAGCAGCGGACCGGCCGCCAAGGCGATGCCGTCGCCGACGTTGCCGACCCACGACGACGATGTCAGCCAGCGGAAGTCCCGCCCAAGTCGGGCCGGCGCGAATCTCTCAAGTAGAGCCACCACGGTCGCGTTCGACTCTATTTGGGCGAGGCGTTACCTCCGCGTGGTACTGCTCTCCTGCCAGAGCAGGCTGACGTGGGTGTCGCGCACCGACACGAGCTGTTGGTGTGTCTCGAAGGCTTCGCCGCCCGGTATCTCGTCGGCATAGAGGGTGCCGCGCGGGCCGAACGCGAAGTATGTGAGCCAGAAGCTCTGATGGAACGTGAACGTCGGCACGAGGCGGTCGCCTTGCACGCGCAGGATGATGGGCCCGTCCTCCCCGTAAACGGCTCCGTCGGGGCCGCGCTCCAAGACCGAGAGGTTTCCGCCGCTTCGCCTCGCCTGGCCGTCAGGACCGAAGCCGGCCTGGTGCGCCACTCCGCTCGGCGGCACCTGCCAGATCGACCAGCCGTTGATCCCGGCGACATCGAGGTTGCCGTGGGCATCGATTGCAATCGGGCCCAGGTTCGCATCGAGCTTGCCCGCCAGGGGACCCGACGGCACGACCGCTCGGATCGTGTCAAGGGTTCCGGCGGCCGTCAGCCGCAGTAGCTGCGAGAACGTCGAGAGGTAGACCACGCCGCCGGGACCGACTGCGATCGAGAGCGGCGAGTTGCCGTCGACAACGGAGCGTGGCGAACCGAGGGGCGCTGAAAGCGCGCGCGTGCCGCTGGCGATCGGGTGCGACGACCGGCCGGTGGGGGCGCGGCCGTCGCCGGCGATTGTGCGTATGACGCCGTTCGGGCTGACGACACGCACGCGACCGCCGTCGACGATGTAGAGGCTTCCGCCGGATGAGAAGGTGATGTCGGAGACAGCGGAGAGCTCAGCATCCACGGCGGGGCCGCCGTCGCCGGAGAAGCCAATCCTCCCGCTGCCGGCCACGACGCGGAAGCGGCCGTCGGGCAGGCGGACGAGGATCCGCTCGCGGGCGACATCGGCGACATAGAGCGCGCCGTTCGGGCCGACCGCGAGCGCGCCGGCAACGTTCAGGCGCGCGAACGAGCCGGTCGGCAGACCAGCGGCGGTGCCGGCGCCCTTGCCGGACGCCGTTGTGCTGTTGCCCGTGCCGGCGAGCACGACGATCGCGGTCGCGACGCCGGCCAGCACAGCGACGCTCGCGGTCCCGATCATCCAGCGCCGTCGTCGCAGTCGGCGTGCCTCGCGAAACAGTGCCTCCTCGTCGAGGACCGGCTCGGGCTGTACCGGGGCGGTGATCATCGTCACTCCGTACCTTGGTGCGTCACTAATGGTGCTAGCTTACTGCCCACCATGCTCCATGGCAAGATCGACCCATCAAAAGCCACCCCGCCCTAGCTCGCAGGTGGCGGCCGGGACCCGCCTTGAGAACCGGCTGCCGCTTGCCAAAGACCGAGCGACGATCGTGAGCATCAACACGCGGTTTCGCGCCGGCTCAGCTGAGGGGTGGAACAGGCGGCCCTGACGGCGGACTCGTCTGTGCGGCGGCAATCGTGCGTGTGGCGCGTTTCGCGCGTCGGACGTCACGGCGGTCGAGGATCGCCGCGACCAGGATGCCCACCTCGTAGAGGACGATGATCGGGACCGCCTCGAAGATCATCGTGACTGCGGCACCCGGCAGGATCGCAGCGATCAGTACCGCGATCACGATCGCGATGCGTCGGTTGTGGCGCAGCTGTCGTGTCGTCACCACGCCCGCACGAACTGCGGCTACGATCGCCAGCGGGAGCTGGAAGATCACGGCCATCGCGAGCATGATCAGCCCGGCGAACGGGAAGTAACTGCTCGCCTGCACGTTTACGGCAAAGGAGCTGCTGTTGAAGCCGAGCAGGAAGCGCACGGTGGCCGGCAACACGACGTAGTAGCCAAACACAACGCCGAGAACGAACATACCCGGCACGGCGAGCATCACCGGAAGCGCAACCGCCCGTTCGTGCGGACTGAACGCCGGAATCACATACGCGTACAGCTCGAACAGAACCACCGGCAACGCCAGCACAGCCGCGAAGTAGAGACTGACGGTGACAGTCTGGGTGAACGGCTCGCCGATCCCAAGCGTGAGCAGATTGCTTGGCGACGCAGCGTGCAGGACGCCCTGAACGGCCGCCTGGATCTGAGGCCCGACCAGGGACGCCGCGTGTCGAACGCTCGCGCTGAGGCCGCTCGACGGGCTGGCCATCGCGTGCGCGAAGCGCTTATCGACCGCGGCAAGCTTCAGCAGCGCGCGCTGTGTGTTATCCGCCTGCCCGGCAAACCCGATCCCCTTCTGGGCGAGCTTGTTGAGCTCGGCGTCGGCCGGATCCTCGAGCAGCTCGAGCAGTCGATGGTTCTGCCAGAAGCAGATTCCAAACGCGAGGCCGAACGCGACCAGGCAGACAATAAGACGCGAGCGCAGCTCATCGAGATGATCGACCAGGTCAATCTGCTCGTCATGGCCAACCGGTCGTACCATCCTGGTCATCCAAATACAGCGTAGTCCGTGCTCGCGTTGGCCACCGAGCCTCGTCGGCTGACAGACGGCTACGCGAGACGCAATCAACCGCGGGATCGCGGCGACCGGGGTGTGGCGGCGAGCGCGGCGGCGCAGGCTTCGGATGGAAACGCCGAGCCGCTTCTAACGCCGGACGGTGTGTGCGCTCGCGCAACACCAGGCGAAAGCAACCGTGGGCACACGCTCGCGCGGCACGGCTGAAAGCGGCCGCGGGCGTCCCCGCGCCTGGAGCGGGCCTCGCTGTTACGTCGACGGCCGCGTCAGCCGACGAACGACTTGATGTCCTTGACGAGCTTGTCCTCGATCTCGATGTTCCAGGCGCTTTCGGCCACGTCGACCACGAGGAACAGGTCCGAGATGAGCAAGGTCTCGATCGCCGCGACCGCGAGGTGCTCGAGCCACTTGCCGATGCCGACGTGGACCGTGAAGTCGGCAGGGCTCCCCGCGATCGTGATCGTCAGCGCGCGGTCTGCGTCGATGACCCCTGCCAGCCAGCCGCCCTTCTTCGCCTGGATGACCGCACCCTGGTCGCTTCCCGCCGACGTCTGGACCGTGAAACCGTCGGCCTTCAGGTACTCCTCGATGTGCGACCCCAGCGCGCTCAAGTCCGTGTTCTTGCCCTCGAAGTGCTCGAGCTTCTCTCCAACCATGACGGCTCCTTCTTGTTTGCTGCCGGGTTGTCTACCCAGCAAGACGGTGTTGACGAGCAGCGACCGATCGGTGGCGCCGAAACGGCGAAGTGCAGACACTCCGCTTGGTGCGGGCGACCACTACTCGCTCGCCTAGCCTGCATTGCATTGACGCAGGCTACGCGATCATCACGTGCATCGCCCCGGCCACCACGGATCGACGATAGCGCTAGCCGACGAGCCTGCCAGCGTGCCCGAAATCGTCAACAAGCCGGTCAGGTCAGCACAAGCAACTCGCGGCGCCGCGGAGCTTCACGAGTCCCTGGTGGTCGGCGGCGGTGGCGAGGATGGCTGCGTCGTGTCCTTCGACGGGATGTCCCTCACGTACCCAGTATTCGAAGCCGCCGAGCATTTCCTTGACCGGTAGGCCCATGCGAGCGAGCTCGCAAGCCGCTTTGACGGCGCCGTTGCAGCCGGGACCCCAGCAGTAGACGACGATCAGATGCTCGCCCAGTTGTGCGAGATCCTCCGCGCGGTACGGGCGCGCCAGGTTGTGCGCTCCCGGCAGGTGCCCTGCCGCGTACGCGTCCGGACCGCGGGCGTCGAGCAGCACGAAGTCCGGGCTGCGGGAGGCCAGCGCGTCGGCGACATCGTCAGCGTCGGTTTCGTAACGCAGGCGGCCGTGGAAATGCGCGATGGCAGCAGAACTGTCGGCTGGGGCGATCGTCGTGACGGGAGAGTTCATGCGGGCCAGTGTCGCAGCCGACACGCTGGCCGACAAGCGTCTCGAATGACATCTACCGCTACGATCCGGCCATGCGTGCGCATCGTGTTGCGGTGCTCGGATTCGACGGCATGGCGCCGTTCGAGCTCGGCGTTGCCGCCGAGGTGTTTGCGCTGCCGCGACCCGAGCTCGATGTCGAATGGTGGTACTCATTCACGCTCTGCGGCGAGCGGCCCGGCCGGCTGCGGGCGCTGGGGGGCTTCTCGCTCGAGCTTTCGCACGGTCTGCGCGCGCTCGCGCGCGCAGACACGATCATTCTTCCGGGCACCGCTGACGTCCACGGCGATCCCTCCGCCGACGTGCTCGCCGCGCTGCGCGGCGCTCACGCCCGCGGTGCCCGCCTGGTGTCGATCTGCTCGGGCGCCTTTGTCCTAGCCGCGACCGGGCTGCTCGACGGATTGCCGGTGGCGACGCACTGGCGCTACGCCTCTCTCCTGCAGTCGCGCTTCCCGCGCGTGTGCGTCGATCAGAATGTGCTTTACCTGGACAGCGGTCAGATCCTCACCTCAGCCGGCACCGCTGCAGGCATCGACCTGTGCCTTCACATCGTCCGCCGCGACCACGGAGCGGAGATCGCCAACCGAGTTGCCCGGCGTATGGTCGTAGCGCCTCACCGGGCCGGCGGACAGGCACAGTTCATTGAACAACCCGTCACGCACGCGACCGCGGATGACCCGATCGGGAGAGTCATCTCGTACGCGCTCTCACATATCGACACGCAACTCAGCATCGACGCGCTCGCACACGTCGCGCACCTCTCACCAAGACAGTTCAGCAGACGCTTCAAAGCGGCAACCGCAACAAGCCCTGCCCGCTGGCTGACCGAGCGGCGCATCGATGCAAGCCTCCCCCTGCTCGAACGTGACACGAGCGCGATCGAGACGATCGCGGAAGCCGTCGGCTTCAGCGCCGCCAGCTACCGCAAGCACTTCCGTGCGATCGTCGGCATCAGCCCGCTCGCCTACCGGCGCGAGTTCCAAACACGCTGAGCACTCTTCGAGCGGCGCAGTCCGGCCGCTGGCCTGCCGGAACGAATCGGAATCAGTGGTGTGACGGGCTCACGGGCGGGCTGGCACCGCCGCGCGGCTCGATCGTGATCAGTTCGCCACTCTCGTGCTCGACTTGGAGCGTGGTGTGACGCACGGAGAACCGGGTGTGAAGCAGTGCCTCGAGCTCCCGCCGGACGGCATGGCAGTCGACGTCGAGCCCGACGAGTACATGGGCGGAGAGCGATGCGAAGCCGGAGCCGACCTCCCACACATGCAGATCGTGCACCTCGTTGACGCCCGGGTGGGCCGCCATCTCGCGGCCGATCAGGTCGGGGTCAAGACCGCGTGGGGCGGCCTCCAGAAAAACGCGACCGGAGTCGCGCAGCAGCCCGTAGGCGGCGCTCAGCATGATCGCGGCGATCATGATCGACGCGATGCCGTCGGCGCGCCGGAAACCGGTCGTGATGATGAGCAGGCCGGCGAGTGCCGTGAAGACGAACGCTGCGAGGTCGGTGAGAAGGTGCTTGAAGACCCCCTCGACATTCATCGACTCACGGTTGGCTTTTGACAGCACATAGGTCGCCGCGACATTGACGGCGATACCCGCGAGCGCCACGACCAGGACCGGGGTGCCGTGGACGTCCGGCGGCGTGATCAGCCGGCGGACGCCCTCGTAGATGATCACCGCGGCGAGCACGAGCAAGGTCGCACCGTTGAACTGCGCAGAAAGGATCTCGGCACGCCTGAACCCGTAGGTCATCGCACCCTTCGCAGGCCGCGCGGCAAGGCGGATCACGAACAGCGAGAGCGCGATCGCGCCGGCGTCGGTGAGCATGTGCGCTGCGTCGGAGAGCAGCGCCAGCGAGTGCACGATGGCGCCGACGGTGACCTCGGCCAGCATCAGACCGACGACCAAAACCAGCGCCACGCTCAGCTTGCCACGGTCCCCGTCTGCTGACGCCAAGCCGTGGACGTGCCAAAGGTGCCCGCCGCCGCCGTACACCCCGTCGGGCTCATCAGCGCCCATGAGCGCAGCGTAACGGCCCAGCGCGCGATCGGTCCGGGCCAGGCCTTTCAGTCGCGCGAGCGCGCGGCTGGGTCGTGTGCCTAGATCAGGCCGGTGAGCACGAGAGTGCCAATGCCGATCAGGACGAGGGCGGTGATCGCATTGCCCCAGCGCTCGAGCCATTGGCCGCGGATCCTGTACCCGCCTTTCGCGGCGGCGACGGTGACGGCGACGATCGTTGCAATCGTGACCGCGGCGAAGACCACGAGCGAGCCGACCGCGGTTGCGACACCGGTTGTGGTGGCGGCGAGGAAGACGGGCAGGATCGTGAGGTCAGGCGAGGCGGCGGCGCCGAAGGGCACCATGACCGCCGCCAGCCCGCGGATTCCGTGTTGCCCGTGCGCATGCTCCAGGTGAGCATCGCTTTGACGCCGGTGTTCCTGGTCGCCGCGGTCGTGGCTGTGTCCCTGACGGTGTTCATGGCCGTGCTGGCTGTGGCCGTGTCCGCTCAGCTCGAACGCGGCGAAGCCGAGGCCGGTCGCGATCAGCACACAGCCAATGATCGTGTCCTGCGCGCCTTGCACGGCCGAGCGAAACTGGAGCCCGACAACGATGACCGCGGCGCCGAGCACGATCGAGATCAGCACATGCGCGATGCCCGCCAGTCCCGACAGGCGAGCGACCTTGGCGAGTGGGTAGCGGCGCGTGCGTCCGACGACCGCCAGCGGGACCCAATGGTCGGGAAGGATCGCGTGACCGAAACCGACGCCGGCCGACGCCGCGAGCAGCGCGAAACTCGCGCTCATTTCGCGGCGGCGTCGGTTCCGGCGCGGCGGGGGTGTTGCTTCACGACCATGGCGGTGCTTGGCTACGCTGTAGCATGAACGTTTGTTCCATGAACGCTTGCTCATGTTAGCAAGGGGCGAGCCGCGATGACCCACGGCGTTGCCGGACGTACCTCGCGCGGCGAGGTGACCCCAGACGTCGCCGCACGCGTGGCCGACGCGATGCAGGCGCTGGCGACGCCGAGCAGAGTGTTGATCCTCGCCCAGTTGCGCGAGCGTCCGCACACGGTCTCTGAACTGGTCGGCGCCGTGGGCATGGAGCAGTCCGCGGTCTCCCACCAGTTGCGTCTGCTGCGCGACATCGGCCTCGTGGTCGGGGAGCGCAACGGCCGCCACGTCGTGTACTCGCTCTACGACGCACACGTCGCGGAGTTGATCGACCAGGCGGTCGGGCACGTCGAGCATCTACGCCTCGGCTGGCACGGCAGCACTGCGCGCCGAGCCGCCTCCCAAGCGTCTGCGTAGAGGCCCGGCCGGAGGTTGCATGAGGCTCGCCGTGGGGCTGGGTTAGCCGCGTCGCCCGGCTGCGCTCATGGACGCTTGAGGAACCTGAAGTAGAAGGACACGAACAGCACGACAATGCCGACGTTCACAAGCAGGCGCTCGAGGAAATGGTGGCGGAGGAACAGGACGTCGACGACGACCACGACGGCCACCATTGCGAGCAGGTAAAGCATCGCGGCTGCCTGTTTTCGCATCGTTGCGTCCACTCTAGCCCCGTTGCCACCCCCACGGCCACGCCTGTGGGTCCCTCAGTTCTCCTCGCTGACCACGAGCACGGGAACGTCCGTGGTCGCGAGGAGGCTCTGAATCACGTTCAGGCCGGCGGGCCACCGGCGCGGTTGGGCTGGTCATCCCGTCTGTGCCGTGGGGCGCACGAGTATCTCGTTGAGGGTCATGCGCCGCGGCCGGGTGACGGCGAACACGATGACCTCCGCGATGTCCTCGGGCCGGATGGCGAGGTCCTTGACGAACTGCTGGGTGGCCTGCTTTGTCTCGGCGTGGGTGATGTGGTCGGTGAGCTCGGTCTCCACCGCGCCGGGCTCGATCACCGTCACGCGAATGTCGGGCTGCAACTCTTGGCGCAGCGCCTCCGACCAGCCGTTCAGGCCCCACTTGGTGGCGGCGTAGACAGCGTTCCCGGCACGTGCGGTGCGCCCGGCGACCGAGGAGATGTTGACGATGTCGCCACCGCCTTCACGGAGCTGATCGAGGAACACCTCGGTCGCTGTAATCGCACCCAGCAGGTTGACCTCCACCATCTGGCGATGTTCGGCCCGCTGGTCGGAGGTGAACGGCGCGAGCAGCATCACGCCGGCGTTGTTGACGAGGATGTCCGCGCCCCCGAGCTCGCTCTTCACGCGTTCAGCGGCGGCGACGATCGAGTCGCGGTCGGTGACGTCAGCCTCGATCGCGACCGCGCCGTCCCCCAGCTCCGCGGCGAGCGTCTGGATGCGGTCGGCGCGACGGGCAAGCAGGGCCAGCCGGAACCCGGCGCCGGCCAGCGCACGTGCGGCCGCCGCGCCGATGCCGGACGACGCACCGGTGACGACGGCGACGCGGCTCGCCTTCTGGTTGCTAATCGTCGTCCCTTTGCGGGCCACCCAACGTGTCAGCATGGCATGCGCAGCCTGTCATGGCGGCGCGCGGCGATCTGGAGCGAGTCCGCCGGTCCGGTTCAGCTGATGATCGTGACGGGGACCCCGGAGCTGATGTGATCTCCCAGCCACGCGATGTCGGCCGTTTGAAGGCGCACGCAGCCGTGCGAGACGGCGGTGCCGGGCGTGCCGCCGATGTTGGCGATGCCGTGCAGCGCGACCTGTCCTGGGCCACCGTCGAACTCAGCGAGCGCGTTTGACCGCGCGCTCAGCGCCAGCGCGAATGGGGCGCCGGCTGTCTGGGCACTGAGTGGGACGGTCTCCTCGACAAAGAAATGGCCGGTCGGCGTCGGCGTCGATGGCTTGCCGACCACCGCCAGGAAGGTGCGCATGGGGTGGCCGTCGTCGAAGACGGTCACCTGGCGGGAGGAGAGGTCGACGACGATCCGCCACGCGGTGACCGTCGACGACACGCCTGCCGCCTCGATCCAGCCGGTGTGGCTGTCCGGACGCCCTGGGAGCAGCACGTCGAGCCAGCGCGTGCCATGCGTTTCCGTACTGCCGACGACTGGAAGGACGGTGCGCTCACCGGTGATCGGCCGGACCTCGTTGACCTCGCCTACCGAGCCGGATCCGCTGTCTGGTCTTTCGAAGGCTTCGGTGTCATGGTTGAGGATCGCCAACGGTTGCGTGGCGGGAGCCTGCGGAAGCGGTGCGGTCGCCCCGGTCGCCGACGTCGCGACCGCGAACGACAGGGCCGCGGCGAGACAGCCGGCGACACACCCGCTGTGCTTGATCGAGAGTCGCATCATGGTCAGCCGGTAAACGCCGGGGGCTTGTTCGCCGTCGGTACGACCGGCTTCGGCGTGACCGGTTTCGCGACCTTGTGGCGCGGCGGAGTGACGGCCTTCGGTTTCACCGTCTTGTGCTTCTTCGGTGCCGGCGTCTTGGGCTTGACGGTGCCACTCCCACCAGTGGAGCCCTTGGTCGTGCCGCCGCCGGTGGTGCCGGCCCCGGTGGTCGTGGTCGATCCGCCGCCCGTGGCGGTACCGGTCGTGGTGGTGCCGGTGGTGGTCGCGGCACACGTGGCTCTGGTAATCGTGTTGGTGTCGAGTGTGACGGCGCCGTTACGCGCCAGCGCGCTGCCCTGCAGTGTCGCCCCGGTCGTCATCGTGATCGACGTGAGCGCGAGGATGTTGCCGACGAACGAGCTGCTCGTGCCGATCGTCGCCGAGCTGCCAACCTGCCAGTAGACGTTGCATGCCTGCGCGCCGCCAATCAGGTTGATTTGGCTCCCGGAGCCGACGATCAGCGACGAGCCGGCCTGAAAGACGAAGACGGCGGCAGGATTGCCCTGTGCATCGAGCGTGAGCTGGCCGCTGAGGCCGAGCGAACTCGCGGAGGTGTAGACGCCTGGGGTCAGCGTACGCCCGGCCAGGTCACCGGAGACGGTCGCTGTCGAACTGCGTCCCGCCGCGTCGTTGTACGCGGTGACGAGGTCGTTCTTCGCCTGGAGGGCCACCCCGTTTGCGACCTGAGTCGTCCCGGCGAGCACGATTCCCGGAGGGAACCCGGTCACGGCCGACCCCGGCGCCAGGCCGACGCTGCCGCTGATGACACTCGGGCCGGTGTTCGTCACGGTGCTTCCAGCCAAGACGGCGAAGTTCCCGGCAGTCCCCAGCCCCACAGGCGCCTGGGCACTGATGGCCAGGGGGACCACAACCAGCGACCCGGCGATGAGCAGAACGGTGAGACAGGCAAGGCGGCAGTGGCGCCAGCGCTTGGTGTCGGTGGACTGGGACGGCTGACGAGATGAACGAAGCATGGACACTCTCCCTGCCGCGGCACTCAGGCCGCAAATAGTCCTACCTGGCTGAGGGCGGAAGCGGCTTGTCGGCTCAGTCAGCTACAGGCTGGCGTCGGCAGGAAAGCGACCGTCACCTAGACATCGACAGCGGCGAGCCAAACTTGACCGAGAACCCCGTCCGTCCAGACCCCTTCGGTCATGGTCGCCGTCCGTCGAGCTGGCTGAGGGCACGCGGACGGGCCGATTGTCGTCAGGCATGTGAACGGCGGCTCGGTGCCGATTCATGTCGTGACGCCGTAACGCCGATGGGGTGACAAAGCCGTTTTGGGCTGCTCGCAGTTCGAAAGCCGGGAGTCGGGATGGGCATGCGCACCGAGAACCAGCCGGAGGCCAGGGTGGCGGCTGACGCGGCGGGTACCTCGGGCCGGCGTTCGAAGCGCTTCCGTATGTGGTCGGTTGTGACCATCGTCGTGGTCCTCGGCGGAGCGGCTGCGGCGGTGCTCGGCGCCCGTTCCGTGGCCGCGAGCAACGCGGCAAGGTCCCGCGAGGCGTTCAGGCAGTCGGCGAGCGAGGTTGCGTCGACCCTGCAACTCGCGATCCAGCGCGAGAAGGACCTCGTCGTCACGGCTGCCGGCTTCTTCCTCGGCGACCCGAACGCGACGACCGCCCAGTTCGTCGCGTGGTCGACCTCCGTGCAGGCCCTGCAGCGGTTTCCCGAGCTGCTCGCCTGGGGTGAGATCCTACGGGTGCCGGCGTCGCACCTGGCGGCGTTCGAAGCGAAGTTCGCGACAGGCTCTTCGGCTGGGTCGACGAGCAGCGGCCCGGTTCGCGTGATCCCCGCGGGCGTGCGGCCGTATTACTGCCTGCCCGCCGCCGGCCAGGGGCGGGTCCCCAGCCCGGCTGTCGGTGTCGACTACTGTGCGGGCGCCACCGGTGTGGTGCTGCTCGGGTCGCGAGACTCGGGCCAGGGGGAGTACGCGGCCGTCAACCTCGGCCGCGGAACGATTCTGGCAGTGGACGTGCCGTTCTACCGCGGCGGTGTGACGCCGACCACCGTTCAGGCGCGTCGCGCGGCGTTCGCCGGCTGGATGGCGATGTCCTTTGAGCCGAGCGTCGTGCTCGACGTCGCGTTGCGTGGACATCCGCGCACCGCCGTGGCGTTCCGCTTCCGCAGCGCCTCATCCGGAGCGGTGTTCCGCGCCGGGAAGGCACCGCGCGGCGCTCAATCGGTGACGATCGATCTGCACAACGGGTGGACGGTCCAGACGCTCGGGCCTGCCGTCTCGGGCGGGATACTCGCGAATCAGAGCGCATTGGCGCTGCTGATCGCCGGCGTTGTGCTGAGTCTCGTCGTTGGCGTGTTGGTGCGCGTGTTGGGGACCGGCCGAGCGCGCGCGCTGCTGATGGTGAGCGCGAAAACGGGCGAGTTGCGCTACCAGGCGCTGCACGACGGATTGACGGGCCTGCCAAATCGCACGTTGACGCTTGACCGCATCGAGCAGCTGCTTTCCCGCGGCCGTCGCGCCGGCACCTCCGGCGCCGCACTCTACGTCGACCTCGACGAGTTCAAGAACGTCAACGACACGCTCGGGCACGAGGCCGGTGACCGGCTGTTGGTCGCGGTCGCGGCAAGACTGACGAGCAGCTTGCGGGAAGTGGACACGGTCGGACGGATGGGTGGTGATGAGTTCGTCGTGCTGATCGACGGAGGCGAGCTGGAGGTCGGCCCGGAACTCGTCGCGGAACGACTTCTGAATGTGATGCACCAGCCGTTCGAGCTCGACGACCCGCCGACGCGGCTCGTCGTCAACGCCAGCATCGGCATCGCCATGGGTGACCGCGCGAACGCCGGCGAGCTGCTGCGGGACGCCGACATCGCCCTCTACCAGGCGAAGGCGGCCGGCAAAAACCGATATGTCGTCTTCAACCCTGAGCTGCAGACGCGCAACAACGACACCATCGAACTTGAGTTCGATCTGAGGTCGGCGCTGGCAGCTGAGCAGTTCAGCCTCGTGTACCAACCGATCTACCGGCTCGACGACCTCACGGTCGTGGGCGTGGAGGCATTGCTGCGCTGGCAGCACCCCACCCACGGTGCGATCCCGCCGGACAGGTTCATCCCGATCCTCGAGCGAACCGGCCAGATCCGCGAGGTGGGCCGCTGGGTGCTGCTGCGGGCGTGCGAGCAGATGGCGGCCTGGCACGCCAGCGGCGACACGCTCGACGTCTCGGTCAACGTCTCGGCCGTACAGCTTGACGGCGACGTGATCGTCGACGACATCCGTGACGCCCTCACCAGCAGCGGCCTCGACGCCTCCTCGCTGATCGTCGAGGTGACGGAGACCGCACTCATGCGCAGCCCCGACACGACCGCCCATTGCCTGCGCGCGATCAAGGAGCTCGGCGTGAGGATCGCCGTCGACGACTTCGGCACCGGCTATTCCAGCCTCGCCTACCTCCAGCAGTTTCCGGTCGACTGCCTGAAGATCGATCGCATGTTCACCAACGCGATCACGACCTCACCCGAGTCCAAGGCGTTGATCGGAACGCTGGTGCAGCTCGGCAGCGACCTCGGCCTGACGACCCTCGCGGAAGGGGTTGAGTCCCCTGCCCAGCTCGCCCACCTCCGAGGCGCACACGTCAACGAGATCCAGGGCTTCCTCCTCTCCCGGCCACTCGACGCGGCGATCCTTGAAAGCGAAGTCCTCGTGCCCACCCGGCCCGAAGCAGCTGGTGCCGGGGTGCCACCGCCCGGCTGAGATCGAGCGTGCCGGCGGCATGGGCCGCGCGGGTTGGCCCGCCGCCGTTGACTCTCGGAGCACACGCCACCTCTCCGGCCGCGAGCGGCCCGGCCGCCGCGTTCAGCCGTAGGCATCCAGGCCGAGGTGGACCGCCAGCGCCAGACCGGCGCAGGCGATCAGCACGCGCAGGGGACCGGGCGGCGCCCTGCGCACGACCATCGGGCCAAGCCGTCCGCCGACCAGGAAGCCGATCGCGAGCGGTACGACCGCCGACCAGCGCACCGGCCCGAAGGCGACGAACGCGACCGCGGCCACGGCGTTGGCCAGCCCAATGACGACGTTCTTGAGCGCGTTGCTGCGCGCCAGCGGTTCCGTCGTGGCGATCAGGAGCAGAGCCAGCAGCAGCACGCCCGCCGCCGCGCCGAAGTACCCGCCGTAGACCGCGATGAGAAACACGCCGCCGCTGAGCGCCCACGTGGGAGCGTGTGTCTCGATCGACGTCGCGCCAGCGGGAGTGCGCCGCACGAGGATCGCCAGCGACGCGCCGGCGATCAGCCACGGCACGATCCGCACAAAGGTGCTCGACGGTGTGGCGAGCAGCAAGAGCCCTCCGCAGACACCGCCGGCGACGGCGACCGCCCCGAGGCGCCGAACGTGCCCGCGCTGGCCTCGTAGCTCAACGACCGAACCGGACGCCGAGCCGACGCTGCCAAAGACCAGCGCCACGGTGTTCGACACGTTTGCACTCAGTGGCGGCAGGCCCACGGCCAGAAGCGCGGGATAGCTGACGAGCGACGCCAGTCCGGCGACACTGCCCATCAAGCCGCCACCGAACCCGGCGAGAACCAGCCACAACGCGTTGCTCAAGAGTGGCGCGGACGACGTTGCCCGCGCCGCCGCCGGGTCGGACGCGCCACGACAGCAGCGGACCCACATCCCAGACACCGCGGTATCGAGAGCACGTCGCCCATCCTCGCGCAGGGAGCCTACCCCGAAAGATCACGCGGCCGGTAGGATCCTCGTGCGGCTTGCATGGCTCGAGCAAACCGCCGCGGCAGACCAGGACTCGGCCCGAGGCGGAAGCCTGGTCCGGCAGGCGCCTCTCGCAGTTCGGCGGTCGCACATCGTCGGGAAGGAACGAGACAGCGCGGGGTCTTGCGCTCAGACGGTCAAACACCGAACCACGGAGAGACGATGAAAACACACAGAATCGTGCTTGTCGCCGCAGCCCTTGGCGTGCTCGCGCTCGCAGGCTCAGCGTTCGGCCAGGCGGCCCATTCGAGCGGTGCGACCGTCGTCACCACGAAGAAGTACTCGTTCGGGACGATCCTCGTCACAAGCTCCGGTCAGACGCTGTACCTGGATTCAGCCGACAAGCCCGGACACCCGGCCTGCACCGGCGGTTGCCTGTCCGTGTGGCCGGCGCTGAAGACGAGCGGCGCACCGAAGGCCGCGGGCTCGGCCAAGGCATCGCTGCTCGGCACGACCAAGATCGCCGGCGGCGCCAAGCAGGTCACCTACGCCGGTCATCAGCTCTACACCTTCGCTTCGGATACCAAGAACAACCCCACCAGCGGTGAGGGCGTCAACGGGTTCTACGTCGTGAGCCCGAACGGCACGAAGATCACAAAGACCACGAAGCCTGCGGCGAAGCCCCCAGGGTATTGATGCACTACGGCCCGGCGCTGCGGCGGCAGAGCCGCAGCGCCAGCCGACGGCGCGTCAGTCAGGCAGTCGAGGCGGGATTGGCGATGGAAGGCGGGCCACGAGCCCGCGTTCGCCGAGCTCAGGCGTCCGACTTCCAGGACTCCTCGGCTGTCTGAGCGCGAGCCGGAGTCGATCCCTCGAGCACCAGGCCGTCCAACAACGTGCGATTCTCCTCGAGCCGCGCCATGATGATCACCTTGGACAGGTCGAGCAGCTGCAGCGTGCGGGGATCCTTGACCCGGTAGTAGACGGTCGTGCCCTCCTTCCGGCTCACGACCAGGCCCTGCTTGCGCAGGGCCGTCAGGTGCTGCGAGGTACCGCTCGAGTCGAGCGACAGGGCGATCTGAAGGGCGCCGACACTCAGCTCACCCTCACGCAGGAGCTGCAGCATGCGGACGCGGACGGGGTGGCCGAGAACGCGGAACAGGTCGGCGTTCAGCGCGAAGATCGGAGGCTGGCCGGGACGCGAAGACCACACCGCCATCAAGCCTCGGGGATCTCCATCGACTGCGCGATGATGTAGTCGAGGCCGGCCGGCCGGATCGGCTTGGCCACGTAGAAGTCCATACCGGCGGCATGACAGCGTTCGGCGCCGCCCGCCATCGTGGTGGCGGTCATTGCAACGATCGGCGTGTGGCGCCCGCTCCCCTCGCGGCGGCGAATTTCGCGCGTCGTCTCGTAGCCGTCGAGTCCCGGCATCTCGCAGTCCATGAAGATCGCGTCGTAGGTGGCCCGCTCGAGCGCCGCGAGGGCGTCACGACCGCTCTCGGCGGCGTCGACCTCGAGGCCCCGCGCCTGCATCAGCTGAAGCGTCACGAGCCGGCTGGCCGGGTCGTCTTCGACCAGCAGGACGCGACGCGCTGCAGGTGCGGGCCTCGCCGGGCTGCCCGCGGCGGCGTCCTGGGGCGCCAGCCAGCGCACGCCGCCAAGACCGCGACGGTCGGCCTCGTCGCCCCGGCGCGCGGAGACGTCCCGCAATACCGCCAGGTGGCGGTTCGCGCCGATTCGGGCCGTGAGCGTGAACTCGACCCAAAACCGCGCACCGCCCGCACCAAGCAGCTCGCATTCGCCCTCGTCGTGGCCCTCGACGAGGAAGAACGACCACCGCCGGCTCTTGGCTCCGAGCACGGACGGAGCGGCGAACTCGTCGATCCGCCGACCCGCGAAGCCGGTCGCTTCCAGCCCCAGCAGCCGGCGCGCGGCGGTGTTCGCGTCGACGAGGGTGCCGTCCTCGTCGAGAATCAGCATCGCGTCGCGGGCCGCCTCAAACGCCGCGGCCCGCCACCGCGCCCGCGGCCACCCGAGGTCCCGGTGCGCGCCACGGGTCGCTCGAGCGTCATGCGTCATCGCGCGCCCGCCCCCCTTCGCCGAGCTGGCGTCCTGATCGGCCGCCCGGCCCGGCACCGGCTTTCCTCCCGCGGGCTCGGGAGAGATCCCGACCGTACGCGCGGGCTTCCCGTCAACTCGACGATGAGCTGGGGGTCGCCGGCGCGGCGTCGCTGACCCGCTGCCCGTCGGGCGCGACGAAGTTCGCGGACGCGAGGTCCGGGGCGGCGTATTGCACGACGTTGTCGACAGGCGTCTCGGTGACCGTCGTGCCATCGGCGTCGTCGAAGACGACGCTCTGCACGCCATCGGGCACGAGGACCGTGATCCGCGTGTCCGACGCGCCGCTCGCAGGCACCAGGACGCTCGTGCCCGTCTGCTCCGCTTCGGCCGCGTGCGAGCAGGCGATGGCGGTCAGGCCCGTGGCGTCGTTCGGTGTCGCTCCGGCTGGCCCTGCGGGCTCCTGATCCACGACGCAGATGTCGCCGCTCGTCATGGTTGCCACGTAGACGCTGTCGCCCGTCGGGAACGTGGCGGCGAACGCGGTCGCACTCGCGCCGCCGACCGGCTCGCGCGGGGGCGGCGCCAGCGCCGCGTCGGCGCGATGCGCGTGGCGAAGCACGGCGAACACATCGGCGAGCGGGCGCACCCGGAAGTGGGCGACACGCGTCGCAAACGCCGCGGAACCGCCGTAGGCGAGCCCCGCCGACGCCGCCATCACCGCCAACACTTGGAACAGCCGAACGGTCAACCTCGGTCGCCGGGTTGCGCGGGAGGTCATGAATGGGTCCTGACGGTCATTGGCTTGTCCTGGTCGGGTTGGAGCTTTGGGAGTGGCACGTCACTGGCAACTTGTGCTGTTGTCCTCATGGCCGGAGATGTTGTCCTTGTCGCCGTACAAGGTCTCGCTGATGCCGTAGGCGTAGACCGGGGCGTTGCCGCACAGCAGGATCGAGTAGCCGCCCAGCGCGCAGGCTGCGAGCGAGCTCTGCCCGAACTGGACGCAGATGTCGCCGGCGACGTTGTAGTTGGTGCCGCCGAGGTTGGTGATCGTGTACCAGCTGCCGGCGGTCAGGGCGCACGTTGGGTGGCCCACGAACGTCTCGCAGTTGTAGTCCTGGTCGTATGCAGAAGCGCCGGCCGGCGGACGCACGGCGAGCAGCGTGAAGCTGGCCGCGAGCGTGCCTGCGAGCACCAGGGCCACGCTGAACGGCGTCAGGCCCGATCGGCGCGCGCGCAGCCGGCGGGGTGGCGCCGGCGCGTCATCCACCACGCGCTCAGGGGCCGTCGTCGCTGCTGAAGGCTTCCGGCCTCGCTGCTTCATACCTCTGGTATCGCGCGACCCGCAAAGTTGTGACCAAATTCGTCAGATGCCCCGACACGGCGGGGGCGAAAGGCCGTTATCAGTACCCGAACGTCACCCGAACCTGCGAGCGGCTCGCGTGCACACCCGCCAAGACGAAGACGAACGCTCCGCGATCAGCCGCAACCAGCCGTTCAGACCTGACACCGGACGGACTGACCAGGCGCACGCTCGTCACTCGCGGGTTGGCGACGCCAAACACGACCAGGCGCAGATCGCTGGTCGGACACGCTCGCGCGCCGCGGGCGAGCCGTGTCAGCGGTTTCGACGGCCCGAAGCCGACAATCGGCGTCACGCACCGCGCAGTTGCGGAGAACCCGCTCGTCGGCAGATACGCCACGTACATGCTCCCCGTCTCCGCGTACGTGCACCCCGCGCGCGGCTCCACCGGCAGCACGTGGAAGAGCCCGTCGTTGCCGAACGCGCCGTCCTCGCCGATCACTCCGAGGCGCCCGTCGAGCACCCGCCCGATCTGCAGGCAGCTGAGGCGGCCCCCGTCGCCCGGCACGCCCCGCTTCGGCGTGTAGACGCGCACACCCCAGGAATAGCCGCCGGCCGGATCGGCGACCCGTAGCGGGGCGAGCACGACCTGCCCGGGCTTGGGCCCGCCCGTCAGCACCAGGCCCGCACGAACGGGAGGGCCGAAGAGCTGCGAGGCCGCAACCGCGGTGCCCGAGGCGAGCACGAGCGCGACCACGAGCACGAGCGCGGGGCGTCCCCGGCGGGCGAAACGCCACGTTGGCCAGGCGGGCGAGCCGGTGTGAGCGCGCGCCGCCTCGCGTCGCGCCGCCGCGACGAGCTCGCGCCTCAGGATCGCGATCGGATCAGTCACCGCTCGCCCATCCCGGAGCAACCTTCTTCAGCGATGTGAGCCCGCGACTGACGCGCTTGCGGACCACGCTCTCCGAGCAGCGCAGCTGCGCGGCGATCTCGTCGTACTCGCGGTCATCGAGGTGGCGTGCGATGACCGCGTCGCGCTGGTCGTCCGGCAGCGCGTCCAGCAGGTCCATCGCGCCGGCGGCAGCGAGGCGCTCGATCACCGCCAGTGCATGGTCGTCGACGACCAGCGCCTGCATCTCGAGCCCCCGCCGCGCGCGGTCCTCGACCTGGCCGTGACGCAGCGCGTCGAACCAGCGGTGGCGGGCGATCGCGAAGAGCCACGCCGTCGCCGGCTCGTCACCCGGCACGAAGCTCGAGAGCGACCCGAGCGCGGCCGCGAACGTCTCGGCGGCAAGATCCATCGCCAGTTCGGCGTCCGGCACGCGCCGGCGGAAGAACGCGAGAACCTTGGCGATGTGGCGGTCGTAGAACTCGCCAAACGCCTCGGCATCCTCGCGAGCCGCGATCAGCAGCTCGGCATCGGTCCGCTCGCGGCGCAAGCCCACAGCACAATGTAACCCCAGATCAGACGCCACCGCCCCGCGCCGTCTCGCGCCCACGTGCGCGTCGCACCGGCGCCGGCACCGCCGACGCCCGCGCGCCGCACCCCCCACTACGCTTTCGCCGTCCACATCGAGGAGGGGTGAAGCGTGAGCTCGACGGCACAGCCGACCGGAGGTGAGGGACTGCGAGCCGACCTCGTGTTCGAGGGCGGCGGGGTGAAGGGGATCGCGCTCGCCGGCGCGTACCTCGAGCTCACCGACCGCGGCTACCAGCCGGAGTGCGTGGCCGGCACCTCGGCGGGCGCGATCACCGCCGCGCTGGTGGCGGTTGGCTACAGCGGCGCGGAGCTCCAGGACATCGTGCTCAACCAGATGCACTTCCCGGACTTCGAGGACCACAGCCTGCTCGACGACCTCGGCGCGGCGGGCCAGCTCGAGGAGTTCCTCAAGCGGCGGGGGATCCACAGCGGCAAGTACTTCCTCAACTGGATGCGTCAGCTGCTCCAGGCGAAGGGCAGGACGACGTTCGGCGACCTGCGGACCCCCGCTGGCGGCGAGGGCGCCCGCGCGTACGCGCTGCAGGTGATCGCCTCCGACCTGACGGGAAGGAGCATGCTCGTGCTTCCGCGTGACGCCGACCAGCTCGGCATCGACCCCGACCAGCTCGAGATCGCGGAGGCTGTTCGCATGAGCATGTCGATCCCCGTGTTCTTCCAGCCCGTCGTGCACCACAACCCGAAGACCGGCGCCGGCCATGTGATCGTCGACGGCGGCATCCTTTCGAACTACCCGATCTGGCTCTTCGACGCCCCCGGCGACGCGACGCCGCGATTCCCCACCTTCGGCATGATGCTCGTCGCGCCCGGCCAGGACGCGCCGGTGCTCCCAGCGCAGGCGCCCGGCGCCGTGCTGCCGGACGTTGGCGCCGACATCGAGTTCCTGAAGCTGATCGTCGAGACGATGGCGGAGGCCCACGACCGCTTCTACGTCGATCAGGCCAACTACGCGCGCACGATCCCGATCCCGACGCTCGGCATCAGGACGACGCAGTTCGACATCTCGCCCGCACAGACCCGCGCGCTGTTCGACTCGGGCAGCAACGCCGCCGCGAAGTTCCTCGACAGCTGGGACTTCGAGGCATACAAGGCCAGGTTCCGCAGCGGGCCGCCGCCCGGAAGGCGCGAGAGCGTCCTCGCCCCGAAGCCGTGACCCCCCACCCGCGCGCGCCCTGCCGGGGCCGGCTAGCTGCGGGTGAGCACGACCACCGGGATCTCGCGGTCGGTCCGGCGCTGGTAGTCGTCGTAGGCGGGCCACGCCTGCGCCATCAGCGACCACAGGCGCGCGCGCTCCTCGCCCGAAGCCGTCGTCGCCACGACCGCCATCGCCTCGCCGCGGACCTCGATCGTGGCGTGCGGATCCGCCCGGAGGTTCTCGTACCAAGCGGGGTTCGCCGGCGCGCCGCCCTTGGATGCGACGACCACCCAGCGATCGCCGTCGGTGCGGTGGATCAGCGGTGTGGTGCGCAGCTCGCCGGAGGAGCGACCGGTGGTCGTCAGCAGCAGGATCGTCGTACCACGCCAGTGGTAGCCGCGCTCGCCGGCGCTCTCGCGGTACACGCGAACATGCTCGGCTCCGAACAGCCCATCATCTGCCGACGCCATGGCCGGATTCTACGAACCGGAGCAGGCCGGCGCTCGCGCGCGCCCGCGGCGAGAGATGCGGCCCGGCACGCCGGGCGCCGAGCGTGGACGGATGTTCCCCGCTTGCGCCAACAGCGGCTGAGCCCGTGCTACTTTTTTGCGGCCACCAAGCTTGGCCGCTCGCCCTCTCCGCCTTCGAACCGAACGGGGTACGCCCGATGAGCCTTCCCAGATCGAGCCGTCGCCGGACCAACGAACGCAGTCGCGGGGGCGGTTCGTCGAGCCCTTCGCACGGGCGCCGCACACCACGCGCCGCCCTGCTCGTCGTCTCGGCGCTGGCGCTGGCGGCAGCCGCCGGCGGCTCGGTTTCGATCGCGTCGGCCGGCGTCACCCGCGGCGCGGCGGCGCTCGGCCCCCGCTCGTCGTCGATCTACGGTCCCGGCGGGGCGCAGCTGCCGTTCACGGGACCCCAGCAGTCGGTCTGCGCGACGGCGGCTCCCGGGGCGGGGCAGTGCCTGATCCACGTCCTGGATACCGACTGGGGCGCGCCGGCCGCGAGGACGATCACGATCACGGCCCCGTCCGGGCTGTCGCCGGCGGCGATCGAGGCCGTCTACGGCTACACGACCGCCTCGACCGCGGGCGCCGGGCAGACGATCGCGCTCGTCGACGCCTACGGCGACCCGAATGCGGCGGGGGATCTGAACGCGTTCAGCTCGCAGTACGGGCTGCCGGCGGAGTGTGCGGGCGCGGCGACGCCGCCCTCATGCTTCAACTTCACCGAGGTCAACCAGTCCGGCGGCACCAACCTGCCGGCGACCAACTCGAGCTGGGACCTGGAGATCAGCCTCGACATCGAGTGGGCGCACGCGATCGCGCCGGCTGCGAGCATCCTGCTCGTCGACGCCTCGACCAGCAGCCTCTCGAACCTGCTGGCCGCCGAGCAGTATGCCGCAGCGCGCGCCGATTACGTCTCGAACAGCTGGGGGTCCTCGGAGTTCTCCGGCGAGACCCTCGACGACGCCTATTTCACCGATCCTGGCGTCAGCTACTTCGCCGCCGCCGGTGACAGCGCCTCCTCGGTGCTGTGGCCCTCGGCGTCGCCGGACGTGACCTCGGTCGGCGGCACGAGCCTCACGTTCACCGCCGGCGGCAGCCTCGCGCAGGAGGCGGCGTGGAGCAGCGGTGGCGGCGGCTGCAGCCGCTACGAGACCGCGAGCCCGTCTCAGGCGACGGGCAGCGTGAGCTGCGCGGGCAGGCGCGCGACGCCGGACCTCTCGCTCGACGCCGACCCCAATTCGGGCGTGTCGGTGTACGACAGCGTCGCCTACGACGGCCAGGCCGGCTGGTGGACCGTCGGCGGCACGAGCGCGTCGACGGTGATGGTCGCCGCCGAGGCGGCGGTCGCCGGCGCCGATCTGAACGCGCCCGCCGCGGGGACCGCGCCCTACCTGTACGCGAGCCCGCCGAACATCCCCCTGCGCGACATCACCTCGGGCAGCAACGGGCATCCGGCGCTGGTCGGCTACGACCTCGCCACCGGGCTGGGCAGCTGGTCATACACGCCGGGTGCGCCGGCCGCTCTCACGGCCACGACGGGCGCGGGCGGCGTCACGCTCAACTGGAGCGCGCCGACGGGCGCGCCGGTCGGCCGCTACAACATCTGGCGGGGCACCGCCTCCGGCCAGGAGACCACGGAGGTCGGCTCGGTCACCGCGCCCACGACGACCTTCCTCGACAGCACGGCGACGGGCGCCGTCACCTACTACTACAGGGTGCAGGCGGCGGACACCGCCGGCGCCGTCGGCCCGTTCTCGAACGAGGCGCTCGCCGCGCCGCCGAGCGTACCGCCGGTGGCGAGCTTCACCAAGACCTGCTCGCAGGCGTCGTGCAGCTTCGCCTCGACCTCGACCGACGCCCAGGGCACGATCGGCTCCTACGCCTGGAACGGCGGCAACGGCGTGATCGGCAGCGGCTCGACGTTCTCGGACACCTACACGGCGGCCGGAACCGACAACGTCACGCTCACGGTCACCAACACCGCCGGGCAGTCCTCCGCACCCGCCACCGTGCAGGTGACCTGCACCGCCTCGTCGTCGGGCTACGGCTTCTTCGGCAGAGGCAGGACCACGATCGCCTGCCACTGACCCCACGGCCCTGCTCGCGGCCCGGGCGGGCCGGCCGGCGTTCGCGCGAGCGTAGATTGTCCGGGAGTCGCGCACCCACGCGCGACCACCCAATGCCGGCGGCCGTGACAACAAGCACCCCACGCCCTGCCCTCGCACCGGGCCTATTCTTCACTACACCAGTGAGCTTAGTGTTGTATCCTGGCGCGCTTCCTGACGATCTGGAGGTGGCGACATCGGCGCTCAGCCGGACAGCGCGCCGCGCGGCCTGACACGTCGCCGGCTGCTCGTACGTGGTGGAGCGGCGCTCGGCGCGCTCGCATTCGGCGCCGCCCGCGCGCCGCGCAGCGACGCGCTCACACCGGTGAACAGCTTCGGCTCCGTGCCGGTCGCCGCGCCGCCGCTGCTGCGCTCGCGGCCGGACCTGCGGATCCCCGCCCTCGCCGTCGACGTCAACAAGCCGGGTACGGCTCCCGGCCTGATCTTCTTCGCCCCCTACGGCTCGCCGACCGGGCAGGCCGGGGCGGTCATCGCCGACGGGTCGGGCGAGCCGGTCTGGGAGTACCCGACCCCCGGCGAGGAGGTCTACAACTTCCAGGTCCAGACCTACCGGGGCCGGCCCGCGCTGACGTGGTGGCAGGGCAAGATCGTCGACGGCCACGGCGCCGGCTCCTACGTGATCGCCGACCAGGCGTATCAGACGATCGCGCGGGTGCGTGCGGGCAACGGGCTCGAGAGCGACCTGCACGAGTTCCTGCTGACCAGCGCCGGCACCGCCCTGCTGACCTCCTACGTCTCGACCCACGTCGACCTGCGCTCGGTCGGGGGGCCGCAGCACGGCGCGATCGAGGACGCCGTCTTCCAGGAGATCGACCTGGCGAGCGGCCGGGTGCTGCTCGAATGGCACAGCCTCGACCACATCGCGCTGAGCGAGTCCTACTGGCCGCTGACGAGCTGGAGCTGGGACTACGTGCACCTGAACTCGATCGACGTCGACACCGACGGGCAGCTGCTCGTCTCCTCGCGCAACACCCACACGATCTACAAGATCGACCGCCGCTCCGGCGCGATCATCTGGCGGCTGGGCGGCAGCCAGAGCGACTTCGCGATCGGCCCCGGGGCGACGTTCGCCTGGCAGCACGACGCGCGCCGCCACCCCGACGGCACGCTGACGATGTTCGACAACGAGGGGGCGCCCGGCGGCGGCACGCAGTCGCGGGCGCTCGTGCTCGCCGTCGACGAGCAGGCCAGGACCGCGCGCCTGCAGGGCCAGTACCTGCACCCGCTGGCGTTGCAGGCCTCCAGCTGCGGCAGCGTCCGCATGCTGGAGAACGGCAACGTGTTCGTCGGGTGGGGGGCGGAGCCGTTCGTCTCCGAGTTCTCAGCCGCTGGCGAGCTGCTCCTCGACGCCCGGCTCGGCGCCGAATACAGCGGCTACCGCGCGTTTCGCATCCCGTGGAGCGTGACCGGCGAGGGCCGGCCGGCGCTTGCGGCCCGCCGTCACGGTGCCGGCGCGACCCAGCTGTGGGTGAGCTGGAACGGCGACACGCAGGTCGTGAACTGGCAGGTGCTCGCCGGCTCCGCGAGCGGCGCGCTCAAAGTGCTCGGGACGCAGCCGCGAACCGGATTCGAGACGGCGATCACGCTCGCCGGGACGCCGCGGCGCGTGGCCGTCCGCGGACTCGACAGCGCCGGCCGCACGCTCGCCACCTCGCCGATCCAGACGCTCTGAAGCGCTACGGGCCGCTGCCCAGCGAGAAGGTCCAGGTCGAGGTGTAGGGGGTCGAGGTGGCGAGCGCGTCGGCGGGTATCGCGAGCGTCCAGGTCGTGGTGAAGGTCTGTGCGCCCAGGCCGGTGTTCACGACCGCGTCGAAGATCGTCGTCGGCGCCGGCGCGACCGCCCCCGCCGGCAGCGTGTAGGGGTAGGCGACGAGCGTGCTCGCGAGCGTGCAGAAGATCGGCAGCAGGTCGCAGACGAGGTTCGGCGCCGACTGGATCGTCGTCGCGCTCGCCGGCAGCGTGTGCGTGCCGGAGGTGAACTGCGTCGAGGTCGCGGTGACGTTCCAGCCGGCCGCGGACCCGGTCGCGTCGCTGACGTCGAACGCGAGCGACGCCGTGAGCGTGCGGTCGGTGCCGTTCAGCGTGGCCGTCGGGAAGGTGAGCGTGGACGCCGGCGTGCCGTTCACGAACGACAGCGCGCCACCCTGCAGCAGCACCGAAGCCGAGGTGGAGGCGGCCTGCGAGGAGGCGGGCAGGACGGCTGCGGCGGCGATCGCCACGACCGTGAGCGCCCGAACACTGAACATGCGCACGGTATCGGCCCCGTCGGGCGCGCGGTGCGCGGAGCGGGGCGCCAATCGGACATTCGTCCAGCAACCCGGCTGCTAGCCTCGGGGTGCCCGCGCGCCGCCGCCGCGCGGCCGGCCCGATCAGCCACGGCAGTGCGAAAGGAACGTGATGGGCGTCACCCGCTTCGGCCTTCAGATCCCGAGCTTCACCTTCCCCGCGGTCGCCGACCGCGACCTCTTCGGCGCGATCGCAGAGGTCGCGGGCGCCGCGGACGAGTCGGGCTTCGACTCGGTCTGGGTGATGGATCACTTCTACCAGATCGCGATGGTCGGACCGCGAACCGACCCGATGCTCGAGTCCTACACGCTGCTCGGCGCGCTCGCCGCGCGGACGAACCGGGTGAGCCTCGGGACGATGGTGACGGGCGTCACCTACCGCAACCCGGCGCTCCTGGCCAAGCAGGTCACGACCCTCGACGTCGTCTCCGGCGGCCGCGCGATCCTCGGCATCGGTGCGGCGTGGAACGAGGAGGAGCACGCCGGCTACGGCTTCGCCTACCCGCCGATCGGCGAGCGGCTCGACCGCCTCGAGGAGGCGCTGCAGATCTGCCGCGCGATGTTCACGCAGGAGACGGCGAGCTTCAGCGGCCGCCACTACACGGTCGCGGAGGCCCTGAACTTCCCGCGGCCGATCCGCCCGGGCGGGATCCCGATCCTGGTCGGCGGCGGCGGCGAGCGCCGCACGCTCGCGCTGGTCGCCAAGTACGCCGACGCCTGCAACATCTTCGGTGACCTGCCGACCGTCGCGCACAAGCTCGAGGTGCTCGCGCGCCACTGCGAGGCGATCGGGCGCGACCCGGCGACGATCACCAAGACGCGCCTCGGCGGCCTGGCGATCGCGGCGAGCGCGCAGGAGGCCGACCGCAAGGGGCGCGAGATGGCGCGGGCTCGCGGCATGGACGAGGAGCGCTACTCCGACTACGTGATCGCCGGCGATCCCGACAGCGTCTGCGAGCAGGTCGCCACCTACCTCGACGCCGGCCTCGACGGGCTGATCTTCAACATGCACGACGCGCACGAGATCGAGCCGGTGAGGCTCGCCGGCGAGACGCTGTCGAAGGCGTTCGGCGCCGCGGGCGCCGGTCCTATCCTGTAGGGGTGACCCCCGTCGTCGAGCTGCTCTACTGGGACGGATGCCCGTCGCACCCCGCAGCCCTCGCCGACCTGCGCGCCGCGCTCGCCGAGCTCGGGCGCCCCGACGTCGAGCTGACGCTGACCGAGGTCACGAGTGACGCGCAGGCGTGCGAACGCGGCTTCGTCGGCTCGCCCACGCTGCGCATCGACGGCGTCGACCCCGTGCCGCCGCCGCCGGGAGAGCCGCCCGGGCTGACCTGCCGGCTCTACCGCCGCCGCGACGGACGCCACTCGCCCACGCCCGACCCGGCCGACCTGCGCGACGCGCTGCGCCGGCTGCTGCCCCCACCCACCCAGGAGTCCCGAACATGACATTCGCGATCGGAGCGCTCGCTCCGAACTTCACCCTCCCCGACACCTACGGCAACGAGACGCCGCTGCGCGACGCCGGCACCGGCCCGACGGTCGTCGTCTTCACCTGCAACCACTGCCCCTACGCGCTCGCCTGGCACGACCGCCTGCAGGCCGTCGCGCGCGACTACGGCCCGCGCGGCGTGCGGATCCTGCAGATCAACAGCAACGACGCGACGCGCTACCCGCACGACTCGCTCGAGGCGATGTCCGCGCGCGTCGCCGCCGGCGAGTTCGCCAGCCCCTACCTGCACGACGCCACGCAGCAGGTCGCGCGCGCCTGGGAGGCGACCGTGACCCCGGACGTCTACGTGATCGACGCCGACGGGCGCCTCGCCTACCACGGCGCCCCCGACGGCGACCACAACGACGAGTCGCTCGCCGCGGCGTGGCTGCGTGACGCGCTGGACGCGGTGCTCGACGGGCGAGCGGCCGATCCGGCGGAGACCGAGCCGGTCGGCTGCACGATCAAGTGGAGCCGCTGAGCCGCAGCTCCATCACGTAGTGGGGCCCGATCTCGGGCAGATCGAACTCCTCGGAGGTGACGCGCAGGCCCGCCCGCTCGTAGAGTGAGCGCGCCGGCGTGCGCGCGTTGCACCAGATCCGCCGCGCGCCCTGCGCGCTCGCGTGCGCGATCAGCTCGGCGAGCACCGCGGTGCCGATCCCGCGGCCGCGCGCGTCGGGCCGGGTCGCCATGCTGCGGATCCGCCATGCGCCCGGCTCGCCGTCGGGGACGACGAAGCCACAGCCGACCAGCTCGCCCGCGTCGAGAGCGCCGACCGCGAACGCGCCCGCGGCCTCGCTGTGCGCGACCTGCTCGAGCGTCTGGTGCGGACGCAGCACCTCGCGGCGAAGCTCCCGCGTCCGCTCCACCGCCACCGGCGCGATGACGATCGCGTCCACGGCGAGATCCTAATCGTGGTTCAGCTGGGTGCATGCACCCAGCTGCCGGGGGGTGCATGCACCCCCCGGGGAGTCGGCGCATGCGCCGACTCGAAAAGCTCAGGGGCAGGGCTCGGTCGCCGCGATCGCGCCCGCCGCCATCACCAGGCCGAAGGCCGTGTAAGCCTCGGCGCCGGCCAGTTCCTGCGCCGCGGCGAGCAGGCCGTCGATGCGCTCGAGCGCCGGTCCCGCGGAACCCGGGTCGGGGTCGCGGCAGACCGCGCGGGCGAGCGCGATCATCGGCGCGACGCGGGCGAAGTCGGGCGGCGGGCCAGAGCCGATCGCCGCCCCGAACCCCATGTTCAGGTAGGCGCCGACGCGGGTGAGGCGCCCGTTGACCGCACGGTGCGGCGGCACGCGCGGCGGCGCGGGCGCGGGCAGCGGTCGGCGCGCCAGCAGCGCGTCCATCGTGGCGCCGGCGACCAGCGCGCGCTCGGCGGCGCTCAGCCCGGCGTAGGCGGCGACCCGCAGCGTCTGGAAGAGGCCGCCGACGGGACGCCCGTAGGGGACGTCGGAGCCGAACACGATGCGCTCCGCGGGGACGCGGGCGAACAGCTCGATCAGGTCGAAGGGGGAGAAGACGGAGGTGTCGTAGAGCGCCGCGGGATGGCCGGCGAGGCGTGTCGCGAACATCCCCTGGTCGGCGATCGCGCCGTGGGCGAGGATCAGCGGCACCTCCGGGCGGCGCTGCGCGAGGTCGGCGAGCGCGTCCATCGGCGGCATCCCGCGACCGGCGTGGATCAGGATCGGCACCCCCGCGTCGCGGGCAAGCTCGAAGATCGCGAGCGCGGCCGGGGTGTCGAAGCCGAACGACTGCGCGCGCGGGTGCAGCTTTATCCCGCGCGCCCCGAGCGCGATGCAGCGCTCCCCCTCCGCCACCGGGTCATCCGCCGGGTCCAGGCGGCAGAACGGGTGCAGGCGGCCCTCGGCCGCCGCCGCCCAGGCGAGCACGCGGTCGTTCGGCGTGCGGTAGGCGGGCCGGCGGTCGGGGTCGTGCAGCGGGAAGACGCACGCGCGCGCCGCGCCGTCCACCTGGTCGAGGAAGGCGAGCAGGCTCTCCAGCGTCAGCGACTGGCCGTCCTCGTCGCGCCCGAGATGGGTGTGCGCGTCGAGCACGCGGCCGGCGTCGGGCAGCAGCTCGCGCAGCTCGGCCGTGAGCGTGTCGAAGGCCGCCGGCATGGGCTCCGCCACCACCCGGCGCATGCTGCCATAACGTTGACGCGATGAGCGCCACCGCGCCGCCGCCCGCGCAGCTCGTGCTGATCGGCCTGATGGGCACCGGCAAGACGACGATCGGGCGTCTCGCGGCCGCGCGGCTGCGCCGCCCGATGCTCGACAGCGACGCCGAGATCGAGGCGCGCGAGGGCGCGAGCGTGCGGGAGCTGCAGGAGCGCTGGGGCGCCGAGCGGCTGCACCGGCTCGAGGCGGCGATCCTGCTCGAGGCGCTCGCCGGCGGGCAGCCGTCGGTGATCTGCGCCGCCGCCAGCACGATCGACGACGAGCGCTGCCGCGCGGCGCTGCGCGCGCCGGGCGTGACCGCGGTGTGGCTGCGCGCCACGCTCGCGACGCTCGTGGCCCGCTACGACGCCGACCCCCACCGCCCGCGCTACCCGCAGGGGACGGCGGCCGCGCTGGCCGGGCAGCTCGCCGCCCGCACCGAGCGCTACGCCGCGGTCGCGACGCTCGCGATCGACGTCGACGGGTTGACACCCGAGCAGGTGATGGCGCGGCTGGAGCCGGCGCTCGGGTAGCTCAGTGAACCTGCCGCGCCGATTCGGCGATCGCCAGCAGCTGCGCGTTGCTGAGCGTCTCGTTGAGGCTGTTGGAGACCCAGTAGAGGATGCCGCCCTCGCGCCAGCCGATGTCGTGGTAGGACGAGCCGTCGCTGACGAACATGTAGGTGCGCCCGCCGATCGTCTCGGTCCCGGTGGGGTTGGCGAACAGCGGCGGGTTGGTCCAGTTCATCCCCTCGATGCCGTAGTACTCGCCCTCGGAGCCGGCCGACCAGTCGATCCGGTAGCCGTAGTGGAGGTGGCCCTGCTCGTCGCGGATCGTGTACGGGTGGAAGTCGTTGGGGCTCGCCGGGCCGGTCTGCACGCTCGGCAGATAGATCGGGACGCCGACCTCGGGCGTGATCGCGAGCGCCTGCTGGGTGACGGAGGCGGGGATCGCGTAGAGGTCGTCGTGGCCGTCGCCGATCGTCGTCGAGGCGTGGTGGGTGTGGTGGGTGTGGCTGTGGGTGACGGCGTGGCCGCTCGAGCCGCTGCTTGCTCGCTCGCCCGGCAGGCTCGCCTTGGGGGCCTCGTAGAGGAAGTCGCGGACGCTCGCCGCGATCAGCTGCGGCGTCGAGAGCACGGCCTCCTCGGGGCCCTGCGGCGTGTTGATCTGATAGGCCGGGTTCGCCACCTGGAACGGGACCTCGCGCACCGGCTTGGCCTGCGAGAACGCGGCGAGGTAGAGCAGGTCCGCGATCTCGTGGGCGCCGCGGATGTCGGTCCAGACCGCCTTGCCGAACGCCTTCGCGAGCGCCGACCACTTGCTGAGGAAGCCCCACACGCCGAGCTGCTCCTTGGCGTCACGGATGAAGTCCTGCTGGCGCGCGACGCGCACGAAGTCCGAGTCGGTGTGGCGGTAGCGCACGTAGGAGAGCGCCTGGTTCCCGCACAGCCGCTGATAGCCCGGCTCGATGTCGATCGGCGAGTAGCTGTCGCCAGGCGGGTTGTAGTAGCGCTGGTCGACGTCGACGTAGACGCAGCCGATCGCGTCCACCAGCCCCAGGAACGCCGCGAAGTTGAAGTCGATCACGTGGTTGATCGTGATCCCCGGAATCGTCGCGAGGACGACCTTCTTGACCAGGTCGTCGCGCCCGATCGAGTACGCCGAGTTGAACTTCTGGTCGGGGTAGGTCACGCCCTTCCAGTTGAAGCTGACGAGCAGGTCGCGCGGGATCGAGAGGATCGAGGTCTGATCCTGCGCCGGGTCCATCCGCACCAGCATGAAGGTGTCGGCGTGCAGCAGGTGGACGCCGTTGACGTCCTGCTCGGCGCCGGTCGCGTAGGTCGTCGTCTTGCCGATGTGGTCGTCGCCGATCACCAGGATCGTCTCCGGCTGCCCCGCCTGCGCGGGCGTCAGGTACTGCGAGTCAAGCGGCGTGCCCCCCAGCGCGAAGTCGTCGGCGACCGTGCTCACCACGTTGATCGCGCCGACCGAGATCGCCGCCGCGGTGGCGACCACGATCACGATGCAGCCGAGGAGGTGGCGGCGGAGCGGATGCACGCGCCGGCGCGCGGGCGCGGACGCCGGCGCGGCCGCCCGTTCGGGCGCGCGGGGCAGCCGGCGCTTCATTGATCACCGGCTCCGCGAGCGAGATGCGAACTGCCTGCGCGCCCGCCGAGCCGATCGCCGTCGATGTCAGGAGCGAATGTCGGCACGATTGAAGTTGCGCGGCGCAAGCCGCGCCAGCACAGTATTGCGCGTGATCCACACGTTCACGCCCGCTCACCGCGCGCGGAGAAGCGGCGGTACGCTCCAACCGGTGAGCGTCAAGCGCGGCATCTTCGTGGCGCCCTTCGACGAGCTGGTCGATCCGCGGGTGCTCGCTGAGCTGGCGCAGAACGCCGAGGCGCGCGGCTGGGACGGCTTCTTCGTCTGGGATCACGTCGCCTGGAGTGCCCCGGTTCGTGCCGTTGCCGATCCGTGGGTGGCGCTGGCCGCGGTCGCCTGCGCCACGCGGACCGTGCGGATCGGCCCGCTCGTAACCCCGCTGTCGCGGCGCCGGGTTCAGAAGCTGGCGCGCGAGACTGTCACGCTCGACCACCTCAGCGGCGGGCGCCTGACGCTCGGCGTCGGGCTGGGCAGCGTTCGCAACGGGGAGCTCGAGCCGTTCGGCGAGGTCGTCGACGCGCGCGAGCGAGCCGTCCTGCTCGACCGGGGGCTCGAGCAGCTCAGCGAGCTGTGGGCCGGCGCCTTCGAGCCGCTCCCGCTGCAGCGCCCGCGCATCCCGGTTTGGGTTGCCGCGCGCTGGCCGAACCGCCGGCCCCTCGCGCGCGCCGCGCGCTGGGACGGCCTCTTCCCGATCGAGCTTCCCGGCCCGGACGAGCTGGCGGTGCTCGCCGAGGAGCTGCGCCTGCTGCGCGACGAGGCCGCCGCGCCGGCCGAGCTGATCGCCGAGCTCCCGCCCGGCGGCGACGCCGGCGCCTGGGAGCGCGCCGGCGCAACCTGGCTGCTCACGGCCTTCGGGCCGCAGCCGCGTCTGGCCGAGGTGCGCGAGGCGATCGAGGCCGGCCCGGGTTAGAACGGCTTTCGCAATGACGGGCACACCCTCATTGCGAAAGACGTTCTGAGCGGCGGGCTCAGAAGACGAGCAGCATCAGCCCGAGCGTGATGCCGGGGCCGATCGTGATCATCAGGCCGCGGTCGCCGGGCGCCGGGGCGCGGCGGCGCATCGTCTCCTCGAGCACGTAGAAGATCGATGGCGTGCCGATGTTGCCGTGGTCGGCGAGCACCTCGTAGCTGATCGCCACCTCGTCATCCGGGAGCCCGAGCACGCTCTGCACGCAGCGCAGGATCCGCCGTCCTCCGGGGTGGATCATCCAGTGGTCGATCGCGTAGCGCGTCAGGCCGAGCGGCGCCAGGAAGTCGTCGACGAGCCGGTCGAGCCCGGCGCTCGCGAGGTCGGGAAGCTCGCGCGCGAGGTGCAGGTGGCTGTCGTCGTCGGCCAGCGCCATGTGCACGATCTCGAGCGTCCCCGCCAGCTGGTGAACCGTCGAGGCGACGACCGCGGGGCCCGCCGCCTGGTCGCCCTGCTCGACGATCGCCGCCGAGCAGCCGTCGCCGAAGATCGCCGAGCCGATCACCTTGGCGCGCGGATCGTCCGGTGCCGCCTGGCTGAGCAGCCCGCTCATGCTCTCGGCCGCGACGATCAGCCCGCGGCTGCCCTCGCGTTCGGGGAGCGTGCGCGCGACGAGCCGCACGAGCGGCACGGCGCTCGCGCAGCCGATGCCGACGACGTGGTACTTGTCGGTCGCCGGGTCCATCTCGTAGTGCTCGACGAGCCGGTGCGCGATCGTCGGGCCGCCGAGCGAGTAGAGGCTCGCGCTGACGACCACGTCGACCTCGCGCGGATCGATGCCGAGCTGGTCCACGGCGCTGACGGCCAGCTCGAACAGCTGCGCCTCCGAGGCCGCCGTGCGGCCCTGCAGCGTCTGGCCGCCCTGGTCCTCGAGCGCCGTCAGATGGCGCCGTGTCACGCCGCAGCTCGCGAAGATCCGCTGCGCGAAGGGGTCGTCCGCCATGCCGAGCGCGTCGAGCACCTCCTGCTGGGAGAACGATCGCGCCGGGTCGGCGTGCGTGAGCCTGCTGATGTGCGGCGTCGCGGGGCGCACCAGCGGCGAGTCGCCGTGGCGGCGGACGCCCGGGCCGAGCCTCGCGCGCAGCTCGGCGCAGTCGTTGAGGTGCGGGAACGGCACGTCCGGGACGGCCACGCCGAGAAAGGCGCACAGCGGCTCCCAGCCGTCCTCGACGTCGAACACCAGCAGCCGCTCGGCCGGCACGGTGCGGGAAACCTCGTCGTTGTGGCGCTGGAAACGCGCAAGCGCCTCGTCGCGGCGCTCGAAGCTGCCGTCGAGGATGTCCTTCCACAGCGGCCGGTCGGGCATCATCAGCACGTCGAGGGCGACGTCCTCGGCCGCCGCGAGCTGCGGGCCGCCGGCCATCGCGAGCTCGCGCGTCGCGCGCAGGCAGGCGGCGTAGCTCTCGTACCAGGCCTCCGGCTCACGCACGCTGAGCAGCACCAGCGACGACGGCCAGACGTCGATCAGCTCGCGGTAGTGGCGCGCGCCGACCCAGCCGAGCGCGGCGTTCCAGCGGGCCAGGCCCTCGCCCCAGTTCAGCGCCGTGACGCTCTCACCGGAGCGGGCGCGCCGCAGCACCTCGTCGGTCTGCGCGGCGGTGCGCGGGTGCAGGCACGGGCCGACGCCGAGCAGCTCGAGCGCCGCCGCCAGCGAAACGGTGCCGGTGCGCGTGTAGCCGGCGCCGATCACCTTCACGGGCAACTCCCCGGGATTCGCCGGCAGTCCCCTGGCGGCTTCGTCCTCGAACAACGCGGGCACGCAGGCACTTTAACAACTGACGCCAACGAACTCTAAATAATCCGTAACAATGCGGGCCGGCGGCCGCGGAGCCGCCGGCGAGCGCCCGGACCTGACCGGCCGGCGCGGCGTCCAAGGCACGCCGGACTCGCCCAACACGAACGACATCGGGAGATCGGCCAATGCAAGTAATCGGAGCGGGGCTGCCGCGCACCGGCACGCTGACCCAGAAGCTGGCACTCGAGCTGCTGGGCTTCGGGCCCTGCTACCACTGGGTCGACGTGATCGCCAATCTGGACCGCGTGGAGCAGTGGGAGCGCGCGATCGACGGCGAGGCCCCCTGGGAGGAGATCTTCGGCGACTGCCAGGCGACCGTCGACTGGCCGGGCGGCTTCTTCTACGCCGAGCTCGTCGAGGCCTACCCGCAGGCCAAGGTCGTGCTCAGCGTGCGCGACCCGGAGCGCTGGGAGGCCAGCTTCCGCGAGACGATCTGGGACATGTGCTTCGGCGACACGCTGGTTCGCCACCTCTCGGCGGCGCGCGCCAAGATCGACCCGCGCTGGGAGCGCTACCTGCGGTTGATCGACCGCATGTTCTGGATCGATCGCGGCACCTTCGCCGCCGACGGCGGAGCGCAGCCGGAGAACCTGATCGCTGCGATGCACCGCCACGAGGACGCCGTCAAGGCGCTCGTCCCGGCGGAGCGCCTGCTCGTCTGGGACGTGACCGAGGGCTGGGGGCCGCTGTGCGAGTTCCTCGAGGTGGCGGTGCCCGACCAGCCGCTACCGCACGCCAACGACCGTGACACCTTCAGCTACCGCGTCACGAACGGCGCGCTGGCGACGCTGCAGGCGTGGCACGAGGCGCGCCCCGTGCCTGCGTGAGCCGGGAGCGGCGGCATGAGCCCGCGTGACGCTGCGTGGGCCCGCGTGAGCCTGCGTGAGCCTGCGTGAGCGCGTGAGCCTGGTGAGCCTGTGTGAGCCCGCGTGTGTGAGCCCGCGTGTGTGAGCCCGCCTGCGTGAGCCCGCGTGAGCGCGTGCACGATGCCAAGCGAAACATGCACATATCTTGATATGTACGCGCCATTCCTCTGGTAGACTCTCGCCAGCCGTGGCCAGCTACGCACCCACCGCCCCCCCAGCGCCGCTGCCCAGCCTCGACGGGTTCGTGGGCACGCTGCGCGCCGTGGCCGAGCCCACCCGGCTGCGCCTCGCGATCCTGCTCAGCCGAGCCGAGCTGACCGTGACCGAGATCAGCCAGGTCGTCGGGCAGAGCCAGCCGCGGACCAGCCGGCACCTGCGGCTGCTGCTTGACGCCGACATCCTCGAGCGCTCGCCCGAGGGGGCGAACGTGTTTTACCGCGTCCGCGACAGCGGCGTGGGCGCCGAGCTGGTTCGGGAGCTCGCGGAGCGCGCCCCGGCCGAGGATCCCGTCGTCGCCGCCGACGCGGCGGCGCTGGAGCGTGTGCGCCAGTCGCGCGTCGCTGCCGCCGAGCGATGCCTGCGCAGCCACGACGACGAGGTCGCGACACTCCGCTCGCTCCAGGTCGCCGAGGCCGACGTCGAACGGGCGATGCTCGAGCTGATCGGGGGATCCGAGCCGATCGAGCGCCTGCTCGACATCGGCACAGGAACCGGGCGCATGCTCGAACTGCTGGCGCCGGTGAGCGAGCGCAGCGTCGGCCTGGACGTCAGTCGCGACATGGTCGCGGCCGCGCGTGCGAAGCTGGGGCAGGCCCGGCTCTCGCGCGCCTGCGTGCGGCAGGGCGACCTGCACCGTCCGCCGCTCGCGGCCGCGAGCTTCGACGTCGCCGTGATGCATCACGTCCTGCACCTGCTCGACGACCCCGGCGAGGCGCTCGTCGATGCCGCCCGCCTGCTGCGCGCGGGCGGCCGGCTGCTGGTCGCCGACTACGCCCCGCACACGTTCGAGTTCCTGCGCGAGCAGCACGGCCATCGCCGGCTCGGCATCGACGAGCGGGAGATGCGCGCGTGGGCGGCGCAGGCCGGCCTCGAGATCGAGTCCGAGCAGACACTCGAGGGGCCCGGGGGCGAACGGCTCACGGTCCGGCTGTGGCTGCTGCGCACCCGCCCGCCCGAGCCGAGCGCGCGATCGGCGGTCGCATGAGCGCCTCGGTCTCCTTCGAGTTCTTCCCGCCGCGCACACCCGAGTCCTGGGAACGCTTCCGCTCGACGCTCGAGCGTCTGAAGCCGCTCGAGCCGGCGTTCGTCTCCGTCACCTACGGCGCGGGCGGGAGCACGCGCGAGTCGACGCTGGAAACGCTGCGGGAGATCGGCGAGCGCACCTCGATCCCGCGGGCCGGGCACCTGACCTGCGTCGGCTGCCCGCGCGAGGAGGTCGATGCGACAATCCGCGACTACTGGGAGGCCGGGATCACGCACATCGTGGCCCTGCGCGGCGACATGCCCGAGCTTGGATCGTCGTTCGTCCCCCACCCCGACGGCTACCAGGGCTCGGTCGAGCTGGTCGAGGCGATCCGCAGGGTCGCGCCCTTCGAGGTGTCCGTCGCGGCCTACCCGGAGACCCACCCCGACTCGCACTCGCCGGCGAAGGACATGGAACTGCTGGCGCGCAAGGCGCAGGCCGGCGCGACGCGCGCGATCACTCAGTTCTGCCTGATCAACGAGCGGATCGTGGCCCTGCGCGAGCGCGTCGAACGGGCCCGAATCGGCATCCCTATCGTTCCCGGGATCATGTTCTCCCCCAATCTCGAGGGGCTGACGCGGATGGCCGACCGCTGCGGCACGACCGTCCCACCCTTCTACGCCGAGCGCTTCGAGGGCCTCGACGACGACCCGGCGACGCGCCGGCTCGTCGCCGGCATGCTCGCCGTTCACCAGATCGAGGGGCTGCGCCGCGAGGGCTTCGAGGAGTTCCATCTGTACACGCTCAACCAGGCCGAGGTCATCATCGCGGCGTGCCGCATCGCCGACCTGACGCCGCAGGCGCGAGAGCGCCAGCCGGCATGAGCGCCGAGGCGAACAGTTCTGCGCGGATCGCCGCGCTGCACGAGGCCGCCGCCGAACGGATCCTCGTGCTCGACGGCTCGTGGGGCGTCAAGATCCAGGAGCTCGGCCTGACCGAGGAGGACTTCCGCGGCGAGCGCTTCGCCCAGCATCCCTCGCCGCTGCGTGGTGACACGGACCTCCTGTCGCTGACCTCGCCGGCGATCGTGACCGAGCTGTCGGAGGAGTACCTCTCCGCCGGCGCCGACATCATCACGACGAACACCTTCACGGCTACGGCGATCGCGCAGGCCGATTACGAGATGCAGGCGCACGTGGCGGAGATGAACGTCGCCGCCGCAGCGCTCGCGCGCGCGGCCGCGGACCGCGCCACGGCCGACGATCCGACCCACCGCCCACGCTGGGTCGCGGGGTCGATCGGTCCCACCAACCGGACGCTCTCGATGTCGACCAAGGTCGAGGATCCCGGCGCCCGCGCGGTCGACTTCGACGAGGTCTACGACGCCTACCGCGAGCAGGCGCTGGCCCTCCACGAGGGCGGCGCCGACATCTTCCTGGTCGAGACGGTCTTCGACACGCTGAACGCGAAGGCGGCACTGAAAGCGATCCTCGACCTGCGCGACGAGGGCCTCGCGGAGCTGCCGATCTGGATCTCCGGCACGATCACCGACCTCTCCGGGCGAACGCTGTCGGGACAGACGGTTGAGGCCTTCTGGACCTCGGTTCGCCATGCCGAGCCGTTCGCGGTCGGGCTGAACTGCGCGCTCGGCGCCGACCTGATGCGGCCCTACCTGGCGGAGCTCTCGGCGGTGGCCGACACGCTCGTCGCCGCCCATCCCAACGCCGGCCTGCCGAACGAGTACGGCGGCTACGACGAGGGCCCGGCGGAGACCTGCGGGCACATCAGCGAGTGGGCGCGCAGCGGTCTGGTCAACATCGTCGGCGGCTGCTGCGGCACGACGCCCGCGCACATCCGCGCGATCGCCGACGCGGTGGCGGGCCTGCCGCCGCGGAGCGTGCCCCGGATCGCCCCGGCGCTGCGGCTCTCCGGCCTCGAGCCGTTCGTGACCGCGTGAGCGGGACGCACCGATGACCGGGAAGATCGCGAGCTTCGTCAACATCGGCGAGCGCACCAACATCACGGGATCCGCGCACTTCAAGCGCCTGGTGCTCGCCGGCGACTACGCCGCGGCACTCGAGGTCGCCCGCCAGCAGATCGCCGGCGGCGCCCAGATCATCGACGTCAACATGGACGACGGCATGCTCGACGGCGAGCAGGCGATGACGACGTTCCTGCGGCTGATCGCCTCCGAGCCCGACATCGCGCGAGTGCCGATCATGATCGACTCGTCGAAGTGGAGCGTGATCGAGGCCGGGCTGAAGTGCGTGCAGGGAAAGGCGATCGTCAACTCGATCAGCCTGAAGGAGGGCGAGCAGCCGTTCCTCGAGCAGGCGCGGGCGATTCGCCGTTACGGCGCCGCCGTCGTCGTGATGGCCTTCGACGAACAGGGCCAGGCCGACACCGTCGAGCGCAAGGTGGCGATCTGCGAGCGCGCGTACGCGCTGCTCACGCAGCAGGCCGGCTTCGACCCCACCGACCTGATCTTCGACCCCAACATCTTTGCGATCGCGACCGGGATGTCCGAGCACGACGACTACGCCAACGCCTTCATCGAAGCCACCCGCCAGATCAAGCAGCGGCTGCCGGGCACGCACATCTCGGGCGGCCTGTCGAACGTGTCGTTCGCCTTCCGCGGCAACGAGCCGGTGCGCCAGGCGATGCACTCGGTCTTCCTCTACCACGCGATCGCCGCCGGGCTCGACATGGCGATCGTCAACGCCGGGCAGCTGGCGATCTACGAGGAGATCGACCCGGAGCTGCGCGAGCGCGTCGAGGACGTGATCCTCAACCGGCGGCCGGACGCGACGGAGCGGCTGCTCGAAACCGCCGAGCGCTACCGCGGCGAAGAGGGCGCCGCGCGCAGCGAGCCCGACCAGAGCTGGCGTGAGCAACCGGTGCGCGAGCGGCTCGTGCACGCGCTCGTGAACGGCATCAACGAGTTCATCGTCGAGGACACCGAGGAGGCGCGCCAGGCGGCCGAGGCGCCGCTCGACATCATCGAGGGGCCGCTGATGGACGGCATGAACGTCGTCGGCGACCTGTTCGGCGCCGGCAAGATGTTCCTGCCCCAGGTCGTCAAGTCGGCGCGCGTGATGAAGCAGGCGGTCGCGCACCTCGAGCCCTACATGGAGGCCAGCCGGCGCGAGTCGCGCGGCGCCGGGCGGATCGTGATGGCGACCGTCAAGGGCGACGTGCACGACATCGGCAAGAACATCGTCGGCGTCGTGCTGGCCTGCAACGGCTTCGATGTGATCGACCTCGGCGTGATGGTGCCGGCGCACAAGATCCTCGACACCGTCGTCGAGCGCGACGCCGACCTCGTCGGCCTGTCGGGCCTGATCACGCCGTCGCTGGACGAGATGTGCAACGTCGCCGCGGAGATGGAGCGTCGCGGGATGACGCTGCCGCTGCTGATCGGCGGGGCCACCACGAGCAAGGCGCACACGGCGGTGAAGATCGACCCCGCCTACAACCTCGGCCAGGCGGTCTATGTCCCGGACGCCTCGCGGGCCGTCGGTGTGGCCAGCGCGCTGCTCAGCGCCGAGCAGCGCCCGGCGCTGGTGGCCGAGGTGGCCGCCGAGTACCGCGCGATCGCCGAGCGCCGCGCATCGGAGCGGCGCGCCTCACGCCGCTCGAGCCTCGCGGCCGCCCGGGAGAACCGACTCGCCACCGACTGGGACGCCTACACGCCGACCACGCCGCCGCTGCTCGGCCTGCACACGCTGGCCGACTACCCGCTCGCCGAGCTGGTCGGCTACGTCGACTGGACACCGCTGTTTCGCACCTGGGAGCTGAAGGGCACCTTCCCGCGGATCTTCGACGACCCCGCGGTCGGTGAGGTCGCGCGCAGTCTGTACACCGACGCGCAGGCGATGCTCGAGCGAATCGTGGCCGAGCGCTGGGTCCGCGCCGACGCGGTCGTCGGGCTGTGGCCGGCCAACGCGGTCGGCGACGACATCGCGCTCTACGCGGACGAGCAGCGCGACGCGCCGCTCGCGACGCTGCACACGCTGCGCCAGCAGATGGAGCGTGACGCAGCCCACCCCAACCTCGCGCTGGCCGACTTCGTCGCGCCCCGCGACAGCGGCGTCGCCGATTACGTCGGCGCCTTCGCCGTCACCACCGGCCACCTCGAGCACGCGCGCAGCGTGCAGTTCGAGCGCGACAACGACGACTACAACGGGATCCTCTTCAAGGCGCTCTGCGACCGCCTCGCCGAGGCCTTCGCCGAGCGCCTGCACGAATGGGTGCGCCGGGAGGCCTGGGCCTACGCGCCCGAGGAGTCGCTCTCGCGCGAGGAGCTGATCGCCGAGCGCTATCGCGGCATCCGGCCCGCACCGGGCTACGGCGCCCAGCCGGACCACACCGAGAAGGGCACCCTCTTCGCGCTGCTCGAAGCGCCCGTGCGCGCGGGCATCACGCTGACCGACAGCTTTGCGATGAGCCCGGGCTCCTCCGTCTCCGGCATCTTCCTCGCGCACCCGCAGGCGCGCTACTTCGGCGTCGGTCACATCGGCTCCGACCAGCTCGACGACTACGCCGAGCGCAAGGGCTGGACCGCGGCGGAGGCACGCCGCTGGCTCGCGCCGATCCTCGACGCCGACGTCGGCGAGGTGCCGGCCGCGGCCTGAGCAGCGGGCCAATCCGGCGGAGCTCGCGCCCGGAGGTCGGCCGGAACGTCGAAACGTTGGAGGGCGCCGGTCACCGGCTCCAGCTATCCTGGATGGGCGGTCTGCAATGAGGGACTCCCTCGACTCTCGCCACCTCAGCCGCCTGCTCGACGCGGGGCGTGCGCTCGTAGCCGAACTGGACCCGCAGGCGGTGCTGGAGCGGATCCTCGCGACCGCGCGCGAGGTCACCGGCGCGCGATACGCGGCGCTCGGGATCCTCGACGAGCGGCGCGGGACGCTCGAGCAGTTCCAGACCGCCGGCATCGACGAGCACACCCGCGCGGCGATCGGCCAGCTGCCGCGCGGACGCGGCGTGCTGGGGGCGCTGATCCGCGATCCGCAACCGCTGCGGCTCAGCGACGTGAGCCAGCATCCGCAGAGCTACGGGTTCCCCGAGGGGCACCCGCCGATGCGCAGCTTCCTCGGCGTGCCGATCCTCATCCGCGGCGCGGTGTGGGGGAACCTGTACCTGACCGAGAAGGAGGACGGCGACTTCACCGAGCAGGACGAGGACGCCGCGATGATCCTCGCCGACTGGGCGGCGACCGCGATCGAGAACGCCCGCCTCTACGAGGTCTCCGAACGCCGCCGGGCCGAGCAGGAACAGGCGGTCCGCGGACTCGAGGCGGCGCGCGACATCTCGATCGCTGTCGGCAGCGAGACGGGACTCGATCGCGTGCTCGAGCTGATCGTCAAGCGCGGCCGGGCGCTGGTCGACGCGCGCAGCGTCGTGATCCTGCTCTGCGAAGGGACCGACCTCGTCGTCACAGCCAGCGCCGGCGAGGCGAGCGACGTCCGCGGGCACCGCGTGGCGATCTCGGCGTCGACCTCCGGCGAGGTGCTGGAGCGCCGCCGGCCCGAACGGATCGCCGACGTCGCCGCGCGGCTGCGGATCGCGCCGAGCGAGCTGGGCGTGCCCGAGGCGCACACGGCGCTGCTGGTGCCGATGGTCGCGCGCGGCGGCGCGGTCGGCGTGCTCGCGGCATTCGACCGTGCCGACGACGACAAGTTCAGCGACGAGGACGAGCTGCTGCTGACCGCCTTCGCGGCCAGTGCCGCCAACGCCGTCGCGATGCGGCGCAGCGTCGAATCGGAGCGGCTGCGGAGCTCCTTGGCGGCGGCGGACGCCGAGCGCACCCGGTGGGCGCGCGAGCTCCACGACGAGACGCTTCAGGGCCTAGGCGCGCTGCGCCTGCTGCTCTCCTCCGCGCGCCGCCGCGGCGACGCGCAAGCCGGCGCGGCCGCGATGGACGAGGCGATCGGGCAGATCGAGCAGGAGATCGAGAACCTCCACGCGATCATCAGCGACCTGCGGCCGGCGTCGCTCGACGAGCTCGGGCTGCGGCCGGCGCTCGAGGCGTTGCTGGAGCGCCGCCGCGACGCGGGCGGGCTCACGATCACCGCCGACCTGACTCTGCCCGGCCAGGAGAGCGACCGCCGGCTCCCGCCGGAGATCGAGGCCACCGTCTACCGCCTCGTCCAGGAAGGCGTGACGAACGTGATCAAGCACGCGCACGCCTCCAGCGTCGCGGTCACGGTGGCCGCCTCGGAGCACGAGGTGTCGATCGAGATCCGCGACGACGGGATCGGCTTTCGACCAGACGTCGCCACCGGGGGCTTCGGCCTCGAGGGCATGCGCGAGCGCGTCTACCTGGTCGGTGGGACGCTGAGCTTCGACTCCGGCGACGATGGCACCGCCGTGCACGCCGAACTGCCGTTGCGCGCCGCCGAGCCCGCGGCGTCGGCGGCCGCCGGGCAGGCCGCGTCCTGAGGAGCGTCAGCCCAGGTGCAGCGCGTCGCCGGTCGCGAGGCGCCGCGCGCGCAGCCTCGCGGCCACCCGCGGGCTGACGTACTCCCGCCGGTGCGCGGCGAGGCGAACCGCCTCGGGCAGCTCTGCGTCCGCCGTGTCCTTGATCACGAAGCCGATCGCGCCGGCGTCGATCGCCTGCTGCGCGAAGGCCGCGCTCTCGTCCATCTTCAGCACGACGATCTCGGTGGCGGGCACACCCTCGCGCAGACGCCGGATCGCCTCGATGCTGGAGCCGCTGCGCATGCTGAGGTCGAGCACGAGCACGTTCGGCCGCTGGGCCTGCACGGCGTTCATCACGGCCGCGAGGTCGGCGCCCTCGGCGACGACGTCGATGCCGGGCTCGGCCTCAAGCACGCGCCGCAAGCTACGGCGCATCGCATCGTGGTCGTCGGCCAGGACGACGCGAATCGGCGCGGTCGCGCGCCGGGCTGCGATTGGGTCCGGCGCCAATTGGAGGTGCGTCGACATCGCATCAAGCTAACCACCGGTCCGCCTCTCGGCCACCGCTTAAACGCGACGACCGCCCGCGGCAAAGCACCGATCGGCGATGCGTATCGAGCGGCGCAGCCCAGCGCCGGCGGGCTCGCGGCGCCGCGCGAGCGCTACCCGCCGCGCAGCGCGGACAGCGGCCGTGGCGGCGGCGGCGCCTCGAGGCGCACCCGGGCGTCGACCACGACCGCGCCGTGAGGCGCCGCGACGAGCGGGTCGAGATCGAGCTCGGCGACCTCGGCGTGCGCCTCGACCAGCGCGCTCAGCCGCAGCAGGACGTCCTCGATCGCCGCGACGTCGCACGGCGTGGAGCCGCGGTAGCCGGACAGCAGCGGGAAGGTCCGCAGCGCCTGCAGCATCTCGCGCGCGTCGACGTCGGTCAGCGGCGTGATGCGGGCGACCACGTCCCCCATCAGCTCCGCGGTCGCTCCGCCGGGCCCGCAGACGATCACCGGACCGAAGCTCGCGTCGTGCGCGACGCCCACCACCAGCTCGACGCCGGCCGGCGCCATCGGCTGGACGACGAAGCCGTCGAGGCGGTGCCCGGAGGCGGCGACCGCGGCGCGGATCTCGCTCGCGGCACGGCGAACCTCGGCGCCGCTCGCCAGGCCGAGACGCACGGCGCCGACGTCGCTGCGGTGCACGAGGCCGCCGACGAGCGCCTTCAGGGCGACCGCCCCGCCGTGCTCGGCCGCCGCCTCGACCGCCTCGCCGGCGCTGCGCACGACGCCCGCCGCGAGCAGCGGCAGCCCGTAGCAGTCCAGCAGGGCCGCGACCTCGGCCGGTCCGAGCCACTGCTCGTCCGCCCCGAGCGCGCGGGCGATGATCGCGGCCGCCTCGTCGGGACGGCAACCCGCCGGCGCGAGCACCTTTCCCGGCGGGCGCCCGCGCCAGCTGCCGTAGCGGGCGGCGTGGGCCAGCGCGCGAACCGCGTCCTCGGGGAAGGCGAAGCGCGGGACGCGGGAGCCCTCCCCGGACGGCTCCGCCGCCAGGGCGTCCGTGCCCATGAAGACCGACGCCAGCGTGAGCCGGGGCGCCGCGTTCGCGGCCTGCTGGATCTCGCGCGCGACATCGCCCGCCGCCGAGAGCAGCGGCGCGACGTGGATCGTGAGGATCGCGTCGCAGGCGCCCGAGCGGGCGAGCACCTCGATCGTGCGGCGATAGTCCTCGCCGGAGGCGGTCGCGAGCATGTCGATCGGGTTGACCAGCGACGCGTCCGCCGCCAGCACGCCGCGCAGGCGCCGGCGCACGCCGGACGCGAGCGCCACGACCTCGAGCCCGTCGGTGCGGCAGGCGTCGGCGCAGAGGATCGCCGGACCGCCGGCGTTGGAAACGATCGCGACACGCCGCCCGGACGGGACCGGCTGCGCGCTGAGCAGCGTCGCGACGTCGAACAGCTCGTGGATCGTGTCGGCGCGGATCACGCCCGCCTGGGCGAACAGGGCGTCAACCGTCACATCCGACGAGGAGAGCAGGGCGCCTGTGTGCGAGCTCGTGGCGCGCGCGCCGGCCGCCGAGCGCCCGCCCTTGACGGCGACGATCGGCTTGGCGGCGCCGACGCGCCGGGCGATCCGGGCGAAGCGCCGCGGGTTCCCGAACGACTCCAGGTAGAGCAGCATCACGCCGGTGTCGGGATCGTCCTCCCAGTACTGGAGCAGGTCGTTGCCGGAGATGTCGGCCTTGTTGCCGACCGAGATGAACGACGAGAGCCCGAGCCCCAGCCGGCCGGCGAGCTCGAGCATCGCGATGCCGAGCGCCCCGCTCTGGGAGAGAAAGCCGACGTTGCCGCTCGGCGGCATGGCCCCGGCGAAGGTCGCGTGCAGGCGCACGTCCGGCGCCGCGTTCAGCAGCCCGAGACAGTCCGGTCCGACCAGGCGCATGCCGGTCTCGCGGCAGATCGCGAGCAGCTCTCGCTGGCGCTTCGCGCCCGCCGGACCGGCGTCGGCGAAGCCGGCGGAGAGCACGACCAGCGCCCGCACCCCCGCGGCGCCGCATTCACGGGCGACATCCGCGACGCCGGCGGCGGCAACGGCGACCAGCGCCAGCTCGACCTGCTCGGGCACCTCCGCGATCGAGTGATACGCCCTGACCCCGGCCACACTCGAGGCGCGCAGGTTGACGGGATAAACCGGGCCGGCGAAGCCGGCTCCTAAAAGGTTGTGCAGCAGCTCACCCCCGACGGTGCCGCGCCGCCGCGAGGCGCCGATCACGGCCACCGAGGCGGGGCGCAGGAAGCTGCGCATCGCGGCGACCGCGGCGGTGCGCTCGCGCTGCTCGAACCGCGCCAGCGCCTCCGCCGACAGCGAGGTCGGGAACTCGACGTCGAGCACGTCGCCGCGGATGTGCAGCTCGACCGGGAAGCCGCTGTTGCGGAAGACGTCGATCATGCGATGGTTGCGCGGCAGCACCTCGGCGCTGAAGACGCTGATCGCGTGCTCCTGCGCGGCCGCGGCGAGCTGGCCGAGCATGATCGTCGCGATGCCGTAGCCCTGCCACTCATCGGCGACGACGAATGCCACCTCGGCGCGCTCGCCGTCGATCCGGATGTAGGCGCCGTGACCGACGATCGCCTGCTCGGGACCGGTCGTGGCGACCAGCGCGTAGCGGTCGGCGTAGTCGACATCGACCGCCCACTTCGTGATCCAGTCCACGCTCGGGGAGCCGAAGAAGCGCAGCCCGAGCGACTCGAGCGAGAGCTTCTCGAAGAACAGGCGCATCGCGGGCGCATCGGCGGCGGCGACGGGCCGCACGCGTAGCGTCGAGCCGTCCCGCAGGGCTACGTCGACCGCGCGGTCAGGCGCGTTCCCGGTGGCGGGCACGAGGCTCATTGTGACTCCGCGACACACGGGATGCCGGGCCGGGAGCCCCGGCGCGCGCGCCCAGACCGCGGGAAACTACGGACGACCGCCCGTGGGAGCTGCTGATGGCTCCGCCGCGACAGCCAATACCCTGCCCAGATCGTGTCGTTGGCGGCAATCATCAACCTCAACCACCCCGCCAGCTACGCGCACTGGCATTTCTTCGAGATGTCGGTCCCGAACCTGATCGTGATCGCGTTGATGATCATCGTCTTCGCGCTCGCGATCGTGCTGCCGTTCCCGGGCAGCCGACGGCGCCGGGGCCAGTCGTGAGCGGCGGGCGCAACTGGACCGTGCGCCTGCGCGAAGCCGGCGTGAAGGCGATGCCGCCGGAGCGCCTGCTTCCGGACGGCCAGCCGGCGTACATGTCCTCCTGGATCTACACCTTCGGCGTGCTGACGATCGCCGCGCTCGTGGTGATCATCGCCTCGGGGACGATCCTCGGCCTGAAGGGCCCCGCGTGGTGGCACTACACCGGCGTCGGGCACTTCTTCAACAGCATCCACCTGTGGTCCGTCGAGCTGTTCTTCTTCTTCATGGTCATCCACCTGTGGGGCAAGTTCTTCATGGCGTCCTGGCGCGGCGGCCGGGCGAAGACCTGGATCAGCGGGGCGATCAGCTTCCTGATCGCGATCGCGGCCGCCTTCACCGGCTACGTCTCACAGCAGAACTTCGACTCCCAGTGGATCGCGACGCAGGCGAAGGACGGCCTGAACTCGACCGGGATCGGCGCCTTCTTCAACGTCCTGAACTTCGGGCAGATGTACACCTACCACGTGCTGCTGCTGCCGGTCGTGGTGGTCGCGCTGGTGTCGGCGCACATCCTGCTCGTGCGGCGCAGCGGCATCGTGCCGCCGCTGCCGCTGCCCGAGCTGGGGCTCGGCGCGAGCGTGGCGGAGCAGCCCGGAGCGTCCGCGGCGGAGTCGGCGGCATGAGGCGCCGGCCGCGAGTGCTCCGATGAAGCGCAAACGCTTCACCAACGCCGAGCTCAACGAGGCGGCGCGCCATTACGACGGGCCCTACAAGCCCTACGACCTGGTCAAGGAGCTGTGCATCGCGATCGCCGTGGTCGGCGCGATCGCGCTGCTTCTGACGATCTTCTTCTCCTCGCCCGACGAGAAGCCGAGCACGATCGCGCAGTGGTCGCAGCAGATGCCGGCCGACTTCGTCACGACCGCCGTCAGCGAGCTCGACGGCACGAGCGCGACCGCCCAGTACGGCGCGCCCTACGACAACGGCCCCAACGCCCAGATCGTCTGGTTCATCCACCTGCAGAGCTGGCTCGGCGTCAGCCACCCGATCAACACGGCCGAGGACTACGTCTACGAGCCGCTGGCGAGCATCCCCGGCGACCCGTCGCTGCGCGCCGCCGTGGCCGCCTACAAGGCGGCGCCGGTCAAGGAGCAGACGGCCTGGACGACCAACTACACCAACGCGCTGGCGAAGGCGACCGTCGGCCCCGGCAACACGCTGAAGGTGGCGCCCGGCCGCTACGGCCCGGTGCCGGCGATGATGGGCGCCCTGCTCGCGCTGGCGCAGAGCGGCGGCCTGGACGGCGCGCTGCTCACGAGCAGCCAGTTCTACGAAACCGACTACACCAAGCCGCTGCTGTTCATGGCGGACGGCGGCCTGCTCGCCGCGCGCGCGCAGCAGCAGCATCTGCTCGGCGAGCAGTGGGGCATGATGAACGAGACGGGCAGCTACCCCGGCCAGGTCTGGCTCTGGCTCTACACCTTCTGGTACCAGATCGCACCGTTCAACAGCTCCGCCAACGCGGACGCGCTGGTGATGATGGTCATGGGCGTGCTGAGCCTGGCGTTCATCATGATCCCCTTCATCCCGGGCGTGCGTGACATCCCCCGCGCGATCCCGCTCTACCGCTACATCTGGCGCGACCACTACCGCGAACTGCGCCTGAACGCCGAACGGGGCGCGCCCGGCGGTGGTCCGGGCAGCGGCAGCGGCGGCGGCGGCGGCGGCGGTCCGCCGGGCCCGGCCGCAGCAGAGGCCTAGCGCGGCCCACTCCGGGCGCCGCCAGGAGCAGAGGCGCGGCGCGGCCCGCGCCGCCTCAGGCGCCGCCGCCGAGCACCGCGCGCGCCTGGCGCGCGATCTCGAGATCCTCGCGGGCGGCGATCACGAGCGTCCTCGCCGCCGCGCCGTCCGCCGAGACGTCGGCGTCGCCGGACGCCGCTCCGTTGCGCCCCGCGTCCAGCTCGAGCCCGAGGAAGCACAGGCGCTCGACGGCGCCCTCGCGCACCGCGGGCGATCGCTCCCCCACGCCGCCGGTGAAGATCAGCGCGTCGATACCGCCGAGGGCGGCTGCCATCGCCGCGATCGCGCCCACCAGGCGGTGGATGTAGACCTCGAGCGCCAGCCCGGCCGTCCCCTCGCCGGCGTCCGCTCGCGCGAGCACCTCACGCATGTCGGCGGTGCCCGCGAGCCCCAGCAGGCCCGACTCGTGCTCGAGCGCGTGGGCGAGCTCGTCCTGGGAGAGCCCGCCGTGCTGGAGCAGCCACAGCAAGAGGCCCGGGTCGACGCTACCCGAGCGCGTCGCCATCACGAGCCCCTCGAGCGGCGTGAAGCCCATCGTCGTGTCGATCGAGCGCCCGTCGGCGATCGCGCACAGCGACGCGCCCGACCCGAGGTGGCAGCTGACCAGCCGCAGGCCGTCGGCGCCCTCGCGCCCCAGCAGCACCGGCGCGCGCCGCGCGACCCAGCCGTGCGAGAGTCCGTGGAAGCCGTACCGGCGGATCGCGAAATGCTCGCGCCACGCCGCCGGCAGCGCATAGGTCGACGCCGCGGCCGGCAGCGTGGCGTGGAAGGCGGTGTCGAAGCAGGCGACCGCGGGCAGCGCCGGCAGCGCCGCCCTGAGCGCGTCCAGGGCCCCCAGCGACTTCGCCTGGTGCAGCGGCGCGAGGTAGGAGAGCGCGCGCAGCGCCGCCTCGACCTCGCTGTCGATGCGGACCGCCGCGCGAAAGCGATCGCCGCCGTGGACGATGCGGTGGCCGACCACGTCGGCGTCGCGCAGGCCGCTGTCCAGCGCGTCGCGCAGCTCGCCGGCATCGATGCGCGCGCCCGGCGCGTCGAGCTCGCGCGAGGCGAGCGTGCGGTCGTCGCCGTCGAGCAGCGAGAGCTTCAGGCTGCTCGAGCCGGCGTTGGCGACGAGGACTCGCACGATCGGGTGGCCAGGCCTCGCGGGGCCTCGTCAGGCGTCCATGCCGCGCCCGCCGGACCCCGGCCAGATCCAGTCGCGAATGCCGGGCGGGTCGTCGCCGAACTCGCGCGTGTAGGCGCGGTGGGTCAGGCGCTCGTCGACCATCGCCTGACGCAGGTGCGCCGCCCGCTCCTCCAGCCCCTCGACGCGGTCGATCACGTCGATCACGAGGTGGAAGCGGTCGAGGTCGTTGAGCATCACCATGTCGAACGGCGTCGTCGTCGTGCCCTCCTCCTTGTAGCCGCGCACATGGATGTTGTGGTGGTTCGCGCGCCGGTAGGTGAGGCGGTGGATCAGCAGCGGGTAGCCGTGGTAGGCGAAGATCACCGGCCGGCTGGTCGTGAACAGGGCGTCGAACTCGTGATCGGAGAGCCCGTGTGGATGTTCGCTCGCGGGCTGCAGGCGCATCAGGTCGACGACGTTGATCACCCGCACCCGCAGGTCGGGCACCTCGCGGCGCAGGATCGCCGCCGCCGCCACCGTCTCCAGCGTCGGCACGTCGCCGGCGCAGGCGAGCACCACGTCGGGCTCGACGCCGCCGTCGGTCGAGGCCCAGTCCCAGACGCCGAGGCCGCGGGTGCAGTGGAGCACCGCCTCCTCGATCGTCAGGTAGTCGAGCGCAGGCTGCTTGCCGGCGACGATCACGTTGACGTACTGGCGCGAGCGCAGCGCGTGATCGGCGACCGACAGCAGGCAGTTCGCGTCGGGCGGCAAATAGACGCGCACGATCTCGGCCTTCTTGTTGACGACGTGGTCGATGAAGCCCGGGTCCTGGTGGGAGAAGCCGTTGTGATCCTGGCGCCAGACGTGCGAGGAGAGCAGGTAGTTGAGCGAGGCGATCGGGCGCCGCCAGGGGATCTGGTTGGTCACCTTCAGCCATTTCGCGTGCTGGTTGAACATCGAGTCGACGATGTGAATGAAGGCCTCGTAGCAGTTGAACAGGCCGTGGCGGCCTGTCAGCAGGTAGCCCTCGAGCCAGCCCTGGCAGAGATGCTCGCTGAGCACCTCCATCACGCGGCCGTCGACCGCCAGGTGATCGTCGCTCGCCAGCGTCTGCGCCTCCCACACCCGGTTGGTCGCCTCGAACACCGCGCCGAGCCGGTTCGACGCCGTCTCGTCGGGCCCCATCAGCCGGAAGTTGTCGCCGTTGCGGGCGATCACGTCGCGCAGGAAGGTGCCGAGCACGCGTGTCGCCTCACTCGTCGTGGTGGCGGGCGAGCCGACCTCGACCGCGTAGTCACGGAAGTCGGGCAGCTCGAGGTCGCGCAGCAGGAGACCCCCGTTGGCGTTCGGGTTCGCCCCCATCCGGCGGTTGCCCGCGGGCGCCAGCGCGGAAAGTTCCTCAAGCAGGGCTCCGCCCTGATCGAACAACTCCTCCGGGTGGTAGGAGCGCATCCACTCCTCCAGCTGCCGCAGATGCTCGGGGTGCGTGCGCAGCTCGGCGAGCGGCACCTGGTGCGAGCGAAACGAGCCCTCGGCGGGAAGCCCGTCGACCACCTTGGGGCCGGTCCAGCCCTTCGGCGTGCGCAGCACGATCAGCGGCCAGCGCGGGCGCTCCGTCTCGCCCTGCTCGCGCGCGCGGCGCTGGATCTCGGCGATCTCGTCGAGCACCTCGTCGAGCGTCGCCGCCATCAGCTGGTGCATCGTCGCGGGATCGTCGCCCTCCACGAACCGCGGCGCGTAGCCGTAGCCGACGAGCAGCGACTCGAGCTCCGCGGGCGGGATCCGCGCGAGGATCGTGGGGTTCGCGATCTTGTACCCGTTCAGATGCAGCACCGGCAGCACGGCGCCGTCGCGAGCCGCGTCGAGGAACTTGTTCGAATGCCAGCTGGCGGCGAGCGGGCCGGTCTCGGCCTCGCCGTCGCCGACGACGCAGAGCGCGAGCAGCGCCGGGTTGTCGAAGACGGCGCCGAACGCGTGCAGCAGCGCGTAGCCGAGCTCGCCGCCCTCGTGGATCGACCCCGGCGTCTCGGGCGCGACGTGGCTCGGGATGCCGCCCGGGAAGGAGAACTGGCGAAACAGCCGGCGCATCCCCTCCTCGTCCTGGCCGATCCGCGTGTAGACCTCGGTGTAGGTGCCCTCGAGATAGGTGTTCGCAACCAGGCCGGGACCGCCGTGGCCGGGGCCGGTGACGAAGATCGCGTCGAGGTCGCGCGCGCGGATCGCGCGGTTCATGTGGACGTAGATGAAGTTCAGGCCGGGCGTCGTGCCCCAATGGCCGAGCAGGCGCGGCTTGACGTGCTCGATCGTCAGCGGCTCGCGCAGCAGCGGATTGTCGAGCAGGTAGATCTGGCCGACCGAGAGATAGTTGGCGGCGCGCCAGTAGGCGTCGAGCTTTGCGAGGTCCCCCTGGGAAAGCGGGGCCTTGGGCGTCGTGGCCGCTGGACTCACGTCGTGCATATGCTCAGATCGCGGTCGTGCATGCGTCCGTAGTTCTCTGCAACCCCGCGCGCGCCGGCACGGATTACGCGTGGCCGGCGCAATCGTAGGCTCTGGTCGAGGGGTCGGCATGTTCGCCAACGTGATCATCGGAGTCGATGGCAGCCCCACCGGGCGCGACGCGGTCAAGCTCGGGCAGGTGCTGGCGCAGCCGGGGGGCCGGCTGACGCTGGCGCACGTGTACGGCGGCGTGCCGACTCCCGGCCACATCGTGCACGGCAGGGCGGCGCAGGGGGCGCTCGAGGGTGCGCAGGCGCTGCTGGAGGCCGAGCGGGACGCGACCGGTGCGGACGCCGCGCTGGAGATGTTCTGCGCCGCCTCGGTCGGCCGCGGCCTGCACACGCTGGCCGAGCGCGACGGCGCCGACCTGCTCGTCGTCGGCTCGCACAGTCGCGGGCTCGCCGGCCGCGTGCTCGTCGGCGATGACACGCGCGCCTCGCTGAACGGCGCCCCGTGCGCCGTCGCCGTCGCGCCGCGCGGCTACGAGGCACGCACCGGCCCTCTGCTGCGGATCGGCGTCGGCTACGACTTCTCCGACGAGAGCCATGCCGCGCTGGCGGCGGCGCGCGCGCTCGCGGCCCGCGACGGCGCCAAGCTCAGCGCGCTCTACGTCGTGAGCCTCCCGGCCTGGGGCTACGTCGCGCCGATGCCCGCCAACTGGGGCGAGATCATCGAGGACGACCGCAAGGCCGCCCAGCAGAAGGTGACCGCGCTCGAGGGCGTCGAGGCCGGCGCCGTCTACGGGCTTCCGGGGGAGGAGCTCGCGGCCTTCGGCGACCGCGTCGACCTGCTCGTCGTCGGGTCGCGCAACTACGGCCCGGTGCGGCGCCTCGTGCTCGGCAGCACCTCGCACGGCCTCGCCCGCCACGCGCGCTGCGCGCTGCTCGTGCTGCCGCGCGCCGCGGCGAAACACGCGCCTGAGAGCGGCGCTCAGGTGTCGACGAGCTTGCGGTCGAGCGCGTAGCGCACCAGCTCGGCGCGCGAGGAGAGCAGCAGCTTCTGCGAGATGTGCCCGCGATGGGTTTCGACGGTGCGCACCGAGATGTAGAGCTGCTGGGCGATCTCGGTGTTGGTGTGCCCGAGCGCGATCAGCCGCAGCACGTCGACCTCGCGCTCCGAGAGGTTGTCGGGCGGACCGGGCGGCGGCTCGGCCGCCAGCCGTGCCCCCAGGCGCGGGTTCAGGTAGCTCTCCCCCGCCGCGGCCAGCCGCACCGCCTCGACGAGCTCGCCGTCGGCGGCCTGCTTGAGCACGTAGCCGTCGGCGCCGGCGGCGATCGCCTCGCGCGCGAACGCCGGTTCCTGCTGCATCGTCAGGACCACGATGTGGGTGTCGGGGAACTCCTCGCGCAGCGACGGGATCGCCTCGAGACTCGAGCCGCCGGGCATGTTGAGGTCGAGCACCAGCACGTTGGGGTGATGGCCGCGCACGTAGCGGCGCGCCTCGTCGACGTCGCCGGCCTCGGCGACGACCTCGAAATCCGGCTCCTCGTCGAGCAGCAGGCGCAGCCCCCGGCGCACGACCGGGTGGTCGTCGGCGAGCACGACGCGAATCGGCGCGGCCTGCGCCTGCTCGCCTTCGCCGCCCTGCAACTCGGACATCGCTCGAACGCTACCGTGTCGGCCCGGCCGCCGCACGTTCGCGCGGGCGAGTCGAAGTCCGTGGTTTGATGCAGCAAGATGTGGTCGCACGCGCCTGACAGGACCGCCGCCGCGACGTACGCTCGCCTCGACACAGGAGCAGACCGATGACCGATCCCAGCCCGCCCCCAGAGCCCTTCAAGGTCGTCATCGCCGGCGGCGGCGTCGCGGCGCTCGAGGCGGCGCTGGCGCTGCGCGAACTCGGCGCCGAGCGGATCGAGGTGACGCTCGTGGCGCCCAACGAGGACTTCGTCTACCGGCCGATGACGGTCCGCGAGCCGTTCGCCTACAGCGCCGCCCGCCGCTACGACCTCGCCGAGATCGCCGCGGACATCGGCGCCGGCCTGATCGCCGAGCGCTTCGCGTCGCTCGACGCCGAGCGCCGCGTCGCGCGCACCGAGTCCGGCGCCGAGCTCCACTACGACGCGATCCTGCTCGCGCTCGGCGCGCGACCCCACGCCCGCTTCCCGGCGGCCGTGACGCTCGACGACACGCGCCTCGACGAGCTGATCGGCGGCCTGCTCGAGGACGTCGACGGCGGCTACGTCCATCACCTCGCGTTCGTGATCCCGGCGCGCGTGGCCTGGCCGCTGCCGATCTACGAGCTGGCGCTGATGACCGCCCGGCGCGCATACGAGATGAGCGTCGATGTCGCGGTCACGATCGCCACCCCCGAGGAGCAGCCGCTCGTGATCTTCGGCGCGGGCGCCTCGAGCGCCGTGGCGGCGCTGCTCGCGGAGCGCGGGATCACGACAATCACCTCCGCCCACTGCGAGGTCCCCGACGGGCGCCACGTCGTCATCAACCCCGGCGACCGCACGATCGACGTCGACCGCGTGATCGCGCTGCCGGAGCTCTACGGCCCGGCGATCCGCGGCCTCGCAGCCGGCGAGCACGGCTTCATCCCGGTCGACGTCCACAGCCGCGTCCACGGCGTGGCGGGCGTCTACGCCGCCGGCGACGCGACCGACTTCGCGCTCAAGTACGGCGGCATCGCCGCGCAGCAGGCCGACGCGGCCGCCGAGTCGATCGCCGCGCTCGCCGGCCTGCCGGTGACACCGGCGCCGCTGCACCCGGTCATCCACGGCATCCTTTTGACCGGCGCCGCGCCCCTCTACCTCAGCGCCCGCTTCACCGGCGGCCGCGGCTTCAGCTCCGAGATCACCGCCGAGCCGACCTGGTCGCCGCCGGTCAAGATCGCCGCGAAGTACCTCGCGCCGTACCTCGAAGCACGCGACGGCGAGCACTGAGACAGAGCCCCTGGGGGGTCGGTGCATGCACCGACCCCGAAATCGGCGCATGCGCCGATTTCCAGGTGGGTGCATGCACCCACCTGTGTCATACTAAAATCTTGGCATGCCACAATCCATGGTCATGAGCACCACAACCCTGCACCGCTCACCGGCGATCGACGACTATGCGAAGGCGATCTTCGCGCTGCAGTCGCGCGGCGACGAGCCGGTCACGACGAGCGCGCTGGCCGACCGGCTGGGGATCACGCCGGGCTCCGTGTCGGCGATGCTGAAGCGGCTCGCCGAGCTGGGACTCGTCACGCACGAGCCCTACCGCGGCGTGCGGCTCACCGCCGACGGGCGCCGCGTGGCGCTCGAGGTGATCCGCCATCACCGGCTGCTCGAGCGGTTCCTCGCGGACGCGCTGGGGATGCCGTGGGACCGCGTGCACGCCGAGGCCGAGGTGCTCGAGCACGTGCTCTCGGAGGAGCTCGAGGAGCTGATCGCGACGAAGCTCGGGAACCCGGCGTCGGACCCCCACGGCGATCCGATCCCGAGCGCGGATCTGGAGCTCGAGGAGCGCTCGACGCGGAGCATGGAGAGCCTGACGAAGGGCGACCGCGGGGTCTTCGTGCGGGTCTCCGATTCGGATCCGGAGATGCTCCGCTACCTGGCGAGCTGCGGGATCTCGCCGGGCGAGCGCTTCGAGGTGCGCGACCACCAGCCGTTCGGCGGACCGCTGTTCGTGCGCTTCGGCAAGCGTGAGCACGCGATCGGCGGGCGGCTCGCGGGCGCGATGCGCGTCGAGCTGGCGGACGAGGACGCCGGAAGCGGCGGCCGCGAGGGCGCAGCCGGCTGATCGATGGCGAGCACCGCGGCCCCCACAGCACCGATCCTCACGCCGCCGCCGCTCACCGACGAGGACGCGGCGCGCTCGTTCGACCGCTCGCGCGTGCACCATGCGCGGCTGGGCGGGCGGCGCTGGTCGTTGCTGTGGCTGCTGGTCGGGCCGGGGATTCTGGCGATGCTCGGCGAGAACGACGGGCCGAGCATGATCGCCTACGCCTCCGACGGGGCGCAGTACGGGCTCGGCTTCTTCGTCCCGTTCATCCCGGTGCTGTTCGCGATGGCGTACGTCTGCCAGGAGATGTGCATGCGGGTCGGCGCGGTCACGCATCGCGGCTACGGCGAGCTCGTGCTGCAGCGCTACGGAGCGGTCTGGGGGTGGTTCGCCGCCGGCGACCTGACGCTGACGAACCTGATCACGCTGGTCGCCGAGTTCGTCTCGATCCGCGTCGGCCTCGCCTACTTCGGCCTCGGCTCGGGCGTCGCCGTCGCGCTCGGACTGGTCCTCGTCGTGTTCACCTTCAGCGGCGGGCGCTACTGGCGCTGGGAGCGGATCGTGCTCGGCATGGCGCTGTTCAACGGCCTCTTCCTGGTCGCGGCGATCCTGGTCAAGCCGCACGCCGGAGCGGTGTTCGGCGCGCTCGACTTCGCCCCGTTCCCCGGCGGCAGCTTCAACACCCTGCTGCTGCTGCTGGCCTCGACGATCGGGGCGACCGTCACGCCGTGGATGATCTTCTTCCAGCAGGGCGCCTCGGCGGACAAGGGGATGACGCCGCGCGACATCACGCACGGGCGCTACGACACCGCGGTCGGCGCGGTGCTCGCCGCGATCTTCGGCGTCGGCGCGCTGGTCGCCGGGGCCGCGCTGCTGACCCACGGCGGGGGCGGCATCCAGGGGTTCGCGGGCGCCGGCTTCCCGGAGGCGCTGCAGCACGTCGCGGGCGGCGCCGCCGGCACGGTGTTCGCGCTCGGGCTGGTCGAGGCCGGCGCGGTGGCGATCCTTACGATCTCCGCGAGCACCGCCTACGCCGCCGCCGAATGCGTCGGCGTCACGCACAGCTTCAACACCTTCCCCAGGCAGGCCGCGCTGTTCTATGCGGCGAACTTCGGCATCGCGCTGGTCGCCGCGCTGGTGATCCTGATCCCCGGCGCGCCGCTGCTCTCGATCGCCCTGAACGCCAACGTGCTCGCCACCGTGCTGCTCCCGGTCAGCCTCGTGTTCATGGTGATGCTCGCCAACGACCGGGGACTGATGGGGCGCTTCGCGAACCGCCGCTCGACCAACGTGATCGGCGTCTCGGTGATCGCGTTCGTCGGGATCTGCGGCGCCGCCTACGGGATCGACTCGTTCCTGCTCGCCACCCACGTGATCGGCTGATGCGCGCGCCGGCGCCAGACGCCGATCCCGCCGCGCGCGTCGCGGCCGGCGAGCCGCGGCCGCACCCCGAGGAGCCCGCCGCGGAGGACGAGCTGATCATGCACCTCGAGCGCGACCAGTTCGTCGCCGAGACCTCCCGGCCCGTTTCGCGGGCGGCGCTCACGCAACGCGCCGTCATCGCGCTCTGGGCGCTTCGCGTGTTCGCCATCGTGGTCAGCCTGATGGTGATCTACACCTTCATCGAGCAGCTGAACTGACGTCGCGGAGCGGCCGCGGCCGCGGCCGGGAGGCCGCTGCGCGGGCGCGACGGCCGCAGCGCGTACGATCCGCGCGGAGGTTGGCGCCAGCGCGGGCCGCCGCGGGCCATCGATGAGCACACCCGATCTCAGAGAACCGCAGGACGTCTCCGAGTCCGCCCAGGCCAGGCGGTTGCGCAACGGGCTGGTGTCGCTCGTGATCATCGGCGCGCTCGTGATCGGCCTGCTGCTGGCCGTCCCGGGCCTGCACGGCGTCGGCGACATCGTCGCGGACATGAACCCCGGCTGGGTCGCCGCCGCCGTCGCGCTGGAGATCCTCTCGTGCCTCGGCTACGTGCTGATCTTCCTGACGGTCTTCGACCGCGCGCCGATCATCTTCGGCGCGCGGGTCGCGCTCACCGAGATGGCCTTCGGCGCCGCCGTCTCGCTCGGCGGCGCCGGCAGCATCGCGGTCGGCGCCTGGCTGCTGCACGAGCGCGGCGTTTCAACCGGCCGAATCGCCGAGCGCTCGGCGGTGCTGTTCCTGCTGACCAGCGCGATCAACCTGCTGACACTGGCCGGCACCGCGCTGGCGCTCGGTCTCGGCATCCTGCCCGGCCCGCGCAACCCGCTGCTGACCTTCCTGCCGGGCGGGGTGTGCGTCGTGATCTTCATCTTCTTCCTCGTGCTGCCGCGGTTGACCGAACACGGCGGGCGAACGCGCGGCGGCGGGCGCGTCGCGATCGCGCTCGAGGCGACGGCGCGGACGATCAGGGCCACCCGGACCACGCTGCTGCGCCCCGACTGGCGCCTGCTCGGCGCGATCGGCTACCTGTGGTTCGACATCGGCGTGCTGTGGGCGTGCTTCCAGGCGATCGGCCACACGCCGCCGATCGCCGTGATCGTGCTGGCCTACCAGATCGGCTACCTCGCCAACGTGCTGCCGATCCCCGGCAACGTCGGCGTGCTCGAGGGCAGCTTCGTCGGCATGCTGGTGCTCTACGGCGTGAAGGCCACCCCCGCGGCCGCGGCGGCCGTCGTCTACCATGCGGTTGCGCTGTGGATCCCCGCGATCTGGGGAACCTTCGGCTTCGTTCGCCTGCGCCGCTCGCTCAAGGAGCCGCTCACGCCGCGCGCCACGCGGGAGGAGCGCGCTGAACTTCGGCGCGAGCGTCGCACGCTCAGATAGTGTCCGCCGCGCCTCCCGTTCGATGACAGCCCCGACTTTCCAACGCCGACATGCCGCGACCTTCGCCAGCGCCCTGGGGGCGGCGCTCGCCGCGATCGCGCTGGGCGCATGCGGCGCCACGACCGTCGGTTCGCCGCCGAAGACGGTGCGCGTCGCCGACTACGCCGCGGCAGCCACGAACCCGGTCACGGTTTCGCCGCTGCCGGGCACCGCCGACGCTTCGCCGAGCACCCAGATCAGCTTCCTCGGCGGCCCCGGCACGAAGGTCTCCGACGTGTCTGTCGTCGGCTCGAGCAGCGGCAGTCACAGCGGCCGGCTCGAGGCCTACTCGACCGGGACGGGGGAGAGCTTCATCCCGGCGCAGCCGTTCGAATCCGGCGAACGCGTCCAGGTCAGCGCGCGCGTCACACAGGGAGCCGGCAGCGCGACGGTGCGGACGAGCTTCACCGTCGCCTTCCAGCCGCCGGTGGGCCAGAAGGAGTTCCCGATCAACCCCGGCAGCGCGGCGGACATCCAGCACTACCTCACGGCGCCCACGATCACGCCCTCGACGGTGCGGATCACGACGCCCGCCCAGCCGGGCGCGACGCCCGGCGACTTCTTCCTCGCGCCCTACCAGGGGATGGGCACGCCGGGCCAGATGATCGTCGACCAGGCCGGCAACCTGATCTGGTTTCACCCCACTCCCCCCGGCGACGCATCCACCAACTTCCATCCCCAGACCTACGACGGCCAGACCGTGCTGACCTGGTGGCAGGGCCGCATCCTGTCGCTCGGCTTCGGCCAGGGCGTCGACGAGATCTACAGCTCCAGCTACCAGCCGCTGGCGCAGGTCGCGGCCGGCAACGGCTACCACGCCGACCTGCACCAGTTCACGATCACCCCGCAGGGAACCGCGTGGATCGACGCGTTCGACCCCGTGGAGATGAACCTGACGAGCATGGGCGGGGTCTCCGACGCCGTCGTCAACGACTCGATCGTGCAGGAGATCGACATCAAGACCGGGCTGGTGATGTGGGAGTGGCACGCGCTCGGGCACATCCCGCTGCGCGACTCCTACGCGCCGATGCCGCACACCACGCTCAACTGGGACTACGTGCACGTCAACTCGATCGACCCCGGCACGCACGGCGACGTGCTGCTGTCCGCGCGCAACACGTGGACGGTCTACGACGTCGACATCCACACCGGCGCCTTCATCTGGCGGATCGGCGGCAAATACCCGAGCTTCAAGCGCGGGCCGGGCACGGTCTTCCACTGGCAGCACGACGCGCGCTGGCAGCCCGGCGGCCTGGTGTCCGTCTTCGACAACGGGTCCTCCCCCGCCGAGGAGAAGCAGTCGCGCGGGCTCCTGCTGGATCCGAACACCACCACCCACACCGTCACGCTCGTCAAGCAGTTCGTCAACCCGAACGCGACGCTGCTGGCGTCGAGCCAGGGCGACCTGCTGAACCTCCCCGGCGGCAACTGGCTGATGGGCTACGGCGGGCTGCCGAACTTCACCGAGTACAACGCCTCCGGGCAGGTCCTCTTCGACGCCACGCTCGGGCCCAACGTGCAGGACTTCCGCACCTTCCTCGCTCCCTGGAGCGCACAGCCGAAGACGGCGCCCGCAATCGCCGCGCAGAGCGCCGGCAGCGGTCAGCTGACCGCCGAGGCGAGCTGGAACGGCGCCACGACCGTCGCGAGCTGGCAGGTTCTCGCCGGGGCGAGCGCAACGTCGCTGGCGCCCGTCACCAGCGCCCCGAGGAGCGGCTTCGAGACGACGATCACGGTCCACACGAGCGATCCCTACGTCGCCGTCGCCGCGCTCGACTCGGCCGGCAAGACGCTCGCCACCTCACCGGCCATCTCACCCGGCGGCTGAGCGGCGCGAGGCGCGCGGCGGGGCGCGGGTGCCGGTGTCCGCGGTGTGTGGGCGCGGGTGCGCGGGTGCCGTGTCCGCGGTGTGTGGGCGCGGGTGCGCGGCGGGGGTTCGCGGGTGCGCGGGTGCGGGTGCGCGGCGGTGAGCGCGCGCGAGCGCTCGTGGCCCGCCGTCAGGGGAGGTTGTGCTCGATCTGGCTGACGATCCGGTCGACGGCGCGCAGGCGATGGAGCTCCGATCCCCGTCGCGCCTGGACCGCGAGCGCCTGGTAGCCCGACAGCCCGCGCCGCTGCGCCTCGACCAGCGCGGACGGCAGCGGCGCGTGCAGCTCCTCGCGTGCCGCCTCCTGCAGCTGCGCCGCCAGCCGCTCCTCCAGGCGACTGCGCCCGGCGAGGTTGTCGATCTCCTGGTACCCGGCGCGGTTGGTGTAGTCGTAGAGTTCCGCCTCCTCGCCGCGCGCCTGCGGCTCGAGCGTGTTGGGGCGCCAGTTGGAGTACGTCGCGTACTTCGCGGTGGGTGTGACGATGCCCCTGACGTGCAGCGGCGCCTGCGCGTCGTGCGGCAGCAGCGCGAACTCCGTCAGCACCTCATCGGTCGCGTGCAGCGCGTAGCGGCGCCCGGGAGCCGCCGGGTCGCGGAGCATCCGGACGAGGTCCGCGCGCGTGGCCAGATGCGCGTAGCGGGCGTTATGGCGCCAGCTGTCCGATCCCGCGGCGAGCGTCAGCAGCAGCGGCGCCAGATCTACGCTGGAGGTGAGCTGCTGGCGCACGGTGTTCGGCACGGCGCCGAGGCGACCGGTGCGGTCGCTGACGATCAGCGGCACCCTGATCGCCTCCTCGTACATGCCGGCACCCTTGCCGCGCAGGCCGTGCGACGCGCCGTACTCGCCGTGGTCGGAGGTGAACACGACGACGGTGTTCTTCGCCACCTCGGGCCGGCGCGCCAGCGTCGCCATGACCGCCCCGACGTGGCGATCCACCTCGAGCTGCAGCTGCACGTAGAGGTCGAGGAACGGAAGCCAGGCGGCCTCGTACCCGTCGCCGCTGAACGGAACCTCGCCGAACGACTCGGCGCTCGTCAGCTGCAGCGACATCTGCAGCGAGGGCTTGCGTCGCGCTGCGAGCTGGGCCGGGGTCTCGAAGTTGGGCGGCAGTGCCCTGACCCTGCTCGGCGCCGAAGCCTCGTGCACCGAGCGGGCGGTCCAGCGCCACCACCACGCGATGTCGTGCGGGTTGACGAACGACACCGTCGTGCACCACGGGCCATCGCCGGCGGCCTCGCCGTACCACTGGTCGAACTGCTCGGCGATCTTCGGGTCGACGCGCCAGCCCTGTCCGGGCGCCCCGTTGGGGGACGGGTAGGTGCCGCCGTCGAAACCGTAGAGGGCGAGCCCGGGCGGGCCGGTCCGCTCGTTCCAGTGCCTGTCGCCGTGGGTCAGGTGCCACTTGCCGTACCAGTACGCGGTGTAGCCGTGCTCGCGCAGCATCGTCCCCCAGGTCGGGAACCCCGGTTCGAGCGTGCTCGCGCCGGTGATCATGCAGCCGGTCTGATGCGTGTGCAGCCCGGTCAGCATCGTCGCGCGCGCCGGCGTGCAGTCGTTGGAGGCCGTGTAGTGGCGGGCGAAGCTGACACCCGAGTTCGCCAGGGCGGCGATGTTCGGCGGCAGCGCGGCGCCGTGGCTGCCGGGACCGAACCAGCGCGGCGTACGCAGCTGGTCGACCATGATCACGAGGATGTTCGGCTGCCGGCTGCGCCGGTAGGGACCCGGCTTGCGCCGACGTGCGGTGGCGCTCTCGGCGTCAACGAGGCCCTCGACCCCGATCGATGCGGCCGTGATCGCGCCGCCGACGCGCAGCCCGCCGGCGATGAAAGAACGACGGTCGACGCGGCCGGAAGCGTGGCCGACGGGCGGTTCTTGCGGTCGTTTCTTGTCGGTCATGGTCTCAGAACTCGCGGAGGCTATAGGTTACGGCGGCGAGTCTTGGCCTGCTGGAGGTTCGGATTAGGGCTCTGTTGGGCCTTTTCGAACGACTTCTCACGAAGGCGGCCGCCGCTGTACGTCGCTCGCCTTCCCTATGTTGCGTTGCGCGTTGCCTTCGATCCGCCGACCGGCTCTCCGCCTCGGGCTGTGCGCGCTCGCGCTGCTCGCGCCCGCCGGCGCGCTTGCCGCGCCTGCGCAGGCGCCGCCTGTACCGAGACGCGCGGCGCCGGCCGCGCCGGCCGGCCCGTCCTGCGAGCCGCAGACGCTCGACGCCTCCGCGCAGCTCGACGGCGCGGTGACGGTCTCGCCGATGCCGGGCGCGGCCGACGCCTCGCCGCAGACCCAGATCAGCTTCCTCGGAGTTCCGCTCACGGCGCTCAGCAACGTAACGGTGCTCGGCTCGCAGAGCGGCCTGCACGAGGGGCAGCTCGAGGCCTACTCGCAGGGCGACGGCGGCAGCTTCATCCCGAGCACGCCGTTCACGCCTGGCGAGACCGTGACCGTGCAGGCGCAGCTCACCCTGAACGGAACCGCACAGCCGCTCGCGTTCCAGTTCAGCGTCGCGTACGAGGATCCGCTCGCCAGCACACCCGCACGCCTGCACCACCTGGCGCCTGGGACCAGCCAGCACTTTGCATCGCGGCCGGACCTGCGCCCGCCAATCGTGACGGTTCACACGAACGCTCCCGGACAGGCGCCGGGCGACGAGTTCCTCGCGCCCTATGGAGTGCCGGCCCAGGCCGGGCCGATGATCCTCGACCCGGCCGGGAAGCTGATCTGGTTCGACCCGCTTCCGCCGTCGACGGTCGCGACCAACCTGCGCGTGCAGCAGTACGACGGCGCACCCGTGCTGACGTGGTGGCAGGGCGAGATCACCCACGGCTTCGGCCTGGGTGAGGACGTGATCGCCGGCAGCAACTATCAACCGATCGCCACGGTCATGGCGGGAAACGGCTACCAGGCGGACCTGCACGAGTTCCAGATCACACCGGCCGGAACCGCGCTGCTGAGCTCCTACCACGCCGTGGACTGCAACCTGGCGTCGCTGGGCGGTCCGAGCGTCAGCGCCGTCACCGACGCGCTGCTGCAGGAGATCGACATCAGGACGGGCCTCGTGATGTTCGAGTGGACCTCGCTCGACCACATCCCGCTTACCGACTCCTACACCTCGCTGCTTGGCAGCTCGCCGCCGGCGCCGTGGGACTTCTTCCACCTGAACTCGATCAACCTCGACCCCGACGGCACGCTGCTCGTGTCGAGCCGCAACACGTGGGCCGTCGACGACATCGACGCCCAGACCGGCCAGGTGCTGTGGACGCTCGGAGGCAAGCAGAGCAGCTTCACCGAAAGCCCGGGGGCGGCGACCGCCTTCCAGCACGACGCGCGACCGGCCGGCCCGAACGCCTATTCGGTCTTCGACAACGGCGGCTCGCCGCAGATCCACGCACAGTCGCGCGGCGTGGTGCTGGCGATCGACCCGCAGACCCGAACCGTCTCCGTGGCATCGCAGTACCTGCACCCCGGAGCGCCGCTGTTCGCCGAAAGCCAGGGCGACATGCAGGCGCTGCCGAACGGCGACTGGTTCGTCGGCTGGGGACAGGTGCCCTACCTCTCCGAGTTCAGTGCTGCCGGCACGCTGCTGTTCGACGCCAGCATGCCCGCCGGCTACGAGTCCTACCGCGCGCTGCGCTTTCCCTGGACCGGCACGCCGCTTGACCCGCCGGCGCTCGTCGTGCGCGCGAGCGCCGGGGCGCACGTGACGGCCTACGTGAGCTGGAACGGCGCCACGCAGGTCATACGCTGGGAGCTGCTCGCGGGCGCCTCCGCCGACCGGCTCACGCGCGTGTCGGAGCTTTCGCGCGCCGGCTTCGAGACCGCGTTCGCGCTGACGCCGCGGGCGGGCGAGCGCTTCGTCGCGGCGCGCGCGATCGACTCGGCCGGCGAGGTGATCGGCAGGTCGGCGACGGTCGCGCTGCCGCGCGGCGCGGATGTGTCGCGGTCGGCGCTCAGAACTCGAGTCGCGGCGAGTGCTGCTCGCCGCGCGCGACGAACGCGGCGGTCGCACGGCGCAAGGTGAACTCGCGGCGCTCGCCGCGGGCGCCTGCGACCACGATCACGCGTCCGCCGTCGCGCAGCTCGACGATCGTGACCGGCTCGGACTCGCCCCCGAAATGCCAGATCCGCGCGCGAGCGCCGAGCGCCGGCAGCCCCCGCGTCGGCTTCACGACCGCCGCGCCGTCCGTACGCGCCAACACCCCCGGCTGCCGTGTGGCGCTCGGCGAAGGCACATGATCAGAGCTTGTAGTGCACCTTCGGGTGCGCTCGCAAGAAGGCTCGCGCCGTGGCGTACGGGTGACGGAGCTTCGCCGCCCTGCCGGCGCAGTCGACGAGGAACGAGCCCCCGAGGTTGGGGCTGTGCGGCGGCGCCCAGATGGCCTCCGGGATCTCGGGACAGACGAGGCGCGCCGCCGTTTCGCCGCTGTTGCCCCCGCGGTCCGAGTAGGGGCCGCTGATCAGGAAGTAGCGCGCCTCGCCCGCCGCCACCAGCGTGGCGAGGCGTGCGTTGCTCAGCGCGGGATCGCTGGCGCCGTAGCCGCCCTCCGCCGAGGCCCGCAGCCCGAGCAGGATCAGCGGCGCCGCCTGATCGGAGGATTGCGTCAGCAGTGGGTAGCGAGCAGCCGGCCGGTTGGCCTGCACGTAGCGAACCAGCCCCCTGTAGGCAACCACGTCGTCCGGCGGCTGATCGATGCCGCCCCAGCCCGCGTGGCTGTACGGACCGGCGGCCGGGAAGGTGCCGTCGACCGGGGCGAGCCAGACGCTGAAGCTGTAGACCGCCGGCGCGACCAGCAGCCCGCCGACCGCGACGGCGAGCGCGCAGGCCGAGCGGCTGCGCGCCAGCGGGATCGCGACAAGCGCGCCGAGGCACAGCAGCACGAGCGGGATCCGCCACCACAGCGGGTCGCCCTCATGATTGATCACCACCAGCTGCACGGCGAGCGTGCCGACCACCGCCAGCACCGCGAGCACGTACCCGCGCACCGCCTGGCGCGCCTGCGGGCTGCGCGCGAGCGATCCGATCGCAAGCGCGCCGGCGGCGACCATCGCGGCGACGCCCGGACCAAGCGCAGAGGCGTAGTACGGGTGCACGATCCCCGCCGAGAAGTCGATCACGAGGAGCTCCACGACGAACCAGCCGCCGAGCACGAAGAGCGCGCCCGCGCGGCGATCGCGGCGTCCACGGAGCGTCAGGGCGAGCGCGAGCATCCCGATCAGGGCGAGCGGCACGAGCCATCCGGCCTGCCCGCCAAGCGCCGTGCCGAACACCCGCACGGGGCTGCGCGCGCCGCCGAACGGAACGTCCTTCCCGGACCGCCGGCGGCCGGCCGGGGCGACCGGCGTGGGCGCGCTCGCGTGCCCGTGTGCATGCGGCGTCGCCGGCGTCGTCCGATGCGTCGCGGCGTGCCGGCGCTCGGCCGCCGAGGGCGCGACGTCGACGCCGGGCCGCACGAGCGGGACCAGCTGCGCCGGGCCCAGGGGCTTCGATGTCGTTCCCGGCCCGCCCTGCTGGCCGCCGACGCGGCCGAAGCCGTTGTAGCCGAAATCGAGCTGGAACTCGGAGTTCGTGACGCTGCCGCCGACGTACGGTCGCTGTGAGGCGGGCGTCAGATCGACGGCCAGCGACCACGAGACCGCGACGACCAGCGACACCGCGCCGGCCACGACGAGCTGGGCAACGCGACGCCTCCACGACCCCGGCGCGCACACGAGGTAGCCGACGGCGATCCCCGGCACGCACAGCAGCGCCGCCAGCGACTTCGTGTTGAACGCCAGCCCCACCAGCACGCCGCACCACACGAGCGTCCGCAACCGCCCCGAATCGACCGCTGCCAAGGCCGCGCCGCAGGCGGCCAGCATCGAGAGGATGAGCAGCGGATCAACGCCGTTGTCACGCGACACCGCAACGAACGACGGGAAGACCGCCAGCGCGAACGCCGCCACCAGCCCCGCGAGCGGCCCGAACCGCGGCGCCACGATCCGATACATCAACCACACCGCGAGCACCGCGCAGACGCCCTCGGGCACGAGCAGGCTGAGCGGCGCGAACCCGAACAGCTTCGCGCTCAACGCCTGCAGCCACAATGCCAGCGGCGGCTTGTCGACTGTGATGAAGCCGTTCGGATCGGACGAGACGAAGAAGAAGTTGTGCAACGAGCGCAGCATCGACTTCACCGCAGCGGCGTAGAACGTGTTCGCGAAGCCGTTCTGGCTCAGCTTCACGAACTCGAGCAGGCCGCTCAACACGAGGATCGCGGCGAGCGCGGGATGCTGGGGACCGAGCCGGATTCGGCCCCGGCGGATCTCCCGCTCGCGACGGGCCGGCGCGCCGATCTCGGGCGGCGGCCCGGGCACGGCGCCGGCGGCGCTCATGCCGGCTTGCTGAAGACGGCCGCCAGCGAGAGCCCGGCGGAGATTCGCCAGCCCATCCCAATCAGGCGGGCTTCCAAGCCCAGCGGCCATTGGAGCACCGTGTTCAACGGCTCCGGTGTGCGCTGCAGATCGGACACCGGCTCACCGACGAGGTGCGAGCGGCGCGTCAGACGCCGGTGGACGATCGCGATCGGCAGCAGCAGGCCGTTGAAGTACGTCGTCCTGACAGGCTGCCAGCCCGCCTGCACGGCCGGCGCGCGTAGCGTGCTCGCCTTGTAGCGCCGCTCGTGGTGGTTGATCACATCGTGCTCGCTCCACAACCACTGGTACGCGGGCACCATGACGACGAGCGTACCCCCCGGCGCCACGACGCGGTACAGCTCACGCCATGCCCGCAGCTGATCCTCGATGTGCTCGATCACGTCCAGGCAGAAGGCGAGATCGAAGCGCCCGTCGGCGAACGGCATCTCGGTGACGGAGCACTGCACGACCTCGCCTATGCCCCGCTCGCGCGCTCGCACGACGCTGGCGTCGGCGATCTCCACGCCCGTGACCGTGCCCAGCGCCGCGAAGTCCACCATGTTGCGGCCGCTGCCACAGCCGGCGTCGAGGATCTGCGCTCCGGGCGGCAAATCCAGCCCGCGCAGCAGCGAGGCGATGACGCGCCTGCGCCCCCGATACCACCAGTGCTGCTCTTCAAGCTCGTGCGTCTGCAGCTCGAGAAGCCGGTCCATCAGCTGCGACCCCCCTTGCCGGCGCTCACGCCGCGCGGTCGTCGAGGTGGCGGCGGCTAATCGGGAAGGAGGGCAACTGAAACCGGGCCGGACGGGCGCTGTGGACGGTTCGGCGGTCGCCACGTGCGACCCGCCAACCTAAATCCGCGCTAAGGCTACCGGGTGCTCAGGCGGACGGCGCGCTCGCGACGCCCGCGATGTGCGCCGACGGCGCCTTGTGTCGCGGCCTGGGGGGTCGCGCCAGCCAGTGGTAGGTTCCCGGCCGCCCGACGCTGACATGGCACGCGGCGCCGCTGATGAAGACCCAGTTGCCGCTTCCGTGTGTGGCGTCGATGTCGCGGACCAGGTAGAAGGGCGTGTGCGTCCAGGCGTCTCCGTAGCGCGCCCGGTAGCGGACGTCGACCCGGTGGCGAGCGGTCATCCGCACCGGGTCGGCCGGGTGCGCGGCGGGCGACCACGGGTAGAAGTTCGCGTACTCCTCGCAGTTTGCCCCGTAGCACCAGTTGTGGCCGCGCTGGCCGCAGCGCTTGTCGAAGTTCAGCGGCACGCCGCCGAAGCAGCGGGGGTAGCAGCCGCTCCAAACCGCCCGCCCGCTCGACGCCACGAACTGGTCCGTGTTGAGCACCGGATCCGCGCAGCTCGCGATCGCGCTCAGTGCCTTCGCCGTCCAGTCGCGCGCGTACTGCGACCAGCCGCAGCTCCCGCGCAGGCTGCCGTTGAGGATCTCGCCGCCGACCTGGTTCTGGCCGATGTTGTCCTGGGTCACCGCGAGCTCCGTGCCGGCGCTCACGTTGCCGATCGCCAGCTGGCTGGCGAACTGCGTGACATCGCCCGAAGCCGTGATCGTGCACCACCGAGACTGGTTGCAGGTGGCCACGGCGACGCCGCTGGCGCCCGCGGGCGTGCCGCCGGCGCCGAGGGACAGCGCCGCGCCGCAAAGCGCGACCGCACTCAGAAGTGTCCGTACTCTCATTGCAGGGTCAACTCGCCGGGGGCTCGTCGAGATCGTAGAGCAGGCCGCTGTCCTTCGGCAGCCCAGCCCGTGCGGTGATGTCGCGGGAGTGCTTGCGAACCCACTGCATCGCCAGCGAGCAGGCCGCGTGCGTGACGACGACGTCCTTGCACACGGTCTCGACGAAGACGTAGCGAACCTCGCCCGCGGCGCGGTCGTGCTGAAGCTGGGTGACGCCGACCAGCGGCTGCGCGTTGACGGTCGTCAGCAGGAGCACGGGCTTCGCGCCGAGGACGATGAACGGCGCGGCGATCGTCGAGGCGCTGAAGGCGGCCTCGTAGCGAGTCCCGTCCTCGTGGCTGAGCAGGAAGCGCGAGACCGGATCGACGATCGAGGAGCCGAGCGTCACCTCGGCCGCCTGGTCGCCGCTGTGGTCACGGATCAGCAGCACGTCACGCACCGCCGGCATCGCGACGATCGCTCCGAGCATCCCCAGCGTCGCGCACAGCGGCAGGTACCAGCCAGGCCAGCGACGCTGGCGGACCCTGAGGACGAAGGCGAAGAGGACGTATGCGACGATCGGGACGGCGAGCAGCGCCGCGATGGCGATCGCGAGATAGCCGTGCTTGCCACTCGCCGTCTCCGCCGCGCCCTCTGCCATCACGATCGCGAAGGTGGCGAGCAGCACGTACACCCCGAACAGGTCGCGGGCGCGCGCGACCACGAGCGGCAGCGCACAGCCGAGCGCGATCGCCACCGCCGGCGTGAAGGCCTCGAGATAGCGCGGCTGTGTGTGCGCGGAGAAGCTGAACAGCACATACCCGGTGAGCAGCCACAGCGCGACCGCCAGCGTCGCGGCCCAGCCGATCCGCTGCTCGGCGCCGGCCTGCGGCGGCGGCCGCAGACGGCGGCGCAGCATCGGCGCGAGCGCCACGAGCCCGAAGATGATCGCCGCGAACAGCAGCGTCCCGAGCCGCGTGCCGTAGCCGACCAGGCTGTACTGGAAAAGGCGCAGCGGGCCTGGCTTGGAGGCGATGCCATGCACGGTGCTGGCCGTGGCGGCGGTCGAGGACGCGGCCGCAGCATGTGCGACCGGCGCGAGCGTGGCCGGGGCGCCCGGCGCGGCGGCGCTCTTGGTCGAGAAGCTCTGCGGCGCCGCCGGCTTGACGATCCGGTCCCAGCCGTCGAAGACGAACACCGAGTTCCAAACGCTGCCGTTGGTCGAGCCGATCGCGTAGGGCTGGTCGCGCCCCGGGCTGAGCGCGACGAACGTCATCCAACACAGCGCCACCACCACGAACACCGCCCCGGCCGCGGCAAGCCGGCGCACGCGAAGGCCGATGCGCTCGCCGCCCCAGCACAGCCAGACGAAGAGCACGAATCCGGGGACGGGGACGAGCGCCTCGAACAGCTTGACGTTGAAGGCGAGTCCGAGCACCACGGCGGCGGCGAGCAGCGGCCGCATGTCCCGCCGCTGCACGCTGCGCAGCAGTAGCCACGCGACCGCCAGCAGCAGCAGCATCATGAACGAGTCCATCGTGTCGCTGCGGGCGGTGATCACGGAGTTGGGCAGCAACGTCAGCGTGATCGCGGCGCACAGCGCCGACAGCGGCCCGGCCAGACGGCGCACGAGGTCGTAGAGCAGCGGAATCGCGGCCGTCCCGGCAAACGCCTCGGGCAGCTTCAAGACGGTCGAGTTGAAGCCGAACAGCTTGACCGCGATGACCTGCAGCCAGAGGTCGACCGGCGGCTTGTCGATCGCCGTGCGCGCCGTTGGGTCGAACGCCCCGTAGAGGAAGTTGTGCAGCGAGAGCCCCATCGAGCGCACCGCGGCGTCATAGAAGAGGTTGTCGGGCACGGTGCTCAGCGCGATCAGGCGAAGCACGGCGGCGACCACTGTCACGAGGCCGAGCGCCAGCCACCAGCGCCGCTCGAGCGAGAGTCGCGAGGGCCTGGCCGGCGTGTTCACGAGGCAGTCGACGGCGGGTCGCTGCGCCCGCCGGGGTGTGCGAAGGACCACCAGCGATTGATCGGGAACGTCACCGCCAGGATCGGCAGGACGAGAATCGCCTGCGCCGGGATCTTTGCGATCCCCGCATGGTGTACGAGCACGTACAGCAGTGCGACATTGAGGGCGATCGCGGCGCTGGTCACGAGCGCGAAGCGGGTTCCCGCCGTTGTGTGCGCGATGTGGCCGGCGCGGAATGTCCAGTGGCGGTTGAGGAGGTAGCTGTTCAGCGCGCCGACGGCATAGCCGAGCACGAGCGCGATCAGATAGTGGATGCCGATCGTGACGCCGATGCTGTAGACGACGAAGTTGACGATCGTGTTCGAAGCCCCGACCAGGCCGTACTTCACGAACTGCCTGACGGCCGGCAGCTCGAGCCGACCGGTCGGTTCCAGCGTGCGCATGGCACACAGGATGACCGAACCGGCGTCACCGCGACGGCTCACGCGTTCAGCCGCGCTTGAACGCGCCCTGTTACGCTCGCAGCGAGGAGCCCGGCGCCGTCTGAATGGTTGCCGGGCCGGAGCCCAAGCTGAGTCTTTGCGGACCAGCGTCCGCGACCCCACCGACCACGCGAGCAAAGATGGCGACCGAAACCAAACGCACCCTCGGCAAGCTCTCGGTCTGCGCCCCCGTCTTCAACGAAGAGGCCCTCGTCGAGGAGTTCTACAACCGCACGACGACGGCGCTGCAAGGGCTCGACTACGAGTTGATCATCGTCAATGACGGCTCGAGCGACAGCACACCGGAGAAGCTCGACACGCTGGCCGCAGCCGACCCACGGCTGCGCGTGGTGCACCTGTCACGGAACTTCGGCCACCAGGCGGCGCTGACCGCCGGGCTCGAGCACGCCCGGGGCAACGTCGTCGCGATGCTCGACGCGGACCTCCAGGACCCGCCGGAGCTGATCCGCGACATGGTCGCGGAATGGCAGAAGGGCGCCGACGTCGTCTACATGGTGCGCGCCGAGCGCCACGGCGAGACCGCCTTCAAGCTCGCGACGGCACGCTGGTTCTACACGCTCTTCCGCAAGCTCGCCCACGTGGAGCTGGAGCCAAACTCGGGCGACTTCCGCCTGCTCGACCGCGCGGCGCTCAACGCGCTGCTCTCGATGGGGGAGCGAAACCGCTTCCTGCGCGGGATGACGGTGTGGGTCGGCTTCACGCAGACGGCGATCCACTACACGCGCGATCCGCGCCATGCCGGCGAGACGAAGTACCCGGTCCGCAAGATGCTGCGCTTCTCGCTCGACGCGATCGCATCCTTCTCGCACGTGCCGCTGCAGATCGCGACCTACCTCGGCTTCCTCTTCGCGGGTGTCGCGTTCATCGCGATCCCGGTCGTGATCATCCTCAAGTTCACCGGCGGCTACCTGCCGGGCTTCGGCGCGGTGACGATCCTGATCCTGCTGATCGGCGGACTGCAGCTGATCGCGCTCGGCATGATCGGCGAGTACGTCGGGCGGATCTACGACGAGTCGAAGCGCCGTCCGCTCTATATCGTGCGCGAGCAGCGCAACGAACCCGTTGCGCCGCGGGACCTCGTGCACGACGAGCAGTTCTCAGACCCGACCGCGCGCGGCTGACAGCCAACCGAGATAGGCCCACAGTGGAAAACCGTCATCAACGCCTGCTGGTCGAAACCGACCGCCACCGCATCCGCGGCGAGGTCACGCTCGCGCGCGAGGGCTACCGCAGCCGGATCTCCGACATGCTGAACGCCTCCGAGCGAGATTTCATCGCCCTGACGAACGTGACGATCGATCCGCTCGACGGCGGTCCGCAGCTGACCGCGGACTTCGTCGCGGTGGCGCGCGCGAAGATCGTGTTCGCGATGCCGCTCAGCGACTGAGCACCGCGGCTTGGCGGATCGCCGGTTCCGCATCGGCGGAACCCTCGGCGCTCCAGCGATAGGTACCACCACGCAGCCACGACGCGGCGGCCGCGATCAGGTAGGCGACGAACGAGAAGCGCAGCGCCGCCGTCAGCGCGCCGGCGAAAGCGGGGCTGATCAGGATGGGGAAGAAGCGCCGTCCGGTGAGCGTCGCAACCTGGGCGTGGGTGAGCGCGTGCAGAGCATGCGGGCCGAGCAGCGCGGCCACCGGGTTGGCGCCGAGCAGCGACGCGAAGAGCGTCGAGACGGGCGAGAGGTGAGCGATCCGCAGGGCGTCTGCAGCCGATACGCCGTGCGCTGAAAGCCCCGCATACAACGCGTGCGGAAGCTTTGCTGAAAGGCCGATGATCATCAGCGAGAAGTAGATCCCGATCGAGAGCACCTGCCCCGAGTTCTGGAAGGTCGAGGCGATGCCGGAGCCGATGCCGCGGCGCCATGGCGGCAGGCTGTTCATGATCGCGGCCCGGTTCGGGGCCGCGAACATGCCGTTGCCCACGCCGAACACGAACAGCAGCAGGCCGAACGGGGCGTACGAGAAGTCGACCGGCACCAGCGACAGCAGCGCGAGCGAGGCGGCCGTCAGGAGCGGTCCGGCGACCGCGAAGCGGCGCGGACCGTAACGATCCGACAACACCCCCGAGAGCGGGCCGGCCACGAGGAAGCCGGCCAGCAACGGGAGCATCGCGATCCCCGCCAAGAGCGGCGTGTTCGAAAAGTTGTAACCGTGCAGCGGCAGCCAGATCCCCTGCAGCCAGATCACGAGCATGAACTGCAGCCCGCCGCGCCCGATCGCGCCGAGCAGCGAGGCGACGTTACCGGCGACGAACGCCCGCAGCCTGAACAGACGCAGGTCGAGCATCGGCTCCTTGGCACGCAACTCGACGGCCACGAAGATCATGAGCAGAACGCAGCCGCCGGCCAGCTCGGCGATCACGCGAGGATTCCCCCACCCCATCGCATGACCGCCGTAGGGCTGGATTCCGTACGTGATCCCGACCATCACGAGGATCAAGCCGGCTGCGAAGCAGAGGTTTCCCCACCAGTCGATCCGCGCCGCCCGCCGCTCGCCGATCTCGCGCAGCATCCGGTAGGCCCAGACCGTGCCGAACAGGCCGATCGGCACCGAGATCAGGAAGACGAGTCGCCACGAGATCGGAGCGAGCACGCCGCCGAGCACCAGCCCGATCGTCGAGCCGGCGATGCCGGCAATGTTGTTGATGCCGAGCGCCAGACCGCGCTGGTTTGAGGGAAACGCGTCGGTCAGGATCGCCGCCGAGTTGGCGATCAGCATCGCCGCGCCCAGCGCCTGGAAGACCCGCATGACGATCAGCCAGATCGCGGCCGTGGCACCCTGCATCCACGTCACCGACAGCGCGATCGAGAAGATCGTGAAGATCACGAAGCCGAGGTTGTAGATGCGCACACGCCCGAAGATGTCGCCGAGCCGTCCGAGTGTCACGACGAGCACCGCGGTGACAACCATGAAGCCCATCAGCAGCCACAGCAGATAGGTCGTGTTGCCGGGCGCCAGGGGGTTGATGTGAATCCCGCGAAAGATGTCGGGGAGGGCGATCAGCACCACCGACAGGTCGATCGTGGCGATCAGCGTGGCGAGCGTCGTGTTCGAAAGCGCGACCCACTTGTAGCGGTCGCGGTCCAGCGGTTCGGGGCCGCTGCTCGCGCGGGTGGGGCGTGTGAGCCTCACGCCCCCGAGCACGAGCTGGTCGCCGTCACAATCGTTAGCCTAGCTTACGGGTTCGTCGGACCGGCGCGCATCCCGTCGCGCCGCACTCGGCGGCCCGCGCGCCGAGCGGTGCTCACCGCTGGCGGCAGGGTCGTCGACTGCGGCCGCAGACCGTCGATCATCAAAGCGAGATAGCGCCGCCACAGCTGCGGCTGGGCGGCGTGCGCCGGCGCGCAGGTGTTGGTCGCCGCCATCATCAGCATCACGATGTCGACGCCGGTGATGTCGGCTCGCACCTCGCCGCTGCCCTGCGCTGCCGCCACAAGCGCATCCAACCCGGCCTGGAGCTCGCGCTTCGCACGCTCGAGGCGCTCGTCGGCGAACCCCTCACAGGTCGCGGCGTCAAAGAAAGAACGGTCGGCCGCGAGCAGCTCGGCGCCGCGCGACATCAGTTCGGCGAGCGCCCCGAGCCCCGGGGGACGCGCAGCCGCGATCTCCGCGACCGCCGCCTGCAACATCGCCAGCCGGTCGAGGAGCACCTCGCTGACCAGGTCGCGCTTCGTCGGGAAGTGGCGGAACAGCGTGCCCTTGGCAACCCCGGCCCGCCTGGCGATCTCGTCGGCCGACACGTCGATGCCGCCCTCCGCGAAGGCCTGCGCGGCGGCCTCCAGCAGGGCACCGCGATTGCGCTGAGAATCGGCCCGCCGGTCGGCGCCGGCAAGCGACACGGTCGTCATGTGGTCGCCCCACTCGGCGCGATCTCGCCGTCCAGCGCGAGGTGTTCGAGGTGGTGCGGCCGCAGGAAGGAAACGATCACGAGGATCGAGGTGAGCATGAAGCAGGCCGCGACGATGAAGGCGATCCGGTAGCCGGAAACCGTTGCGCCGGCGACCGCGTGCGAGCTGACGTGGTGCCCGAGCGCGGAGATCAAGCTGCTCGTGCGGCTCGCGGCGAGCGTCGCGAGAACCGCGAGGCCGAGCGCGCCGCCGACCTGTTGAGCCGTGTTGAAGAGGCCCGACGCCAGCCCGGCGTCGTCACCATGCGCGCTCGAGACGCCGATCAGCGTGGCCGGCACGAACGCGAGCCCGAGCCCGACGGCCAGCAGCACGAAGGCCGGCAGCAAGGTCCCGAGGTAGGTCCCGTGGACGCTCACGCGCACCATCAGCCCCAGTCCTCCCGCCGCGATCGCCATGCCGGCGACCGCGACCGCTCGCACGCCGTAGCGCGGCACGATCCTCTGGCTGATCCCCGCCCCGGCGCCGATCAACACGGCCACGGGCAGGAATGCGAAACCCGTCGCGATCGGCGAGAAGTGGAGGATCTCCTGCAGATAGAGGGTGCCGAAGAAGAAGTTCGCAAACAGCCCGGCGCCGAGGAAGAACATCGCCCCGTCCCCCACCGCAAGCGCGCGCGTACGGAAGATCTCGAGCCGTATGAGCGGCGCCCGTACACGTGCCTCGATGCCCACGAACGCCGCGATCAGCGCCAGTGCCACGACGCCGAGGATCAGCGTGCGGGGCGCCCCCCAGCCGTAGGTCTGCGTGCCGACGATGGCGTAGATCAGCAGCGCGAGTCCGCTGGTGACCGAGACCGCGCCGAGGATGTCGGCCCCGCGCTGGTGGGTCTCGATGCGTCCCCCCGGCACGAAACGCACGGCCAGCGCGACCGCCGCGACACCGATCGGCACGTTGACGAAGAAGATCCACGGCCACGAAAGCGCCTGCGTCAGGATGCCGCCGAGCAGCAGCCCCACCGCCGCACCCCCGGCCGACAGCCCCGCCCACAGACTCAGTGCCTTGCGCTGGTCGTCTCCGTCGGGGAAGGTCGTGTTGACAATCGCGAGCGTCGCCGGCGAGACCAGGGCTGCGCCGATGCCCTGCAGGGCGCGGGCGCCGACGAGCATGGCGGAGGAGCCGGAGAGCCCGTCGACCAGCGACGCGACGGTGAACAGGCTGACGCCCACGAAGAACAGCCGGCGGCGGCCGAACAGGTCCGACAGGCGGCCGCCGAGCAGAAGGAAACCCCCGAAGGTGAGCGTGTAGGCGTTCACCACCCACTGCAGATTCGCCTGGCTGATCCGCAGGCCGTGCTGGATCGACGGCAGCGCGACGTTCACGACCGTCGCATCGAGGACCACCATCAGCTGCGCGAGGCAGACGATGGCGACGCTCAGCCAGGGGTTGTGTTTGGGACGCGACGCCTGACTCACAGCCGGCTCCAATGTCGTGGGTGGAAGATGACCGGTTGGTCAGCTTCGACCCTAGCAGAAGCCTTCCGCCCGCTCCGCGAGCGCCGCGGCGACGGCGCCTTGCGCGCCAGACGCCCGCCGCTCAGGGACTCGTGCTGTTGACCTGGTGTCCGTCGCGAGCGATCAGGACGTGGACACTCGCCCCGGTGAAGACGAGGTCGTGGTCCGCGCAGGCCGGGGCGAAATGCAGTGCGATGCTGTCGCGGTGAACCGCGTAATAGCTCGCGAACAGCGTGACCGAACCCGCGGTGCCTCGCGTGCAGGCTGCATCGTTGGTCGCCGTGACGGTGACGGGCAGCACGATCGCCACGCCGAGCAGGCCCAGCCTGGTGGTCTGCGGCAACAGCTTCGAGGCGCCCGAGACGGCGAGCACGAGCTCGCGCGTGGCCGCCGCCGCTGCGCTGTCGTTGCTGCAGATCGTGCCGGTCGCACGCGCCGCGCTCCAGCTCCCGCTGCCGCGGGTCCACGACGACGACACCGAGGGATTCGCAGGCGTGGGCGAACCGATCTGGCTGAACTCCCACTGCACGGCGACCGCTGAGCTCGGCGGGGCCGTGGAAGCGGCGGCCGGGCACTTCACCGCCGTCGCGCTCGCGCCGGCGCCGGCGGCGAGCACGAGAGCGGCGCCGCCGGCGAGCGCCGCAGCGACGACCAGTCCGATCGACCGACGTGGGTCCACGGGTGCACGATAAGCCCTGAACGCCGGCCGGGCAAGCGCGGAGCGCTCGGCGGGCGCAGCTGTCCGGGAAAGCGTTGACCGCCCGCGCGGCGGGGCGCGGCCGGCGCGCACGCCCGGGCGCTGCGATGCGCTGCGATGTGGTCCCGCGCACGCGCGCGGGCGCGCGTGCGGCGATGGTCCAGGAAGCTCACCCGAACGGGGGGGAAAACTCACCTCGTTGGGGTAGGAGGCCCGCCTACGATCAGTGACAGCGGCGCACGCGGCGAGCGGCGAGCCCTCTCATGCAACTGCCGTGACCGTTGAAGCGCGCAGACCGATCCGATCGCCGCGCGCCGCCCAGAACGCCCGTGGCAAGGAGCCAGATGACCCGCAAGACCATCGACCCGGACCGCAGCCGCCTCCATCGCTCGCCTGCGCGCTGGGTGGCCCCACTGGTGGCGGTGCTGCTCCTCGCCGTCGGTCCGAGCGCCGCGTCAGCGGCATCCAATCCGGCCACGAACATCGCCGTCGGTCCCCTGCCCGCAGCCTGCGCGAACGCTCCCCGCAGCCCGATCTGCGAGCACGCGATGGTCCGTGCGCTGGACCACGCGCACGCCGTGCTCGGACTCGGCCCCTACCTGCTGCCCGCCAACTTCTACTCGCTGACCGGCTCCGAACAGCTCCTCATCCTCTGCAACCTCGACCGTCTCGCCTACGGACTGCCGGCGGTCACCGGCCTGAGCCCGGCGCTCAACGCCGTTGCTGCGAGCGGAGTTTCGAGCGATGCCGACCCCGACCCGAGCGCCCTGCTCAACAACTTCCCGACGTTCGGCTGGTCGTCGAACTGGGCCGGCGGGTACGGCAACGCGCTCGAGGCCTACTACGCCTGGATGTACTACGACGGCTGGGGCGGCAAGCAGACCTCGAACCTCGACTGCACCGGCCCTACGGCGAGCGGCTGCTGGGGTCACCGCGAAGACGTGCTCTCCTTCCCCAATCAGGGCCTGCTGTCGATGGGCGCCTCGGTCAGCAGGGACTCCGCCGGCCAGATCGGCTACGCGATCACGCTCGTCTGGACAGCGCAGACGAACTGGACGAGCTACACCTACAGCTGGGCGAGCGCCCAGGCCGCCGGCGCGGGCGCGATCAGCGAACGAACGGCTGCTCCCCGCGGCTGAAGCCGCGCCGCTGGCGCGCTGCCGCACGCCGCCGCGCGCACGGTCGCCGCGTCAGCTACCAGCGTTCGTGCACGTGCGGCCGGACCAGCTCGCCGTAGATCTCCGCGACGGCGGCAAGCTGTTCGCCCGAGAGCGCTGGGAGCTCGGCGCTCGACGCGTTCGCGCGGGCCTGCTCCGGGCTGCGTGCGCCCGGGATCACGACCGAGACGCCAGGCTGGTCGATGATCCAGCGCAGTGCGAACTGCGCCATCGTGACGGCGGGCGGCACCACACCGGCGAGCCGGCGAACCGCCTCCAGGCCGATGTCGAACGGCACGCCTGAGAACGTCTCCCCCACATCGAAGGCCTCGCCGTGGCGGTTGTAGTTGCGGTGATCCTCGGCGGCGAAGGTCGTGTTCTCGTCGTAGCGCCCCGAGAGCAGACCGGAGGCCAGCGGGACACGGGCGATGATCCCGACCCCCGCCTCGCGCGCCGCGGGAAGCACGCGCTCGAGCGGCTTGAGCCGCAGGCAGTTCAGAATGATCTGGACGCTCGCCACGTTCGGGCGCGCGATCGCCGCGAGCGCCTCGTCGCAGGTCTCGACGGACACGCCGTAGTGGCGGATCCGCCCTTCCTCCACCATCTCGTCGAGCGTGGCGAACACGGCGTCGTCGTCGTAGACGGCCGGCGGCGGGCAGTGCAGCTGAACAAGGTCGATCGTGTCGACGCCGAGGTTTCTCCGCGACCGATCGTTCCAGGCGAGGAAGTTCTCGCGGTTGTAGTTCTCGCTCAGCTGCGGCAGGCGCCGGCCCATCTTGGTGGCGATCAGCAGGCCGGCATCCGGTCGGCGCGCGAGCAGCGCGCCGCAACTGCGCTCGCTGCGCCCATCGCCGTAGACGTCGGCGGTGTCGATGAAGGTGACGCCGGCGTCGAGCGCGGCGTCGAGCACCGCCGCGGCGGTGTCATCGCCGATCTCGCCCCAGTCGGCGCCGAGCTGCCACGCACCGAGACCGGCGACGCCGACGGAGCGCCCGATGCGTGGAAGTGGCCTCTGTTCCATGTCCTGAGCATATGGCGGACGCCGAACCCGGCGCAGTGTCGCCGCTCAGGGTGAGCGGCGACAGCGGTTTCGCAGCATCACGAACGCGAACGCCGCGACGAGTGCGCCGACGACGAGCCAGGCGAGCAGGCCTTCGTCCGAGGCGAGGTCGGCGACCGGCGGCCCAATCCAGTACGCGCCGAGCCCGATCGCCATCGCCCAAACGATGGCCGAAATGGCGTTCACCGGCACGTAGAGCGACGCTCTCATGCGCACGATGCCCGCGACCCACGACGGTGTGAAGAGCACGGCGAGCACGCCGTAGCGGGCGAAGAAGCGATCGCCACTGGCGGTCAGCGCGAGGCGCAGGCCGTGCAGCGGTCCCGGCGCGGTGAGCACGCCGCGCCCGGCGCGCCGCCCGACCACCCAACCGAGCATGCCGCCCGTGGTGGCACCAGCCCAGGCGACGACGATGATCGAGGCGAGGTCGAGATGGTGGTGTGCAGCCGCGAGGGCGGCCGCGATCAGCACCGCCTCACCGGGCCCCGGCAGACCGGCCCAGCTCGCTCCCGAGGCGATCAGCACGCCGACGTAGTCGATCCCCGGTCCACGCGGGTGCAGGTGAATGTGGAGATGCAGGAGGGACAGCGTCGAAAGCTGAAGGTCCGGGCTGCCCACCCAGGCATCCTGACAGCAGACCAGTGCGCGGACGCGCTGCGCGGTGTCCGCAACGCGCCGGCGGCGCCGTCGCGAGGGCGTTGCTCAGCCGGCGAGCCAGCTGTCGGTGAAGCCGTCGCCGGCCGCGTCGAGCGGTCCGGGGCTGGCGAGCAGCGTGGAGTTCTGGTCGATCGCGAGCGTGTCCACCGGGAAGCTCGAGATCGGACCGCTCTGACCGTTGGCCGTGGCGCTCGCGCCCGTGAACGCGACGGGCGAGAACTGCGCGAGCGGCTGACACTGGGGACTGCAACCGTCGGGATCCTCGACCATCCACTCCGCCGAGCCCTGACTGAGCCCGGGCGTGGGCGAGGCGATCTGCGTCTGGTAGGTCCAGTTCTGGGTCGCGTCGCCGAGCGTGAGCAGCCAGGTGGAGCCGAAGAAGCTGACCGAACCGGTCATCGCGTCGCCTGGCGCCACGGGGTAGCTCGAGCCCGGCAGCGGCACGGCGAAGCCGTTGTTGACGGCCGCATCCCCGTACATCTCGTACCAGGCCCAGTAGGTCGGCACGCCGGAGAAGCAGTCCGTCTCGGTGCCGTCCTGCTCGACGCTCGTGCCGTCTCCGATGCCCGGCCACTGCGCCGCCCAGGTCGTCGCCCCGGGCGCACAGGTCACGGTCGGCACGATCCAGCTTGCGCTCACGGCGCTGAAGCTCTGGCCCGCCGCGGCGTAGGCGATGTAGCCCGAGAAGTTTGTGCTTGGCACCGGCACGACCGTGAGCGTGGCGATGTCGGTCGTCGCCGAACCGGCCGCGTTGGTGAAGACCGCCCGGTACTCGTTGCCGCTGTCTGCGGCGCTGGCCGCGAACGACGGGCTGGTGTCCGCCCAGCTGGAGCCGCCGTTGGCGGAGACCTGCCACTGCACGCTCGGCGCGGGACTCCCCGAAGCCACCGCCGTGAAGCTGACGGGCGCCCCTGGCGCGACGCTCTGGTCCGACGGCTGGATGGTGACCGCAGGTGGCGCCTCGAGAGCGTTCCGCAGCCCCGACTCGCCGCCGACCAGCGAGGCGGCCGTCTCCGAGACGACGTCGCCAGCACCGGCCCCCCTGGCGTTGACACCCGAGGCGGCGGTGACGCCGGCGAGAGCCCGGCTGCCCGAAGCCGAGTGGCGGCGCGGGCGCTCGACGATAACGTCGCGGACCGTCGCGCGCTCCCCGTGCGCTGCCCTCACCGTCAGGTAGAGAACGTACCGCCGCGGAACTGAGGTCATGTTGCGCGGGACCGTCACGGTGACGGTGGCGCGCCCGGAGCGGCAATTGCGCACCTTCGGCAGTGTCCGCAGCGCGCCGGCGGACGAGAAGCGACACCGGTCGCCCGGGCGCACACGCGCACGCAGTCGCACCGTTCCGCCGGCGGCCGGCAACGTCGAGGGCGTCGCGATCAGGCGCTCGGCATTCGCCCGGCGCGCCGTGCGCCGGCGCGCCATAGTCGGGACCGGCGGCGGGCCTGCCGAGCGCTCGCGGACGGTGGCGCCGCCGGCCAACCTCGCGGGGGGCTGGCTCGAGCCAGCGGCACCGGCCGCTGAGCACACGAGCACGCTTGCACCCGCCAGCACGCACAGCGAAAGTTGGACGAGCCGGCGCCGTGCGGGGATGCGTCGGACGCGGCCGTCGCCCACGTGCGTCGGCCTCGTGCAGCTCGAAAGCGTGCTGGTTTGCACACTTCTGCATCGGTTCCGCCGCAGCCGATCGCAAGAGCGAACGGACGTCTGATCGATGCCGCAGTCGAAGGATGCGCCGCGCTACCGGTGCGGCTCGTGCCGGGGGCCTCCGGCGCTCGTCAGCCGAGCGGCTCGAGACCGGCGCCCTGTGGCGGGACCGGCGCCGCTCTTCCGAGCCGCACCGTCGCGATCGCCGTCAGCGCGCACACTCCGCAGATCCCGGCGCCGGCCGCAAGCGTGACCCGTACGCCGGCCGCAGCCACGAGTGCGCCGGCCCCGAGCAGCCCGAGCAGGAAGCCCGCCCCCTCGAGCATGTCCTTCGCACCGAAGAGGCGCCCCTGCACGGCGATCGGGACGCGCAGCTGAATGAGCTGCGTGGCGCTCACCAGGAGCAGAGCGTTGGCGTAGCCGGTGACCGCGAAGGCCACGGTCGCAGGCGGCACGCTACCGACGATGGCGCTGGCGAACATGCCGACGGCGATGAGCGTGAGCGCGTCGAGGTAGCGACGAACGAGTGTCGCCGCTGACGCGCGGCCCCGCCGCGCGACGAACAGCGTCGCGGTGACCATGCCGATTCCGTAGCACGCCACCAACAGCGCATAGTCGCTGCTGCTCCCGCGCAGGACCTTCGTCGCCAGCAGGGGCTCGCACACATTGAGCAGGCCGCCGGAGATGAACTGGGCCGCGGCGCAGCCGATGACCGCGGCGATCCCGGGCGCGGAGAAGGCCACCGCCAAGCCCGCCCGCAGCCCCGAGCCGATGTGCCCGTGCTCCTCAGCGTGGGGCGGCGAATCGACCCTGACACCCGCCATCACGACGGCCGCAACGAGGAAGCTCAACCCGTTCAGCGCGAGCGGCACGCCCACGCCGGACACCGCGAACAGCACCGCAGCCGCGAGTGGGCCGGCGGTCAGCCCGACCCACCGGCACGTGTCGTACCAGGCGACGGCGGTCTGAGTCGCTTCGCCGGCGATGATCGGCAGCGCTGATCGCAGCGCCGGGCGCAGCATCGCATTCCCGACACCCGCCAGAAGCGCCAGTCCGAGGATCGGCACGAGCGTGTGGGCGACCGTCAATCCGCCCCAGGCGCCTGCCTGCAGCACGTTCGACACGACGATCAGGGTCCGCTTGGAGTAGCGGTCGGCGCACACGCCAAACCAGGCTCCGAGCGCGATCCACGGAACGAAGTCGGCGAGCAGCACCGCCGAGATCGCCCACGACGTGTGCAGGTAGCGGATCGTCAGCACCAGCAGCGCGACATATCCGACGCCGGTGCCCACGCACGACTGGGCCCAGGATCCGAGGAGCCGGCGGAGCGAGCGGTTGGATCTCAGCATGGCCCACACGACTAGCTGGCGAGCCTAGCGGGCGCGGCGCGGGGGCGCCAGCGCTGCAAAGCGTTGCGCAGCTATGAACGGGATCTTGCAGCGAAAAGCAGGATTTCGCAGCTATGCGTAGGTTTTGCCATACTGTGTTCGGCCGTACACCTCCCATAGATTGCGAGGACAGTGAAATGTCAAGCCCGTCCAACGCTTAAGGGTCGTACGCCGTTGATGGTCGTACCCATCGGCGGCATGATTTCTTACTTCTGTCGCCCGGGATGCCAGGCACGCTGAGCGTGCCACGCGTCTCGGGCGACGGTCGTTAATTCGCGCTGGGAACGTCGTCGGTGCGGCTCAACGACTTGAGGAAGGCGTCGAGCTGGTCGCGCGAGAAGCGTCGTTGCCCGCCCGGCGTGCGGTATCCGCGCAGATACCCGTCGTTGCTCCAGCGGCGAACCGTCGCCAGGGAGACACCCAGGTAGACGGCCGCCTGCGTGCTGGTGAAGGCCAGCTCCGTGGGGCGGCGCGCTGCGGTTGTCGTGGGGGTCATCCGGCGATCCTCCAGATTTGGGAGTTGCTGCAGGACAACCATCGGCAGCGCCCGCGAAAAAGTGAGCTTTGCGAAGCTTCACGGACGTTTGGTCGATGTCGCGGGCTCATGCGCAGTTGCGTTGCGGCGTGGCGGCTGACACCGCGAGTGCGGCCTCTTCCGGTGCGTCGATCCAGCGGCGCAGCACGTCGTTGAGGGTCTGCGCGCGCACCGGCTTCGCGACGTAGTCATCCATGCCGGCCTCCAGGCAACGCTCGCGGTCGCCGGTCATGGCGTGTGCGGTCATCGCGATCACGGGCGTGTGCCGGCCACCGTTCTCGCGCCGGCGCAGCTCCCGCGTCGCCTCGTACCCGTCGATGTCGGGCATCTGGCAGTCCATCAGAACCGCGTCGTAGCGCTGACTCGAGAGCGCCTGCAAAGCCTCGCGCCCATCGTTGACCACGTGCGCGCGGAATCCGCAGCGCTCCAGCACGCGCACGGCGACCAGGCGGTTTACCGGGCTGTCCTCCACGACGAGCACGAGCGCCGCATCGGGGGCGCTGCGACGCTCGCTCAGCGAGACGACGCGCTCGCTTCCGCGCGCGACCGGGGCCGGGAGCGGCGCGGCCTCGGGGAGCGAGAGCTCCACCCAGAACGTGCTGCCACGGCCCGGCACGCTGATCGCGCCGATCGTTCCGCCCATCAACTCGACCAGCTCCTTCGCGATCGCGAGGCCGAGGCCGTTGCCACCGTATTCGCGCGTCGTGGTGACGTCGGCCTGCACGAACGGCTGGAACATCTGCTCCAGGCGCCCCGGGTCGACGCCGATCCCACTGTCGATCACCTCCAGCAGAACGTCGTCGGCGCCGGAACTGCCTCGGCGACCGACGCGGACGGTGACCGAGCCCTCGGCCGTGAACTTGACGGCGTTGCCGACCAGGTTCAAGAGGACCTGGCGCACCCGCGCTCCGTCGCCACGGACTCGGCGGGGCGCGAGCGGATCGATCCGAACTTCGAGCTGAACGCCCTTCGCCTGCGCCTCGAGGCCGGCGGGCACGCAGGCGCGCTCGATCAGCTCGTGCAGATCGAAGTCGGCAAGCTCGAGCTCCAGATGGCCGGTCTCGATCTTGGAGATGTCGAGGATGTCGTTGATGATCGTGAGCATGTGCTCGCCGGACTGCTCTACCTGCTGGGCGTAGCCCCGCTGCTCGTCCGTCAGGTCCGTCTGCAGCAACAGCTCGTTCATGCCGATCACGCCGTTCATCGGCGTGCGAATCTCGTGGCTGACGTTACGCAGGAACGCCGACTTCATGTTCGAGGCCTCGACCGCCTCGTCGCGCGCCTCACGGTACGCGGTGTTCAGCTCGATCAGGCTCTCGAGACGCTGGCGTCGCTCCCGCGCGAACATCGCAACCAAGCCGAGCAACGGCAGAGGCGCCAGCGCCGCGATCGGATGCGCATGGATCTGCTCGGCCACGAGCAGCGCGACGCCTGAAAGCGCCCCGTCGACGACGTAGATCCAGCGCTGGCTGAGCACGTCGGCCAGCGTCGCGCCCCTGCCGATCGCAAAGCGCGCAACCGAGACCAGGAAATCGACGAGGAACTCGGCGGCGAGCGCCGCGACCAGGAGCAGGGGCGTCGCCTTGTCGGCGCTGACGCTCGCGATCGCGAAGACCGCGACCGGGCCCATCGAAAACCAGGAGTTCGGCATCGCCTGCACGATGCGGCCGGCGCGCATCTTGCCGGTGAGGATGTCCGGGAGCCGCACGATCGCCATCGCGAGCAGCACCGCGACCGGAACGACCGCCAGGGGCACCGCGAACAGCAGCGGCACGAATGCCAGCTGGGTCGGAGGCGTCCATCCAAATGGCGTGTCGATGCGAATCCGCGCCGCGAGCACCAGCACCGCCAGACACACGACCGCCGGGGCGATGGCGAAGCCGCCAGGAGGCGAGAGCGCCCACAGCAGCGCCACGGCGCCGAGGAATCCGGCGCTGAGGAGCCCCTCGGCCAGCCGCTCGCGAGCCGCCATCGTGACGCGCAGCCGCTGCAGCGTGTCGGCGATGACAGCCTGCTGCTCGTCGGTCGGGTTCGGCAGCATACCGTGTGAATATCGGCGGTTTTGCAGGCAACCTTTATGCGAAAACGGCCGCAGGGAGGGCTCCGTAACCGTCCTGCGCTCCGCCGGCGACCGCGACCTGATGCGAACGTGATGCGATGCTCGCGCTCGCCGCCGGCGCCGGGAGCAGCGCGAACAGCCGCCTTCACGCCGATCTCGCGGCGCGCGCCGGCCTGCCCACCAACGCGAGCGGAGGGGGAGAGATTCGAACTCTCGGTACGCCAATAAGACGTACAACGGTTTTCGAGACCGCCGCATTCAACCGCTCTGCCACCCCTCCGGATGACGGCTGCAGGCTAGAGGATTGCACCCTCGAAGCGGCGACCCAGCCGCGGACGCCCGCTCGCCGGCCTGTCCTCGGACGCCGGAGCAGCCACAATCACCGCCGCGTCGCGAGCCGCGCCCGGCCGCCCGGATGCGCCCAGCGTCTCCGGTTCGCGGCCGCTCAGCGCCGCTCGCCGAAGAAGTCCCGCAGCAGCGCCGCGCACTCCTCCGCCAGGAGCCCCGGCTCCACCTGCGGCCGATGGTTGAGGCTCGGCTCGTCGAGTACGTCGAGCACGCTGCCGGCGGCGCCGGCCTTCGGATCGCTCGCGCCAAAGACGACGCGGGGAACACGCGCGAGCACGATCGCGCCGGCGCACATCGCGCACGGCTCGAGCGTGACGTAGAGCACGCAGTCGAGCAACCGCCAGCGACCCAGGGCGCGCGAGGCCTCGCGGATCGCCAGCAGCTCGGCGTGGGCGGTCGGATCCTGGCGCAGCTCGCGTTCGTTGTGCGCCGCGCCGGCGACCTCGCCGTCGTGAACGACCACAGCACCGACCGGAACGTCATCGTGCTCGAGCGCGCGCTCGGCCTCGCGGAGGGCGAGCCGCATGAAGCGCTCATCCAGGACCATCCCGGCCGTTGACACCCAAGCAGCTAAGCAGGCCCGGGGCCTGCGCGGGTGTCCGGGGGACACCGTTACGCTTAGCGGACCCGCGGCAGGCTGTGCGCGCCGCGGAGCGCAAGAAATGTCATCTCGCCCTGCTCTTCTCAGCTGGTCCGCCAGAGCGCTCGTCGGGGCGGTCGCACTTGGCATGATCGCGCTCGGCAGCGCGACGCGGCCGGCACGCTCGCTGGCGGTCGTGCAGCGACAGGCCGCAGCTCCCTACGTCCAGGGCGAGGTCGTGGTCGGCTTCCGGCCCGGCACGTCGAGCGCAGCCACGCGCGCCGCGCTGGATCGTACCGGCGTCGAGCGCCTCAGCACGCCGCTCGCCCCGTTCTCGACAGTGTCGCTGCGCCACGGCATCAGCGTCCCCGACGCGATCGCGCAGCTGCGCAAGCGCAGAGCGGTCGCATGGGCGGTGCCCGACTACATCGCCCACATGGCGGAGGCGCCGAAGCCGTTCATCCCCAACGACCCCGGCACCTCCGGCAAGCCCGGCGGCTGGCAGCAGCTCCAGTGGAACTTCGACGGACCGTTCGGCGTCAACGCCCCGCAGGCGTGGGCGAACGTCGCCGCCGCCGGCCATCCTGGCGGCGCCGGCGTGATCGTCGCCGTGCTCGACACCGGTGTGGCCTACGCCGACCATGGACGCTACGTCCGCTCGCCGGACTTCCGCGCCGGCGAGTTCGTCCAGGGTTACGACTTCGTCGCGCACTCGCCCTATCCGGAGGATCGCAACGGTCACGGCACCCAGGTCGCCGGGACGATCGCCGAGGCGACCAACAACGGCATCGGCGTCACCGGGCTGGCCTATGGCGCGCGGCTGATGCCGGTGCGGGTGCTCGACTCGCAGGGCGACGGGGACGCTTCGGCGATCGCCAAGGGGGTCTACTACGCCGTCAATCACCACGCCCAGATCATCAATCTGAGCCTCGAGTTCACGGCCGGTACGGTGAAGGCGAGCTCGATCCCGGAGCTGATCGATGCGATCAACTACGCCCATCGCAAGAACGTCCTCATCGTCGCCGCCTCGGGTAACGAGCAGGACGATCAGCTGTCCTACCCCGCCAAGGCGAAGTGGGTGGTGTCGGTCGGCGCGACGACCGAGGACGGTTGCCTGGGCGACTATTCGAACTATGGAGCGGGCCTCACACTCGTCGCGCCCGGCGGAGGTCCCGACTCGTCGCTTCCGCACAACGACCCGGACTGCCACTCGAGTGGCGAGCAGGGCGGCGACATCTATCAGGAGACCTTCGCCGACGTGGAGTCGCCGAGCGTGCGGGTGTTCGGT
>Ga0181535_10000183_pt1 | contig 97630 bp, 77 predicted proteins | sample PEATcosm2014_Bin_44_FD_119774 | JGI IMG/M metagenome (GOLD analysis project Ga0181535, IMG submission 119774) | Peatland microbial communities from MTU Mesocosm Facility, Houghton, MI, USA - PEATcosm2014_Bin17_30_metaG | ecosystem: Environmental > Terrestrial > Soil > Wetlands > Peat | place... | reverse complement strand
CGGACCCGCCACCTGGAAACGAAACCATCTGGCGAGGATTAACCCGTCTTGTCGACATCCAACTGGGCGTCATCATGGGGGCGGGAAATGTGGGTAATTGATAGCGCTTCAGCGTGGGGAAAGTGGCCGACAAAAAACGTTTAGCCCCGTAGGGGCGCAGCAAAGCGGCAATTTTGTAATCGGATTTACGTTCATGCGATTGCCCCGCGAGGCCGTGCCTTCCGCCTCATCCATTTGATAGGGTAGTACGAGAACGCACCCGCGACCGGCCTGCGGGTCTCGTCGCAGCGGAGAGAATCGTGCCAGGCAAACTGGAGTTGATCGTCGGGCCCATGCGCAGCAATAAGACCGCGGAGTTGCTGCGCCGCATCGAGATTCGCCGCCAATACGCCAAGCAATTCGTCCTGCTGCTCAAGCCCAGCGCCGACACCAAAGCCGCGGCCGGATTGGTCGAGAGCAGAAACCGCAATGGCTGCGGGCGGATGGAGGCGATGGAATTCCCTTTTTCCGATCCCTGGGCCGTGCTGCCGTCTCTCGCCGCCACCGAACAGCAGATCGGCAAACGCATCGAGTGCGTGGCCATCGATGAGGGCCAGTTTGTCGCCGACCTCTTTCTCTTCACCAAACGGCTGCTGGAATCCGGATACGATGTGATGGTTTCGGGTCTCGAACTGGATTTCCGCGGCCTGCCCTTTGGCGAGATGCTCGACCTCAACTGGCTGGTGCGCACCTATGCCGGCAATCTCACCGAACTGGTGGCCTATTGCTCCTGCGGCGCCAAAGCCCTCTACCCGCAGCGGCTGGTCGACGGACAGCCGGCCTCCTACGACAGCCCGGTTCTTATGGCCGGTGACTTCTACGAACCCCGCTGTGGCGAGCATTTCATCCTGCCCGGTCGGCCGCATTAGACGGCCCCCTCTGGCGCGCTGTTGCTCCACACTCAAGCAAAGATCGATTTCACCACGAGGTCTTGATCCGTTGAAAAAATTCTATTTTATCCTGGCTCTTTCCGCGTCTCTGCTGCCACTTTCCCTTGCTGCCCAGAGTGCGCCGCCCGCCGCAGCCGTTATCGAGCAGAATCGCAAGGCGCTCAACACCGTCTTCCAGGAGTATTGGGAAGACACGCTCAAGCACGATCCGGAGTTTGCCTCCGTGCTGGGCGACAAGCGGTATAACGACCAGATCGACGACTACTCGATCAAAGCCATCCACGACGGCCTGGCGCGCGAAGAGGACTTCATGATGCGTCTGGCAGCCATCGACCCGGCCGGCCTGAGCGATCAGGAGAAGATCAGCCGCGATTTGCTGCTGCGCAAGTTCACCGAAGACCAGGAGGCTGCCGAATTCAAGGAGTGGGAGATGCCGCTGGACCAGATGGACGGCATCTACACCACCTATGCGCGGCTGGCGCCCCGGCTCAGCTTCACCACCGTCAAGGACTACGACGACTGGATCGCTCGCCTGCACGCCCTGCCCCGCGCCTTCGAGCAGGTCACCACCAATATGTCCATTGGCATGGAAGACCACCGTGTGCCGCCCAAATATCTGTTGGAAAAGGCCCTCGAACAGGTCAAGGCCATGGCCGCCCAGAAGCCGGAAGAGTCGCCCCTGGCCCTGCCGCTGAAGAGCTTTCCCGCCGCGATCAAGCCCGCCGAGCAGGAGCGCATCAAGACCGAGATGCTCGACGCCATCGGCAAAGAAGTGCAGCCCGCCTACCTGCGCCTGGCCCGCTTTCTTGAGGTCAGCTACGTTCCCGCCGGCCGCGCCGAGCCCGGCGTCTGGGCCCTGCCGGATGGCGCGCGGTACTACGCCTTCCGTTTGCGCCAGACCACCACCACCAATCTGACCGCCGAGCAGATTCACCAGATCGGCCTGGACGAGGTGGCGCGCGACGAAGCCGCCATGCTGGTCATCGCCAAGAAAATGGGCTTCGACGATCTGAAGAGCTTCCGCGCCAGCGTCAAGGCCAATCCCAAACTAAAGGCGACCTCGGCGGCGGCCCTGCTCGACGCTTATCGCGGCTATCTGACCCCCATGCAGGCCAAGCTGCCCCAACTCTTCGGCCGCCTGCCCAAGGAGCCCTTCGAGGTGGCCGCGGTGCCCGCCTTCCTGGAGAAGACTTCGGCCCCCGCCTACTATGAAGCCGGCACTGTCGACGGCAGACGCCCCGGACGTCTCTTCATCAACACCTACAACGCTACCGACCGCAATCTTTATCAGGTCGAGGATGTGGCCTACCACGAGGGCCTGCCCGGCCATCATCTGCAGATTTCCATCGCGCAAGAGCTGACCGGCCTACCCGAGTTCCGCAAGCACGGCCATTACACCGCTTACCTGGAAGGCTGGGGACTCTACTCCGAGCGCCTGGGCAAGGATGTGGGCTTCTATCAGGACCCCTACTCGGACTACGGCCGTCTGGAAGGCGACATCTGGCGCGCCATCCGCTTGGTGGTCGATACCGGCGTCCACTCCCAGCACTGGAGCAGGCAGCAGATGGTGGATTACTTCCACGAGCACTCGGCCATCGACGAGACCAGCATTCAGGCCGAAGTAGACCGCTACATCGCCTGGCCCGGTCAGGCCACGGCCTACAAGATCGGCCAGCTCAAGATTCTTGAACTGCGCGACCGCGCCCAAAAAGCTCTGGGCGACAAATTCAACCTGCGCGCCTTCCACGATCAGGTTCTCGACACCGGCGCCCTGCCGCTCGACGTGCTCAGCGACCGCATCGACAACTGGATTGCCAGCCAAAAAGCGGCGAAATGACTTTTTTGCCGAAATGATCTGCGATGAGGGCGCGGAACCACCGCGCCCTCTTCTTTTTGATAGCAAAAAGCTGCGAACACTTTCGTCGCCTCATCCGATCTGACATTTGCCCATTCCAGCGCGTATTCTGAATGGTTGCACCACTCTTCGCACGACAAGGGAAAAATATGAGCGAGATCGCCGTCGAGGCCAACGAAATCCCTGCGCAACTGCCCCATGTCCGCGTCGCCGTCCTGGGCGCGGGCAAGATGGGTGGCATTCTGCTGCAGGCCTTCCTCAAGCAGAACCTCTTTGCCGCCGAGCAGATTCACGCCACCGTGGCCCATGCCGAACGCGCCCTGGCGCTGAGCACGCAGTGGGGCGTGGACGTCGGCACCGACAATCTGGAGGCCGTCCGCCAGGCCGACCTGATCCTGTTGGGCGTCAAGCCCTTTCAGGTGCCTGAGCTGATCGCCGAGATTCTGCCCGCACTGACGCCGCAGAAGATGATTGTCTCCTTTGCCGCCTCGGTCAAAACGCGGGCCATTGAAGAAGCCGCGGGGATGGAGATCGCCGTCGTCCGTGCCATGCCCAACACGCCCGCTGCCCTGGGCGCCGGAGCCACCGCGCTCTGCCGCGGCCGCTTTGTCAGCGCCAAGCAGATGGAGATGGCCGAGCGCATCTTCGAGACCGTCGGCCGCACCGTCACCGTGGATGAAAAGCACATGGACGCCGTCACCGGCCTCAGCGGCAGCGGGCCGGCCTACATCTACATCATCATCGAAGCCCTGGCCGAGGCCGGCGTCAAGGTCGGCCTGCCCCGCGACATCGCCACCCAACTGGCCGCGCAAACCGCCTTTGGCGCCAGCAAAATGGTGCTGGAGACCGGCTACCACCCCGCCCTGCTCAAGGACGCCGTCACGACTCCCGCCGGCTGCACCATCGACGGCATTCTGGAACTCGAAGAAGGCGGCCTGCGCGTCACCCTCATCAAAGCCGTCATGCGCGCTACCGAACGGGCCAAGCAACTGGCCGCGGGGTAAACTACGCGCCGACTTGCCAAGCGGCGAGGTTTCGCGAGGGATCTCGTCGATTGACCCGCTTACGGTGTAAGCCACAAATTGGAGCATTTACCGACGATCGGGAGTGGAACGAGCAGGGAGAGAAGCTTCCCTCAGGGGCTAAAGCCCATGTCAATTTTGCGCCACTTACGGCACGACTGAAGTCGTGCCCTGTTACAGAACTTGTCCAGATCCACTTTTTTCGCAGACTGTTTAGTTGTTCGCAGACTGTTTAGTTGTGCCTTGACACTAAACATTCACGACCATCTGCATGAGGCAAAGCACTAACTCCGCTAGCTCCGCTCGCACCGCTAACTCCGCTAGCTCCGCTTTTGCCTAATTTACGAACCTGTTCAACCCAGACTGGCTACTTTGACCTCTCAACGCCCAACCTGGCTGCCTACTCGCCTGCCGGAACTCGACGGACTGCGCGGCCTCGCCGTGCTGGGGGTGGTCTTTTATCATTGCCATCCGCGCCTGGAAGGCACCTGGATTCATACCGCCGCGCTGTGGGGATGGGCGGGGGTCAATCTCTTCTTTGTCCTCAGCGGCTTTCTCATCACCGGCATTCTTCTCGATACAAGAGAAAAGAAAAACTACTTTCGCAACTTCTATGGCCACCGCGCGCTGCGCATCTGGCCGCTCTACGTGCTGGTGCTGGCGGTGGTCTATCTCAACTCCGACTGGTTTGTGGGACTACCGGTCTTCGAGGCGATCAAACAGGCCCCCTGGCTGGCGTACTTCTTCTTTGCCCAGAATCTCTTACCCATCAACATGCCGCCCTCCATCGGCCCCACCTGGTCGCTGGCCATCGAGAACCAGTACTACCTGCTCTGGGCGCCCATGGTGCGGTATCTTCGCCGGCCCTGGCTGCTGGCTGCGGTTCTGGTGGCCGCGCTGGTTTGCTCGCCGCTGCTGCGCCATCTGAATTTCGTCTGGATGCGGGGCCTTCCCACCCACACGCTCATCAAACTGGATGGGATCGCCCTGGGCAGCCTGCTGGCGCTGGGCCTCTATACACTGGCGCTGAACCGCCGCACCTGGTTGTGGATCGGCCTGGGCGCCTTCGCCGTGGGCATGGGCGCCGCATTCACCGTGGCCGGCGGCACCTCGCTGCTCGACACCGCGCTGGCCGCCGGCTTCGCCGGAGCGCTGCTGGCCGCCATCGCCTCTACCGGCGCACGCAATCCGCTCAACGCTGCGCTGCGCCGCGGGCCACTGCCCTTCTATGGGCGCATCAGCTACGGCTTGTACATGGTACACATCTCCGTCTTCATCTACTTTGGCTGGGTCGACGTGCGCATGGACCACTACGGCATTCCCGGCAATCTGGCCATTGTGGCTGTGCGCCTGGCCGCTTGCACCGCCGTAGCCACCGTGCTGTGGTACGGCTTCGAATCGCGCATCCTCAAACTCAAGCGCTATCTTTGAGCGGATTCCCTTTGAACAGAGTCGGTAGTGCAGCTTTTCGAAGCTCCTCCTACGGGGCGCGAGGTTGATTTTGGCCGCAATCCCAGGACTGCGCTGCGCTTGTCCTGGGCTTTTTTCGCTGCCTCCCTCCGGGAGGTATTACGGATGTTCATCCCCGCCGTAACGCGACAAGGCGCATCGAGCCCTGCGTATTTCAATATGGGACTCAGTCTCATATTCTTGTGACCCCAGTCACCCCCAGCGCAGTGCCCAACTGCTAGTCTGGTACTGTCACCGGATGGTGTCGAAGCGCGGCGCCGCCGAGCCAATCAGCGCGCTTCCATTCTCCCGGTTCCCCACTCCCATCTTGCTGAATCCATCAGCCGAATTCTGAGGTATGCCTGCATGTCGTCTTTGCCCGTACTGGTTTTGAACAGCGGCTCGTCTTCCATCAAGTTCTCCATCTACGAGGCCGGCGACGGCCAGCGCGCCCGCTTGCTGGAGGGTGCGGTCGACGGCATCGGCACCGATCTGGGTAAGTTCTGGATCAAGGACGCCGGCGGCAAGAAGCTGGTTGACGAGACCCCCGCGCTGCCCAATCGCGCCGTGGCCTTTGCTTTGGTGTCGGAGGCGCTGCACTCGGGCAGCTTTCCTGCCCCGCTGGCCATCGGCCATCGTACCGTCTGTGGCGGACCGACGGTGCAGGAGAATCAGATCATCACCCCCGCGCTGATCGACGAGATCGAGAGCTACTCGGCCTTTGCGCCGCTGCACACGCCCATCGCCGTCTACATCATGCGCGAGGCGCTGCGGCAGTTTCCCGGCGTTCCCAACTTCGCCATTCTCGACACCTACTTCCACCGCACCATGCCGGAAGTGGTGACGCACATGCCGATTCCCGCCGAGTACTCCAACATGGGAGTGCGGCGCTACGGCTATCACGGCATCTCGTATGAGTCGATCGTGTACCAGTTGCAACCCAGCGTGCCGGAGCGGCTGATCGTCGCCCACCTGGGCAACGGCGCCAGCATCTCGGCCATCCGCAACGGCCAGTGCCTGGACACCTCGATGGGCCTGACGCCGACCGGCGGCATCATCAGCGGCACGCGCACAGGCGACATCGATCCCGGCATTCTGCTCTTCATCCTGCGCAAGATCGCCGAGACGGCCAAAAGCGCGGCCGACGCCGCCGATCAGCTTGAAGTGGTGGCCAGCAAGCGGGCCGGCCTGCTGGGCGTCAGCGAGCTGAGCAACGATATGCGCGACCTGCGCGAGGCCATCAACGCCGGCAACGCCAAGGCCCGCCTGGCAGTGGACAAATTCAATTGGACGCTGGTCAAGTGGATCGGCAGCTATGTGGCCGAGCTGGGCGGACTGGACATGCTGGTCTTCACCGGCGGCATCGGCGAGAACGACATCGCCGCCCGCGGCGAGATCTGCGCGCAGTTGAGTTGCCTGGGCATCCTCGTAGACAAAGACCGCAACAACGTGCGCGGCGAGGCGGTCATCTCAGCGCCTAATTCGCCGGTCACCGTGCGCGTCATTCCTCCGCTCGAGGATTTGATCATCGTCAACCACGTGGTGCGGCTGCTGACGGCGTAATCGCCACTCCTGCACACAAGAAAAAAGGTTCTGGATGCGGCCATCGCTGGCCTCCGGAACCTTTTTTCATGATCGAGACTTGTTTTTTGTACGGGATCTATGCCGTATGTCGCGGCAGGGCCAGGATCTTCAATTGCTTGCCAAGTTTTGCAAAGTCCGGGTCGGCGGTGACCAGGGTGGCATGCATGTGCAGAGCCAAGGCAGCAGCAAACGAATCTGCATACCCCAGTTTGTAGCGAAACTTGAGCGCTGCCGCGGCCTCGGTCAACGCTTCGTCGACGGCTACCGTTTCCACCAGCGAACCCAGCGCTCGAACGTCCGCTGCAGCCTGATCGAATCCCGCCAGCCTGGCCATGACATTGAGCGCTTCGCCCCAGTTGACAACAGAGATCAACAGCCGCGCATCACGCCTGGCTACCCTGTGCATCAGCACTTCGACCTTTTCGGCGCCGACGCCGTTCTCTACATAGCGGATCAGTGCGTTTGCATCAAGAACGAACACTTTCGAAGAGGGCATCCAGTTTCTCCTCGTCGCGCTGCCGCGATGCAGCCAGATCGGTCTCCATGGCCATGCCGACATACTTTCCACGCAAAGCGAAAACTGCTTCGTAGCCACCGGGCTCGATGAACAACCCATTTCCCTGGCGTTTTACCAGCACACGGACGCCTGGCCTGAGCCCCAATTCATCCCGCAGTTGGGCGGGGATCACCAACTGTCCCTTCGAACTCATCACGGCCGAGGTCGCCATACGTCTTACCTCCGAGTAAGACATATGGTAGCGCCGATGCGGCGAATAATGCAAGAAGGCCGGCCCACTTGCACCAAGACACCAAAGGGCCCCGCCTGAGCGGAGCCCTCTGTTCATCATGGTGCGGGGTTGACCCAGTGGCTCCCACCCTAGCCGCAAAAGCAAGTGCGCGGCGAGGGTGGGGCACCCAATTGGGTTGGCGATTCAGGATAGATATCCGGCCGGGGTCTATTCCCTGGGTCTCTGACCGCATGAAGATGTATTTCAGTTCCCACTTTCCCCGGTCTCAAAAACGAGACCGGGGGCACCCTCAGTGATGCAAAACTATGCGGTCAAAGACGGAGTCCCTCAGTCCCTCAGTCCCTCGCTCTTAGCTCTCTTCGCCTTCGTGGCAGTAGCTCTCCCAGCCCATGTAGCGGCTGGTGGCCTCGTGCACGGCCTTGGAGACATCGCTGAAGCTGGCCGCTACGTGGTGCTCGAAGCCTTCGCGGCAGATGAACTTCAACAGCTTTTGCAGGTTGTGGATGTGGGTGACGCCGGCGCCGCCGAAGGTATCGAGCGGATCGTCGGTGAAGGCTCCCTTGCCGGTATAGCCGCGGATGATGCCGTCGCGATCGTCGGTCGAATAACGCGCGTAGCTCATCGTGCCGGCCTTGACGCGGCCCACGCAGGTGCCGAAGGTGTTCAGTTTGCCCACTGTGCCGGCGATGATCTCCTGGTAGTCCATCCTTACTTCATTGAAGAAGTGCTTGGGCAGATTCGAACAATGGAAGCAGACGCACTTGTCGGGATTGGAGCCGTAGTTATTGTTCCAATCGAGCAGCGCCGAGGGCGTTCCCGAAGCCAGACTCATCATGTGCATGCCCAGCACGCCGGGCACATCGACCTCGCAGGCCGAGGGGATCAGTTCGTTGGACATCATGCTCATGATGGTGCAGGGCACCACGCCGAAGTATTCTTCGAACGAGGTCCAGCACTGCACGGCGGTGACGCTGACGTTGGTCTGCTTCATCCATGTATCGATGACTGTGCCCAGTTTGGCCATTTTGAGCAGCGCCTCTTCCGGCACGCCGCCGGTGGAGACGTAGCTCTTGATGGCGGCCAGCTTGGCCTGCGCGGCGTCGTCGTTATCGCTCAGCTTGGCGATGCGGCCGAAGATCTCGGAGAGATCGATGGGCTCAACCGAGATGCCGCTGCCCTCGAAGAGGCGCTCCGAGTAGCGAACCGTGTTGAAGGCCGCGGGACGCGCGCCAATCGCGCCGATGCGCAGATTCTTCAACCCCTGCACGATGCGGCAGACGGCGGTGAACCACTCCAGATCGGCGGCGAACTCGGGCGAGGTCAGGGCCTCGGTGTGCAGCCTGGTCAATGAGTAGGGAATGTTGTACTGCATGAGGTTGTTGCAGGCGCTCATCTTGCCGCAGAAACTGTCGCGCCGCACGGCGATGGTCATAGCCTCGGAGCGGTCGGGCGTGGCCTGCACCAGCACCGGAACGTCAAGACCGCTGAGACGAATGGCGTCGGCGATGCCGCGCTCGTCGCCAAAGTTGGGGAGCGTCACGATGATGCCGTCGATCTCGTCGGCGTACTTCTTGAAGAGTTCGGCGCAGCGCTGCGCTTCGGCATAGGTCTCGACCGCACCGAACTTGGACTCCTCGGGGCTGAGAACGACCACGCCCGCGCCGGCAGCTTCAAGAACCGCGACGATCTCTTCGCGGCCTGCCTTGGCCAGCATATCGGGAAAGAATCCGCGATTGCCGACGATCACGCCAAAGGTAACTTTGCGTTGTACTGCCATTGCACTGCTCCTTGTATCCGCAGATTAACCGTTGCGGCCCGGGCGAAAGCGCACGCTGTAAAACAGGCCGAGCGCAAGCATCAAACCACCCCACCAAATGGGCGCGTGCAAATGGGCCAGGACCACGGAAGCGGTCTGTCCGGTGAAGACCTCGACCAGTCCATAGCCAAAAATCATCGCGCCATACACGGTGAGTAGAATGCCGACAAAAAACCAGATGGGAATCTTCGAACCATGCATCGCCGCTCTCCTTACCAGAAGTAGATGTTGAGTGCCAGGAAGCCGACGATGGCAATCGCCGTCCAGAACCATTCGTTCTTATAGAACGGAACCGGCTCTTCCACAGGCAGTTTGGTGGCGCCATAGACCAGGCCGTTGAGTTCGGCAATGGGCCGGGCTTTGGTAAAGAGGCTGACGACCAGGCACACGATCACGGAAACACTGACCGCCCACAAGGCGCGATACATGTTCTCCGCCATATCGCGGGCGTAGGGCGAGATAGCCACGTACTTCAGCGCCGAGGGGTCGACCTTGACCCAGGCCCAAAGACCGATGGAGGTCAGCGTGCCCAGCAAGAGTCCCCAGAAGCCGCCCTCTTTGGTGGCGCGCTTCCAGAACATGCCCATCAGCACCACGCCCAGCAGCGGGGAGATGAAGAATCCGAAGAGCGCCTGGACGTAGTCCATGATGCCCTGCGCGTGCATCACCGTGTAGGCTGCCGCGATGGAGATGATGACGCCCACCACGGTCATGACGCGGCCAAAGGTGACCAGGTGCTTGTCCGTGGCATTCTTCGCGATCAGTGGCTGGTACAGATCGTAGGTGCAAACAGCGGTGAAGGCGCTGACGTTGCCGGCCATGCCGCTCATGAAGCCGGCGATGAGGGCGGTGATGCCCAGGCCCAGCAGACCGGGTCCGAGATAGCGCACCATCATCAGCGGCAGCACCTCGTTGTAGCTGTGAAGACCGCTGCCGGGCGTGACCAGATTCTCGCCCACCAGACGAATCAGATGGCCATTGGAATCCGTCAAGGCCACCAGGCCGAGCAGGCCGGGAAGAATCACGATGAAAGGAACCGCCATCTTGAAGAAGGAGCCAATGACCGGAGCCAGACGCGCCGAACGCAGGCTGTTGGCGGCGAGCACGCGCTGCACAACAAGAAAGTCGGTGGTCCAGTAGCCGAAGCTGATGGCGAAGCCCAGGCCGAAGAGAATGCCGGTCCAGTGAATGCCCATGGGATTGTCGGAGAAGTGGCCCATGGAACGCCACATGTGCGTATAGTCGCCCGCCGGGACCAGACCGGCCTGGATATTGTGCGCCAGCTTGGCCTGGAAGCCAGTCCAACCTCCCGCTTCGATAAGGCCCAGGATCGGCACCAGCAGCGCGCCACCCCAGATGAGGATGAATTGCAGCACCTCGTTGAAGATGGCCGAACGCAATCCGCCCAGCGCCACATAAGCGGCCACCGCCAGCGACGAGACGATGATGGAGAAGTCCATGTTCCAGCCAAGGACGACCTTCATCACCAGGGCCATGGAGAACATATTGACGCCGCTCATCAGCACGGTCATGAAGGCGAAGCTGAAGCCGGCCACCACGCTCGATCCCTGCCCGTAGCGCAGCTTCAAATAGCCTGGCACGGAGTGGGTCTTGCAGACGTAGTAGAACGGCATCATCACCATGCCCAGGAAGAGCATTGCGGGGATGGCGCCCACCCAATACCAGTGCGCGGCCAGAATGCCGTACTGGTAGGCCGAGCCGGCCCAGCCCATTAGCTCGAGCGAGCCCAGGTTGGCGGAGACAAAGCTGAGGCCGGCGATCCACGCCGTCATCTCGCGGCCGGCCATGAAGAACTCTTCACTGGTGTTGGACTGGCCCTTGAGGTAGTAGCCGATCCAGATCACCATGCCGAAGTAGATGGCGATCACAGCCAGATCGAGCAGGCTCAGGTGCGCCAGCGGCGTCACGCTGAAAGCCAGTAGAGCTGCCGGAGCATGGAGGCTGCCGGCGGCCATGAAAGCGGGGATCGATGCGAACATTGGTTCACCTGCGAAGGGGCTTGGTATCCCCCAATCTATTGGAGGTTCGCCCTTAAGTAAATGGGTTTACTGGGAGAATTGTCAAGCGGAAAACGCATTCTCGGGATTAACCCCGCGCCGAAACGTTTGCCGCAACCAGAGATCCGCTGCAAGATCGATGCTGCCAAGCACCGTGGCGGATCTGTAATCGTTTACCCAGCGCAGTGTAACAAACCGGCGTAAAGCTCGGCCACATGGCAAAAGCCCGGGCCTGAAGGCCATGTATAGAACAGCTTTCTTCAGTGGCCTGAAGGCCAGCGCTACAGATTCATGCCCCGTAGGTCGGAAACACCGGTGGACGACGAACGATAAAAAAGACGCCCGAGGGCGCCTGAGAGGAAAGGACGATCTACGCGGGCGGGACGGCGGAGGAGATCCGCCGTCCTGCTCGCTGTGGTGCCGCGGTTAGAGCGATTCCAGAATTGGAGTACCCAGAAACCATGCATTCAAGTCGGCGCGAGCCCCAGCGAGCGACGACCTGGCAAGAAGGTTGCAGGGTATAGCCATTCTGGAATCGCTCTAGAAGGTGAAGTGCGCGGCCAACTGGGCGCTGCGCGGTCCGCCGCCGCCCAGGTAGGGGTTGCCGCTGCCCACGTCGGGAGTAGCGGTAGGGGTCATGTAAGTGGTGCCGCCGACGGTGGTCTGGGGATTGCCGAAGTAGTCGACGCCAAAGCCGGGCAGCAGCGGGTTGCTGTAGTTGGGGTGGTTGAAGAGGTTGAAGACGTCGGCGCGCAACTCCATCTTCAGCTTTTCGGTGATTTGCGTGGTCTTGGTCAGAGAGAAATCGAAGTTGGTGTAATTGGATGAGTTGAAAGCGTTTCGTCCCTCGCTGCCGGGATGGCAGCTATTGCACAGGCCGGTGTTCGGATCGGTGGTGCAGTTGCCCGAGGCGTCGAGGGTGCAGGGTAGGGCCAAGGCGGAAAGATTCAGCAGATTGCGGCCGCCGGTCCCCTTGTGGGGATCGCCGATGACGTCAAGACGGCCATAATACTCACCGCTGCCGTTATAGTCGGCTTCGCCAATGTAGCCAACGGTGTAGGGCTGACCGGTGGCGTAGTTAAACATGCCATCGATGGCCCAGCCATTGCTGATCCAACTGGCGGTCTTGAACTTGGGCGCGTTATAGGTCCAGAACCACTGCACGCGCTGGCGCACGTCGAAGTTGGAGTTGGCGCGCTCGGCGTGGGGGTTGAAGCTGTCGTCTGGCTCGGCGGCGTTGGGCACAAACTCCAAGCCGTCGCTGGCCGTGTCGATGGAGTGCGACCAGGTGTAGTTGAGGGTCGAGGTCAATTTGTGCCAGTCTTGCAACTTCAGCGTGGCCTGCGCGGAGTTGTAGTTGGAAAGGGCGCTGGTCTCTACCTGATTGATGTAAGAGAGCGCCGTGCCCGCAAACGGGCCGGCAAGATAGGCGGGGAAGCAGTGTTCTTCATAGGTGATGCTGGTCCCGTTGCCACAACTAACCGTGCGGTTCGCGACGTTGTTGAACTGATCCAGATCGCGCATACGGAAGAGATGGCGGCCCTGCGAACCGACGTAGCCGACCTGTAGCGCAATCTTCTTGGCCAACTGCGATTCGAGGTTAAGGGTGTAGGAGACGTAGCGGGGCGTGGTGTTTCCCTGATCGACGGTGAAGGCGCTGCTGGGCGTGTAGTTGGTGCTGTCGCCGAAGATGGCCACGCCCTTGGAGATCGTCGTAACCGCAGGCGAAGCAAAGCCAATGCCGTTGAAAGCCGGGCCGGCTTCGCCAGCGTTGGTGTTGTACGCCTGGTTGCCCACGAAGAAGTCTTGCGAAGGGCCGTCGTAGTAGATGCCCGCTCCGGTGCGCACGACTAGTTTGCCATTGCCCAGCAGATCGTCGGCCACGCTGATGCGGGGCGCGAAGTCATCCCATACCTTGGGGTAGAGTGTGGATGGCGCACCAGCGGCGCCGATGGTCTCTAGGCTGGCGGTCTTGACGTTGAAGATGCTAAAGGCGCTGTTCTGTGCGCCGATGACGCCGTAATAATCCCAGCGCAGACCGTAATTGACAGTGATTTTGTTGCTCCAGCGCCAGGAGTCGAGCAAATAAAGGCCGCCGCCATTCTGGTAGCTGTACCGTGTGCCGTTGCCGGTGGCGGAACTGCCGCCGTCGATGGTGCCAGAGAGGAAATCGTCGAGATCGCTGAAGACCAGCTTGCCGCGGTGCCCAGAGTTGATGAAGCTGTTGATGAAGGTGCGCCGCCACTCGGCGCCGGCTTTGAAGGAATGGTGGCCGAGCGAGTAAGAAAGGTTGCCGAAGAGCTGGTAGTTAGTGTCGATGCGGCCGCGGGCGTCGCTGCCCGTGGAGCCGATGGAGCTGTAGGGGCCAACCTCTATGGTGGGCAGACCCAGGTCATGCGAGCTGAAGTTGGGAGGCAGGGTGTTCAGACCAAAGGCGGTGTTGGGGTTGAGCGAACCGTCCTGGGGCAGGAACTGCTGCAAAAAGCGGTTGTACCCGCCGCGCAACTCGAAGATCAGGTTGGAGCGGGGCACCGAAGTGTAGGAGAGCGAGACGATGTTCACATGCGTCGGCGTCGCGGTGTTGAAGCCCGGCGCGCTGCTGCCGGTGTACAACATGCCCAGCGGAAAGCTCTGCGTGCCGTGGCTGTAGAAATAACGACCGGTGAAGAGGTCACCGGCGCTGAACAAATGCGCATGGTGATCGGCTTTGACGATGACGTTGTCGCTATTGTTGCTGAACGGAGTGGTAAAGGTCACCGCCTCGTTGCTGGCGGGCAAAGCGCCCCAGGGCTTGCTGTTGAGCAGGCTCTGAATCACCGGATTGATGGCGCCACCGTTGCTGGTATAAGTATTGATCTCGGACTGCGTGGGCACATCGCCCAGTTGGGGCAATCCGCCGTTTTCGCGCTGGCCTTCGTAGGCCAGGTAATAGAAGGTCTTGTCTTTGAAGATGGGTCCGCCGACCGCGCCGCCGAACTGATGATTGGTGAAGGAGTTCTTGGGCTGATCGGTGGTATTGAAGACGTTGCGCGCGCCCAGCGAATCGTTGCGGAAAGACTCGAAGGCGCTGCCGTGAATGGCATTGGTGCCGCTCTTGGTGACGATGTTGACGGTAGCGCCGGAGCTGCGTCCGAACTCCGCCTCGGGATTGCCGGTGACGGGAAGCTCGGCCAGCGCGTCGACGGGAAGGATGGTCGAGGGGCAGCCCCAGACGCCGGCCTGATTGACCGAGGGCAGGTTGCGGTAGCCGTCGTTCATATCGGTGCCGTCGAGCAGGTAGTTGTTGGAGCGGCCGCGGTTGCCGTTGAGGCTAAAAAGACCGTAGGAGCCGGCCGACTCGGTCGAGCCCACCGGGTCGCTGCTGGCGCCCGGAACCAGCTCGATCAGTTTGGTGTAATCGTGTCCGTTGACCGGCAACTCGGAGGCCATGGCGGCCTCGATGGTGCCGCCACTGGTGTTGGAGGTGGTTTCGACCAGCGGCACATCGGCGTTGACCTGAACCACTTCTTCAATGGCGCCGGCCGAAAGCCGGGCGTCGGCGCGTGCCGGAGCGCCCACACTGACCGAGATGCCGTTCAGCGTCGTGGTGCGAAAGCCCTGCACCTCGACGGTGACGTTGTACGTCCCCAGCGGCAGTTCGGAGGCTAGATAGGCTCCTTGATCGTTGGTGGTCAGCGTACGGGAGAGACCGGTGCCGGGGCTGAAGACCTTGACCTTGGCGCCAGCGACCGCCGCTCCGGAAGCGTCTGTGACCGTGCCTTGAATACTGCCGCGGAAGGTCTGTCCCCAGATCCCCGACGGTGAAACAAGCCAGAGAACAAAGACCAGAACTGCCGTACAGAAATGAAAACGGATTCTCATTGCGCCTATCCTCCAGAAATGCGGGTAAAAATCGGCCGGGTGGGCCCGGTCAGAATGCGGCTCCGAGAGCCTTGGGGGAACATATTTGGGGCACAACTCTAATCGTTCGATTAAAGATTGTCTGCATAAATATACAGTCAAATCGATAAGGATTCAATAAAGATGCAGACCGGAAGCACAATTTGCCTTCTTGAGCTGGTTGACGCGCGGTTGCGAATTGTCTCAATGAATGAATGGTTTACGGCGGCGCCAAGGGGAAGGCGATGAAAATATATCGGGTTGGAGCCTGTGCATTGCGAAGAGACAACCGTGGAATGGCGGCAACCCTCGGTCTGGGAGGCATTTACGGGGTTTAATTCAGCTTGCGGAATCGCCGACTATCGCGATTTCTGCTTTCTCACGTCAACCACAATTGTCTCGGCCAGCCGATCCTGCGCGCACATGCGGTTTCTATCCCAAAAAAATTGCAGGAACCCCACACCTAACTCCAGCGTCGCTGCACCATAACCCAATCCGCGCTCAACGGATTGCCAAAGCCCTATGCGTTCGCCGCTCAGCGACACGATTCGAGTCCGTGCAACCCACTTGCCGGGCGTTTGTCCGTTGCCAAAATAGTTGGCTAATCCCCAATAGAGAACCATCACAACGATGTTCCCTGCTTCATGAAAGTCCCAAACAAGGCGAATTTCTGTCTCATGAAGAAGAAAATGGCGCCACGAGTATTCAAGCGGCGACCAAATAACAACGGCAATCAACAGATCAAGGAAATAGCCAAGCAGCCTTTGCCAGAATGTTGCCAACAAAAGCCCGTTGAGCGCGTCAGCGTGTGCCCCGGCGTGAACGTGATAGCGGCGTCTGCTCTGCTTCAACGGCTGAGTCCTTGGTGGAGCCTTCTTCACTCCCTGCTTGATCCCGCTGGCCATTTTTTGTCCCCCGTTGCCGAGAATGAATCGATGATACTGCGCTGGCGCTTTCCGGTCGCAGGCATTTTTGGGTAAAGCCGGATACGCCGGCCTCCAGCCGCAGAAAAGCCCCACCCACACGGGTGAGGCTTCTCGTTATTCCAACCGCTTGAAGGAAACTCCGCCTGGACGGCCAGTCCTAGTCGTAGTATTCCAGGCCGAGGTGGGTGATCAGGTCCTGGCCCATGATGTGGCGCAGGGTGTTCTTCAGCTTCATCAATTGAATGAACAGGTCGTGTTCCGGATAGAGGCCGGGAGCCGACTGCGGCGACTTCAGGTAGAAGCTCAGCCACTCCTGAATGCCGATCGACTGCAACTCCGGAGTGCGCTTGGCCAGGTCCAGGAAGAGCACCAGGTCGAGCGCGATGGGAGCGGCCAGAATCGAGTCGCGGCAGAGGAAGTTGACCTTGATCTGCATGGGGTAGCCCATCCATCCGAAGATGTCGATGTTGTCCCAGGCTTCCTTGTCGTCGCCGCGGGGCGGATAGTAGTTGATGCGGATCTTGTGATAGAGATCCTTGTAGAGGTCGGGGTACAACTCCGGCTGGAAGATGAAGTCGAGCGAGCCCAGTTTAGACTCTTCCTTGGTCTTGAACGACTCGGGATCGTCCAGCACTTCGCCGTCGCGGTTGCCCAGGATGTTGGTCGAGAACCAGCCCTTGACGCCCAACATGCGCGCCTTGAAGGCCGGCGCAAGCACCGTCTTCATGAAGGTCTGTCCGGTCTTGAAGTCCTTGCCGCAGATGGGCGCGGCGTTCTTCTTCGACAGCTCAATCATGGCCCCGGTGTCGACGGTCAGATTCGGCGCGCCGTTGGCGAAGGGAACGCCCTCGCTTAGCGCCGCATAGGCATAGATCTGCGAAGGCGCAATGGCTATGTCGTCGTTCTCCAGGCCCTGCTCGAAAGCCGCCACGCTGGCATGGACCGCCGTGGGCTCGATGAAGATCTCCGTCGATGCGGCCCAGATCACCACCACCCGGTCCACGGTCTTTTTGAAGGCCCGGATGTCGGCGATGACCTGATTAGCCAGATCGCGCTTGTTCTTGCCCGTCTTGATGTGGGTGCCGTGCAGGCGCTTCACGTAATACTGGTCGAAGACCGCCGGCAGAGGCTTGATGGTCTCCAGGTAGGGCTTCAGCTTGGCCAGCATTTCCTTGTCCAGCACCTCGGCGTGCGAGGCGGCCTCGTAGACGTTGTCTTCGAAGATGTCCCAACCGGTAAAGACCACGTCGTTCAGGTCGGCCAGGGGGACGAACTCCTTGATCAGGGGAGAGTTGTTGTCAGTGCGCTTGCCCAGGCGGATGGTGCCCATCTGAGTCAGCGAGCCGATCGGCTTGGCCAGTCCGCGGCGAATCGCCTCGACTCCGGCGATCATCGTGGTTGAAACGGCGCCCAATCCGACCACCATCACTCCCAGTTTGCCCGTCGCGGGCGCAACCTTCGACGCTGCGGCGGTCTTCTGGCCGCCTTGAACTTCGTTACCCATCGCTTCTCCTAACCTTCCTTGCTGCAAATGTTTGCTTTTGCTCCACACAATCCGGATTTCAGCAGACTCACCAGTTTACGCCTTGCCGACGGGCCCGTTTCTCAATTCGGGATCAAACCGCCTTGGCCGCCCGCGAACCCTTCACGTGCGTCCACACAAACCACACAATCCCCAACACCAGAGCGATCTCCACCGCAAAGTGAAAACGATGGAACCACTCCTGCAGCCGCGGGTCGGTGTGCCACTTCTCGCCCAGCGTTCTGCCCGCCCAAACCAGGCAAAGATACCACGTCCACGAGCCCACCGTCGTGTACAGGTGGAAGCGCAACCGCGGCATCCGGGCGATCCCCGCCGGGAAGGCGATAAAGGTCTGCACCACCGGCAACATGCGCGCCAGCAAGACGGCAATCGATCCATACTTGGCAAAAAACCAGGTCATGCGGTCCAGGTCGTGGTGGCTCATCAGAACCCAGCGCCCGTAGCGCTCGACCAGCGGACGCCCGCCCTTGGCGCCGATCCAGTACCCCAGCGCCGAGCCCAGATTGGCGCCCACCGCTCCCGCCGTCGCCACCAGAAATAAATTGAAATGCCCCAGATACACCAGATATCCGCAAAACGGCATCACGATTTCGGAGGGCAGCGGAATGCAGGCCGAGTTGATGGCCATCAACCCCACAATGCCGGCGTAACCGCCCGTCTGGATCACGTGCACCACGAAATCGATGAGATAGAGAAGGATTTTTTCGCTCATATGCTCCTTGAAGAGTATATAAGGCCGGGGTCCCGCGCCCAGCGCACCGCGATTCTAAACCGCCAACCTCGGCGTGGCCAACCGCCGCCCGGCTCGATTTTCTTCAAATATTGGCCGACCCGCCTACTCCATCCGTTGTTGCAGAGAATCCCCCGTCTTGCTTCAAACGCAGTACGCCGCTCCCGCACCCCGCTCTGGTCGCTGCGTTGCCTGCCCCCCTCACATCGCTAACCCGCTATCCTGCTGACCTGCTGACCCGCTAACCAACCCCCCGTGCCCTCTATACTTCGCTACAATGAGGGGGAAATCCAAGAAAGGTGTTCCCGTGACCGACTTCCCCCCTGTCCCGCTCACTCTCGAAGGTTCTTACGCTCTGCACCAGTTCTTTCGCTTCGACTGGAAGGCCTGGCGGTCCTGCGCGGACCGCAAACGAATTCTGGTTGAAGCTCTGGAAGTCCTGAACCGCCTGGAGCGCAAAAACCCGGAAGGCCCCATCCAGACCGCGCTCTTTTCTCAGCTCGGTCACAAGGGCGACCTGATCCTGCTGCACTTCCGCGACTCGCTGGAGGCCCTCAACCAGGTCGAGTTGGAACTGGCCCAGACGGAGTTTTACGATTTCCTCGATCTGCGCCACTCCTATGTTTCGGTGGTCGAACTGGGCCTGTACGAATCCACCCGCAAGACCTACGAGGCCGCCGCCGCCCAAGGCCACGCCGCCCACTCGCCGGAATGGAAGGCCGAAGTCGACGCCACCCTCCAGCGCCAGTCCACCGCCATGGCCAGCCGTCTGATTCCCGCCGTCCCCGAGGCCAAGTACCTCTGTTTCTACCCCATGGACCGCAAACGCGGGGAAACGGTCAATTGGTACACCGTCCCCTTCGCCAACCGCCAGCAGATGATGCACGAACACGGCCTGATCGGCCGCCGCTACGCCGGCGAGATCAAGCAGATTGTGACCGGCTCCATCGGTATGGATGATTGGGAGTGGGGTGTGGACCTCTTCAGCGACGACCCCATCGCCTTCAAGAAGATCATCTACGAGATGCGCTTCGACGAAGTCAGCGCCGTCTACGGCCTCTTCGGGCAGTTCTTCCTTGGATTGCGCCTGCCCATAGAAAAGCTAGGCGGCTGGTTAAGTGGTAGTTTATAGAATTGTCATCCTGAGCGGAGCCGGTCGCGCATTTTGCGACCGGCGCAGTCGAAGGACCTGCGGTCGTTTTTACATTTTTCTATTGCTGCTCATTTCGACCGAGTCAAGGAAAAGAATATGCCTCATGTTGAGCCGACAGAAGAAGAAATCGACGCAACTGAAAAACTTCGATGCAAGGGCGAGTTGGCGACCTCCCTTCGATTGACACAGGCTATGCTGGAGCGCACCGAAGATGCCAATATAAGAATGCGGCTTCTCTTTGATGTAGTTACCTGTTCGACGCAATTGGAACTCGATGATGTCACGAATCGGGCAATGGATGAACTCGACACCATGCCCCAGCCTGAATTCTCCCGAGTTTTTGCAAACATGTCTCGCGCCTATACTGAGGAACAACTGGGCCGCCCTGAAAGAGCATTGGCACTCCTGGACATGAATCTTGAAACTGGGTAGTTCGAACGCGAGGACTTCCGCATCCACAAATACCAGCTCTGCCTTTTCAAGGGGCAAGCGCTCCTCCGCTTGCGGCGAGTCAATGAGGCCCTGGACTGGCTTGATAGGGCACATGCTCTTTACCCCTCCGAAGACAGCGGACTTGACGAAACCGAGCGTCGAATCATCGGATGGGTTGAGACAAGTATCCAAGTTAGTAGAGCAACCTGTCTGTTGACGCTTGATCGCTTCGGTGAGGCGTATGAAGCCGCAAGCCAGGTGGTAAGCAGAGACGTGGGGGATTTGGCGACATTCGCACTTCAGCATATGGCCGAATGTCGGATTGCACAAGGCCGCGTTTCGGAAGCTCTTGCACTTTATGCCGACCTTAAGATGAGATTACCTTGTCGTCTCGTGAATGAAGACCGTGTTCGACAAGGGATTACCAATTGCATGAGCTATCTTGAGAAGTTGCATCCTGGCGGTAGGCCTTCATGATTGCTTTCTCGCACAGTTTGCAAGAGGATGATCGCTGATGCAATCCAACAGACCTGTCCGTAATCCCTCCCGCGGCCCGCTGGCCCCCGACCGCATCGCGGCAATTCTGCGCGGTCTCGACGAGGCGTATCCCAACGTTGAATGCGCGCTGACCTACAGCTCTCCCTGGGAACTGCTGGTAGCCACCATCCTCTCCGCGCAGTGCACCGACGTGCGCGTGAATATGGTGACCCCGGAACTCTTCCGCCGCTTCCCTACCCCGCAAGCCATGGCCGCGGCATCTCTGGAAGAGATCGAAGAGATCATCCGCTCGACGGGCTTTTTTCACAACAAGGCCAAATCCCTGCAAGGAGCGGCGCGCAAGATTCTCGCGGACTTTCACGGCCAAGTCCCGCAAACCCTGGAAGAACTGATCAAGATCCCCGGAGCGGCGCGCAAGACGGCCAATGTGGTGTTGGGCGTCTGTTTCGGCAAGGCCGAGGGCGTGGTGGTCGATACACACGTCTTCCGCATCGCTCGCCGCCTGGGCCTGGCCAAGGGTGAGACCCCGCAGAAGGTCGAACAGGAGTTGATGCGCATCCTGCCCCAGGAGCGCTGGATCGCCTTCAGCCATCAGCTCATCCATCACGGCCGCCAGGTCTGCGACGCCCGCAAGCCGAAGTGCGACCAGTGCAACCTCGAACCCCTCTGCACCGCCAAGGACAAAACCTGGCAATCGTAGCGGAGTTAGCGGTGTTGGCGGGGTTGGCGGTGTTAGCGGGGTTAGCGGGGTTGGCGGTGTTAGCGGTGTTGGCGGGGTTAGCGGGGTTGGCGGTGTTAGCGGGGTTAACGGGTTAGCGGAGTTGGCGGGGTTGGCTGAGCTTGCGCACTCCCCACAGGATCGCGCCCAGCACCGTCAGAACAGTGCCCAGCCCAAAGGTCAGCATCATCAGGATGTAAAACGCCGCAGCGCCATACCCTGCGCACGGACCGAAGACAACCAAATGGAAGTAGTCAAGAAGGCTTGCCACGGCAACAAGACAGAGGCAAAGTCCCAGGCATCCGATTCCGAGACGAAGCATCGTTCTCCTTCCGAACTGCGCAATGAATCCTTGACAGTCTATCCCTGCTTGCTGGCCAGAACCCGCCCCACGGCTGCGATGAGACCGGGAATGTCGTAGGGATCGGCCTCGGCGGCGGGCTCCCAGCCAAGTTCGCGCAAGGTCTGGCTGGTAATCGGACCGATGGAAACGGCGGCGACGCCCCGAAGCGGCCAGTCCACGCCGGCGGCGCGGGCGGCCTCGGCCAGATGTGAAGCGCTCGATGAACTGGTAAAGGTAGCGGCGTCGATTCCCTCGGCTAAGGCCGCGCGCAGCAGACTAGGCGCCGATTCCGGCAAGACGTTCTGGTACGCATCGACCACATCGACGGTGGCGCCGGCGGCGCGCAGGGCGTCGGGGATCACATCCCGAGCCACGGCGGCGCGGGCGAGAAGGACCCTTTTTCCTGCTAAGCCAACCTGCACCATCTCAGCAAGCAAACTTTCGGCCACGTAAGATTCTGGGACAAGAGTAACGGATAAGCCTGCTCTTTGCGCCGCCGCCGCCGTAGCCTGACCCACAGCAGCCACCTGCGTCACCTGCGGTGAGGCAGACGCCGTCGGCTGGTCCGCGCCAGAAAAAAGGCGCGGGGGTTGGCTGGGTTCCGCAGATAGGGAGGCGGAAGAAGCAAAGGAGACTCCTAAAAAAAACGCTCTTTCGGTCAGTGCTCGCACCGTGTTGGCGCTGGTCAGGATCAGCCAATCGTAAGAATTCAACCTCTCTAAAGCCTGATCGAGCGGAGCGTAGCTGGCCGGCGGGCAAATCTCCAGCACCGGAACCTCGACCGGCACGGCCCCCAGCGCCCGCAACCCCTCGCTGAGCTTGCCGGCCTGCTGGGCGGCGCGTGTCACCAGCACCCGCATCCCCTCCAGGGGGCGGGTCATTGCGCGCCTCGGGCGTAATTCGGAATAAAGAAATTGAGGGAATTCATCGGTTTAAGGAGCTTTCCCTGCTCATTTTGACAGCTTTCCGGGCTGCCGAATTTCTTCCCTGCCCGCAATGCTCCGCTTATGTTCCAAGAGAGTCACCGGCGGGGAACTGCGCAAACCCACGCTGGCCGCAAACGTTACAGAAAGCCGATTCTTCGACTTCGCTGCGCTCCGCTCCCTATGAACAAAAAAACGATTGAATAAAATCAGCAAGTTAGCTCCGCTTGCGCGGGGAAGCAAGTTGGGTGGTTGGCGATTGTTCACCTCAACCGTAACGCACTGGAGCGAGTCGGGCTGCTCCTAATGAACGGGGCTGATCAAGCTGCGCTTCAGCGCGGCCCTGCGGGGCGCGAGGTAGATTTTGGCATTCATCCCAGGGGTTCCGCTGCGCTCCACCCCTGGCTACTTTCATCCCCTCCCTGCGGGAGGCGGTTGCGGCGTTCATTGCAGCCGTAACTCGTCAACACGAGTCAAATTGCTCAGAATGACAGCGGCGAGGGTGGGGCACCCATATAGGGCGCACAAATCTGGCGAAGCGCTAGGTATGGGCAGCGAGCAGCGGCGCCGCGCCGGCGGCCAGGAGCATCTCGACGGCCTTTTTTCCCAACGTTTCCGGCGAAAACTCGCCCACAACAGCGCGGTGGTGGACGCGGACGGCCTGTCCGGTAGCGGGATCGGCAACCACGGCGTAGATCTCGTCCCAGAGTTCAGAGCCCTCGCCCACGAGAGCGCCGCGGCAGTGAATGCCGATGGGGACCTGGCAGCCTCCGCCCAGAGCGGCCAGCGCGGCGCGTTCGGCGGTGACGGCAAAGCGCGTGCCGGCGTCGTCCAAAAAGGAGATGGCGTCGAGGGTAGCCGGATCGTTTTTGCGGATCTCGATGCCCAGCGAACCCTGACCGGCGGCGGGGCAGAAGTCGGTGAGCGGAAGGCGTTCACGGACCCAATCGGTCTTGCCCAAACGGTCGAGGCCGGCGGCGGCCAACAAAATGGCCTCGACCTGGCCCTCGGCGAGCTTGCGCAGGCGGGTGTCGACATTGCCGCGGAACTCGACGGCCTCCAGATCGGGGCGCAGCGCCTTCAACTGGGAGCGACGGCGCTGGCTGCTGGTGCCAACACGGGCGCCATGGGGCAACTCCGCCAGTTTCTGGTATTTCAGCGAGACAAAAACATCGCGCGGGTCCACTCTGGGCGGCGTGGCGGCCAGTTGGAAGGGTTCCAGCAGTTCGGTGGGCAGGTCCTTGAGCGAGTGCACGGCCAGATCGATGGAGCCGGCCGCGAGCGCCTCCTCAATCTCCTTGGTGAACATGCCTTTGGAGCCCACCTGCGCGAAGGTCACCTCTTGCAGGCGGTCGCCGGTGGTTTTGATGATCTGGATCTCGACCGCGTGGCCCTGCCCGGTGAGCAGCGCGGCGATGTGGTTGGCCTGCCAGAGGGCCAGTTGCGAGCCGCGGCTTCCGATTCTCAGCTTCATGCTTGTTTCTCCCCGCCGCTCTCGTTCGCGGTATCCATATAAGGATTATCAATTTCCGAGTTGGGCGGCTGCAGATTCGAGGGCTCAATGCCGGTGGGCAGCGCCCAGGTAGAGCAGAGGGCGTCCATGGAAAGTTGGTTGTTCTCGCGGGCGGCCTGTTTGATCGCCTGCATGGGCGGATGGAGGAACTTGTTCACCAGCCCGCGGGTGAGGGCCTCGACGGCGGCAATCTGCTCGGCGCTGAGGCTGCCCAAACGGGCCTGGGCGCGGCGCAGTTCGGCCTGACGAATCTCCTCGGCTTGCTGTTGCAGGGCGACGATGGCCGGGGCGGCATTGACGGTGCGGCGGCGCAGGTGAAAGCGCTCGACCTCGGCGGCAATCAGGGCCTCGGCATCGGTGGCGATGCTCTTGCGCTCGGCCATGTGCGCGGCGGCCACCGCCTGCAGGTCGTCAATATCGTAAACAAAGATGCCTTCCAGCTTGCCCATCGCTGGGTCCACATCGCGGGGCACGGCCAGATCGATGAAGAACATGGGGCGGTTGCGGCGCTTGTGCAGGAAGGCCTGCCCCTGTTCGCGTCCAAAGATGGGATGCGGGGCGCTGGTCGAGGTAATCACGATGTCGGCCTGACTGGCGGCCTCGTACATCTGCTCGTAGGGAATGACCCGGCCGCCGAAGGGCTCGGCCATGCGCTGGGCCCGCTCCGGGGTGCGGTTGGTCACGAGGATCGTTCCCGCGCCCTGCTGGACCAGGTGACGGGCGGCGAGTTCCGACATTTTTCCCGCGCCGACCAGAAAAACCGTGCGGCCCTCGAGCGAGCCGAAGATCTTGCGCGCAAGCTCGACGCCCACCGAGGCGATGGAGACGGAATTGGACCCGATCTCGGTCTCTGTGCGCACTTTTTTGGCGGCGGCAAAGGCGGCTTGCAGCAGCGATTCAAGCTGACCGCCCACGGTTCCGGCGGCGCGGGCCACGGCGAAGGCCTCTTTGACCTGGCCCAGAATCTGCGACTCGCCGACCACCATGGAGTCCAGACTGGCGGCAACGCGGAAGAGGTGGCTCACCGCCTGCTGGCCGCGATGTTCGTAGAGATGGGGGCGGAGCAACGCGGGATCGAGGCCGAAACGCCGCCAGAGGAAGCCTTCTATATCCACCTCGACGCCCTCGACAGCGGCCAGAATCTCGACGCGGTTGCAGGTGGAGACGATCAGACACTCGGCCACTCCCGATTCGGCGGCCAGGGCGCGGGTCACCTCGGGCAGATCGGCGCGGGGAATGGCGATCTTCTCGCGCACCTCGATGGGAGCGGTCTTGTGGTTGACGCCGATCACCGTCAGCGTCGCTTCCGACCCATTCGTCGCGGGCCGGCTCATTGTGCACCGAACCTGTGCACATGGCTGATGAGATTGGTGATCCAGACAAAGAGCATGAGCAGAAAGGCGGCGCTGGTCAGGTAAGCCGCTTTCCGTCCGCGCAGGCCGCTGACGCGCCGGGCCAGCAGGAGCAGAACGTAAACTCCCCAACTGAAAAAGGCGGCCAGGATCTTGGGATCGAGAAAGTAGGCCGCGCCCAGCGAGGTTTCCTGGACCAGCACCGAGCCGATCACCAGACCGATGGTCATCGAGGGGAAGCCGAATTCGAGCATAGCCACGGCGACGCGCTCCAGGGTATCGAGCGGCGGCATCCAGTCCAGCGCCGTCCATCTGGACTCCGGCTGGGGCGGTGCGCAGGGGTCGAACTTCAACTTGCGCTTGAGACGGCGCTCCTGGGCCAGATAGAGGATCGAGGCCAACATGCTGAAGCCCAGCGCGGCATAGGCCAGCATCAGGGCGACAATATGGATGACCAGCCAACCGTTGCGCACGCCGGGCGAGGGGAAGGTGTAACGGTCGGGACCGAGGGAGGGCGCGAGAACCAGGAAAAAGGTCAGGGGCAAGGCGAAGATGCCCAGCGAAACCGCGTCGTAGAGCCACCAGGCCAGGAAGAAGAGCCCCACCACGGCAAAGCCTAGCAGCGATTCGACTTCGCGGATGCCGACCGGCATCCAGCGATGGGCCTGCACGAGCATCTCGACCGCCGAGATGAAGTGGAAGAAGAGTCCCATGCCGGCCAGGTGGACACAGCTTTTGCGCCATCCCTCGCGGCGATAGAGCACGGCCGGGAAGACGGCGATGCTCGCCGTCGCATAAAGTACCGCCGCCACTCGGAGCCAAAGTAAATCCATTTCGATCCTCACCTTAAAGGCCCAAACAATTAGTATACTGTGACCCAAATCACTCCAAGTGAAGTGCGCCACGAGAAACGCATCGGATTCTATGGTATATTTCTCGCAATCAGCCTCGCCTTTTCGACCATTTTTCCGGTTGCCGGCCTCGCCAGAGACGGGAAATGAGCATGTTTGTCAGATGCTCGGAACCGTGATTTCCGATTCTTTGTCCGATTTTCCTCCGATCCGCCCCCTCCCATTGACTGAGATGAAATCACGTGATCCATGTCACAGTGTGCGGGTTTTGAATCAACCTAAGATGACAGGTTAGTGATGCAACGCACATGGGGTCTGGTGCAATATCGCGTTCCGGAGGGTTTGCTGGTTCTGTTTTTTTGAACGGAACAAGCGATGTTTCGGCAATGTGCCGGAGAATCAGGTTGCAATCAAGGCGAGCAATTGAGGTGTTTTTCATGAACAAGGACAAGCCAGTAACGCATTTTTCTCTTTGTGCGGCTCCGGGTAGGTTACCGGGACTGCGAGCGTGTTGGATGTTGCTGCTGGGCGGTGCAATGTTGACGGCTGTTGCCTGGGGAGCTCCCGCTTCTTCGGATCAGCCGAAAAACGCACCTGCCAAGGAAGCTGTTTCAACCAACTTTGTGGGTTCGGAAACCTGCGCCGGATGTCACGACGAGGTCTCCAAGAAGTTTGAGGGCAACCCGCACCAGAAAGCCGCGGCGATGCACGGCGGGGTCAATGTGACCTGCGAGAACTGCCACGGCGCGGGCAAAGAGCACGTGGACGGCGGCGGCGACAAGACCAAGATCTTCAACCCTGCCACAGCCAGCACCAAAGCCGTCGATGAGAAGTGCCTCAGCTGCCACGCCGGAACTCATCCCAACTTTGACCGCTCTCCCCATGCCAAGGCCAATGTCGGCTGCCTGAGCTGCCACAGTGTCCACAAGAGCGAAGAGAAGGATCATCTGCTCAAGGCCTCCGAGCCCAAGCTCTGCTTCCAGTGCCACACCGAGATCAAGCCGCAGTTCGCCATGCCCTTCCATCACAAGGTTGAAGAAGGTTTGATTACCTGCAAGGATTGCCACGATGTGCATGGCACCTTTGGCAAGAACAATGTGAAGTCCACCGCCGATCAGAATGCCATCTGCACCAAGTGCCACATGGAGAAGCGTGGTCCGTTTGTTTTTGAGCACACCCCGGTCAAGGCCGAAGGATGCGTCTCTTGCCACACGCCTCATGGCTCCCAAAACGCGCGTTTGCTGAACATGCCGACTATCGCCACGCTGTGCAACCAATGCCACAGCCAGGTTGCCGCCGGCGCCGTTCATGGAATGGATGGAGGATCGACCACGACACAACCGTGCATCTCCTGCCATACATTCATTCATGGTTCCAACATGAGTGCGGCGTTCACCCGTTAGGGGTCATGGAACAGCGTCGCGCCTGAGCTCTGAAAGGCCCGCGCGGGCTGGCTCCAGCAACACAAATGCACACATGTGCATGGTTCATTGAAGAGAGGCTTCCTATGAAGAACAACAGCTGGCTTTCACGGCTATCCAAGCAACGGCGATCCGCCGGCTTGGCCCAGTGTCTGGCTGGGAGTATCGGACTTGCATTTGCATTGACGATGACAAGCGCCGCCGGCGCTCAAAACCCCACCGCGCCACAACCCACACCCGCTCCGATCGCCGCTCCGCAAGGCTACACTGTGCATCACAGCGTGGATATGGGCGGTCACTTCGACAACACCATTGGCAGCGGTGCGATGTATGACACCCTGGTCAACCAGCACAGCGGATTGCGCGTGTTGGGCGAGAGCTTTGACATGCATGCCCTGCCGGGCAAAAAGAAGGCCTTTCTGGACGATTTGAATGCCTTCACCACCGGCTTGGGCGGGGATCCCAACGACCTGGCTACTCTGGCTTTTTCCAAGAAGAAGATCTACGAGTTCTCGGGCATGTTCCGCCGCGACCGTCAGTACTTCGACTACGATCTGCTGGGCAACTCGAATACCGCCGCCGGTCAGACGCTGCCCCTCGGTCTGTCGACTGCGCACATCGGCCTTCCCTGGTCGCAGGTGAATCAATCCCCGGTGATGTTCAATACCGTGCGCCGCATGACCGACACCAACCTGATTCTTTATCCGCAGTCCAAGGTGACGATCCGGGCCAGTTATGCGCAGAACATCATGCAGGGCGTAAGCAACTCGCCCAGCTACTCCTTTGCCAAATACGATGCCCTGCTGCAGCAGAACGAGCGCAACAGCACCGACGACTTCACCGTCGGCCTTGACTGGAAGCCTTTGAAGGAAACGAAGATCACCTTCGAAGAGCAGATGACGCACTTCAAGAACAACACCTCGTATCAGCTTGCTCCCAGCGCGTATAACGTGCAGGAAGCCAACGGCGCCAAGGCGTCCCTGGGCGACTGGGATGCACTGGAGCCCTACGGGTATACTGCCACCGGCTTCAGCGTCTCCGGCGTCTGCAGCACCGCAAGCATGGGCAGCGCCAACTACACCAGCGCAACGAGCTATACCATTCTGACGGCGAACCCGGCCGGCGGACTGCCGATCATCAATTCGTCCTGCTCGGTGATCACCAACTACACTCGCAATCAGCCCAGCCGCACCTTTACGCCCACTGAATCGCTCCGCTTCCAGAGCTCGAGCATCAAGAACGTCGAGATGAATGGCGATGTTCGCTACACCAAGGCGAACATGAACCTGCCCAACTACTTCGACCAGTACCAGGGCCTCACGGCCAGCGCCACTTCGGGCGTGCTCTCCAGCACCTGGATGGGAACAGCTTCAGCCAAGCGGCAGTCGTTTGCTGCCGACTACGGTTTCGTTTGGCAGGCGACCAAGAGCATCAGCATCTCCGATCAGGCGAGCGGCAACACCGTTCATCAGCCGGGCACTGCTCTCATCACGAGCGCCGTCAACACCACCATCACCACCGCCGGCGCCATCAGCATCAACTCCGTCTCCAATGCCACGGCCACGGCCAGCATCTGGGGCGGTGGACCGTCGGCAGTCGGCACGCCGAAGTATGGCTACTACGGGCAGGGTGCTTTCACCAACAACCTGACCGCGGCCTGGGACTTCTCCAGCGCCCGCATGGCCCTCACCTATCACTACGGAACCCGCACCGTGAGCCAGGGAACGCCGCACAATGTGGCCATTCCCAACACCACGGCCTACACCGATCCGGTGAGCGGCAACATCACCATCAACGAGAACAGCGGCATCTTCAACGCCTCGGTCCGCCCCGTCCGCAATCTGGACATCAACGGCACCGTGGAAGTGTCGTATGACGACAATGCCGTTACCGCGATCGCTCCCCGCCAGATGCAGCAGTACCGGGTTCACGCCAAGTACAAGGCATCTCCCTGGGCCGTTTTCACCGCCGCCTATAGCGACCGTGAGCGCCACAACAACACCAACAACAATCAGGCCTATGTTGCGGTTACGACCAACGGACAGCCCTATGCCGGCCCCGTTGCCCATCAGGACTACAGCCGCACCTCGAGCGTGGGCGCCACTCTGGCCCCGAGCGAGCGCTTTGGGCTGGACCTCTTCTACGCCTACAGCGAGGTCTTCTCCACTTCCAACATCTGCTACGACGCCGTCAACACCAGCTACACCAACATGCCCGGCGCCTCCTCGGCCTCCGGCGCGGCCTGCAGCGCTCCGGCCGGCCACGGCTCCACCACGGCCTTTACTCTGTATGGCGTTGACTTCATGAAGGCGCCGACTCAGTTCGGATCCATCGCGCTGAACTCCACTCCGAACAAGTACCTCCACTACAGCCTTGGCTATCGCGCCAGCTCGGTGAACGGAACGCGCTTCTTCAACGATGCGCGCGACGTCAACGGCTCGCTGGTATCCCTGGATCAGTCTCCCTTCGTCAAGATGGCCGTGACCCTTCATCCCGGATTGGTTTGGAAGGCTGAGTACAACTACTTCGGCTACGGTGAAGGCGCCCCTGGTGGCGCGCAGTACTGCACCATGGCCAATCCCACCACGGCGACCGGCACCGCTACTGTGGTTCCGTGCAGCACCCTGCCCTGGACCGCGGCCAGCGAGACATCTGCCGGCGCCACGGCTCCGCGCACCTTCCACTCCAACAACCTCACCCTCGGAATTCACTACGAATTCTGAGCCTGAGAGCTTCATCCTCTGAACCATTGCAATGGCCGGCAAGAGAAATCTTGCCGGCCATTGCAATATTGGGGTGATTCGATCTCTTGCATGGGTCGATGCGACCGTCTGCTTTTTCCATCCCAATGTGGTTATTTCGCTATTTTGTCCCCGCAATGGGCGTATCTTCCGGGAGTTTTTTCGTCCCCTATCTTATTGGAGCTACCTTCCATCTGCTCCTTGCCGGACCGGCTGCGCCTGGGTAAGGCAGAATCTGGAGCAATTGGAGCCAGGCAAGGCGTTCGCGATACTCTTAGAGTCAACGTGATTCGAGACGAGATCCAACCCGAGGCGCCGCCTCTCTCCGCTTTGGCCGAGGTAGCGGAGGAAAGTGGGTCCACGGCCCCGGCGGACAAGCCGATTGCGGAGCTGACCCCCTTCATGCGCCAGTGGACGGCGGCCAAGCGGGAGAATCCCGACGCCCTGCTCTTCTTCCGCATGGGCGACTTCTACGAGCTCTTCTACGACGACGCGGTGACCGTGAGCCGCGAGCTGCAGTTGACCCTGACGGCCCGCGACCGGGAGCGGCTGCAGCCCATGTGCGGCGTTCCCTACCACGCCGTCGATGGCTACCTGACGCGGCTGTTGCGCCAGGGCTACCGCATCGCCATCTGCGACCAGATGGAAGACCCCAAGCTCACCAAGAAGATCGTCCGCCGCGAGGTGACGCGGGTGCTGACCCCCGGCACGGCGCTGGACTCGGCGCTGGGCCAGGAGCAGAACAACTTTTTGGCCGCGCTCTACGAGACCGGCGCAGGCAAGGGCGACGGCAAGCATTCCGCGCACAATGCGGTGTGGGCCGTCGCTTTGCTCGATGTATCGACGGGCGAGTTTCGCACCAGCGAGTTTCACGGGCCGGCGGCGCAGCAGCAGGCGATGGACGAGATTTTGAAGGCCCAGCCCAGCGAGGTGCTGCTGGCCGCAAGCGCCGCCCTCCCAGCCGCACTGGAACGCATCCCAGCGCGCACGCGGGTCGAGGACTGGGTGTGGACCCGCGACTTCGCCGTGCCCCTGGTGGAGCGGCAATTGAATGTACGCTCGCTGGAGGGCTATGGGCTCAGTCAGCATCCGGCCGCGGCCATCGCTGCCGGAGCGGTGCTGCACTATGTGCGCTCGACACAGAAGAACGAAGCGCTGCACATCGATTCGCTCAAGTTCGTCGAGCACTCCACGGCGCTGGAGCTGGATCAGGTGACGGTACGCAATCTTGAACTGATCGAGCCGCTCTTCACCGGGCAGGACCAGCGCGCCACGCTCTTCCACACGCTCGACGCCTGCTTGACGCCGATGGGCAAACGGCTGCTGCGCTCGACCATTCTGCGCCCGCTCTTCGACGGTCCGGCGCTGGAGGCCCGCTACGAGGCGGTTGCCGAAGCGCACGCTCACCTGATGCCGCGCGAGGAATTGCGCCGCGCCTTCAACGGAATTCTCGATCTGGAGCGGCTGCTGGCGCGGCTCTCGCTAGACTCGGCCGGCCCGCGCGATGTGCGCGCACTGGCCGCCAGCCTTTCAAAACTGCCTGGATTGAAAACTGCTTTGAGCGCTCTGCGGGCGCCGCAATGGCTTGCGCTGACTGAGCGGCTGGATACACTTGATGAAGTCACCGCGCTGATTGAAACCACGCTGGTGGCCGAGCCGCCGCTGACCATGGCCGATGGAGGCGCGATTGCCGCGGGCGTCGATGCGGAACTCGATGAATTGCGCGGCATCTCATCGACAGGACGGCAATCCATCGCCGCCATTGAAGAGCGCGAACGGCAGCGCACCGGCATTGGCTCGCTGAAGGTGCGCTACAACTCGGTCTTCGGCTATTACATCGAGATCACAAAGTCCAACCTCAAGCAGGCTCCCGCCGATTACGAGCGCAAGCAGACGCTGGTCAACGCCGAACGCTTCACCACGCCGGAGTTGAAAGAGTACGAGGTCAAGATCCTCACTGCGCACGACCGCTCGATCGAGATTGAAAAGCGCATCGTGGCCGCGTTGCGCCAAACCGTGCTGGCCGCTGCCGGGCGCATCCGCCGCTCTTCGGCCACGGTGGCCGAAGCCGATCTCTTGGCCAATTTTGCGCATCTGGCCGCGCTGCGCCGCTATGTGCGTCCGCAATTGGTCGAGGAACCGGTGATCGAGGCTATTGCCGCGCGCCATCCTGTCATCGAGCATTGGATGGAAGAGACGCGCGAGGGCCGCTTCATCGCCAACGATCTTTTTCTCGATGCGGGCTGCGATGGACCCAGCCTGCTGCTCATCACCGGGCCCAACATGGGCGGCAAGAGCACCTATCTGCGCCAGGCCGCAATGCTGGTTTTACTCGCGCAAATGGGCAGCTTTGTGCCCGCCGAGAGCCTGCGCTTCGGTCTGGTGGACCGCATCTATACGCGCATCGGCGCCAGCGACAACGTGGCCCGCGGACGCTCGACCTTCATGGTCGAGATGACCGAGACGGCCACCATTCTCAACACCGCAACGCGCCGCTCGCTGATCTTGCTCGACGAGATGGGACGCGGAACGGCCACGTTTGACGGGCTCTCGCTGGCCTGGGCCACGGTCGAATATCTCCATGCTGAAACCGGCGCACGCACGCTCTTCGCCACCCACTACCACGAGCTGACCATGCTGGCCGAAAAGCTGCCGCGCGTGCGCAATCTGCGCGTGGGCGTGACCGAAGCGCAGGGTTCCATCGTCTTTTTGCACATCATCGAACCGGGCGCGGCCAGCAAGAGCTACGGCATCGAAGTAGCCCGTCTGGCCGGGCTGCCCGCCGCCGTCATCGAACGCGCCAAGCGTGTGCTGCGCCAGCACGAGAAGCAGGAGCGGCAAAGCGTGCAGCACGAGACCGAAGCAGAACCGCTTCAACTCACCATCTTCACGCCTCTCTCACAGCGCATTGTGGACCGCATCGAAGCCGTGGACGTAAACGCACTCACGCCGCTGCAAGCGCTGAATCTATTGGAAGAATTGCAAAGCGAGTTGAAGAGGAAATAGGGACTGAGGGACTGAGGGACTAAGGGACTAAGGGACTGAGGGACTAGGGACGAAGGACTAAGGGAATTGGGAATGAAATCGCATCTACGCCAAGCCGTGGGCAGTCTGATGGTCGTTGGGCTCGCAGAGCGCGAGTTGAGCGGCCTGGAGCGCGCGTGGCTCAAAGTGGTGCGACCCGGCGGCATCATCCTCTTTCGCCGCAACATCGAGAGCCCTGCACAGACGCGCGCGCTGCTCGATGAGGCAACAGATCTCTGCGCACCGCACAGCTTTCGCTGCGTGGATATGGAGGGCGGCACAGTCGATCGCCTGCGCAACGCACTGACGCCAACACCCTCTGCACAAGCCGTGGCTCGCGCCGCACAGCATCTGAAGAAGCCCGCGCTGATCCGCGAGCAAGGAACGCTGATCGCCCGCGCCAGCAAGGCCTTCGGCTTCAATACCACGCTGGCCCCGGTGCTCGATCTGGGCTTGCCCGCATCAGCCGCGGTGATGGGGACGCGCGTCGCGGCTGCGACGGCACAGGGCGTTGTCGAGTATGGGCGGGCCTTTCTTGAAGGACTGAAGGCTGAGGGAGTGGTGGGCTGCGGCAAACATTTTCCCGGACTCGGCGGCGGCGCCCTTGATTCGCATCTGGAAACGCCCAGCATTGATCGTACGCTGCGCGAGTTGCAGAACGAAGATCTCGTTCCCTATCGTGCGTTGCGCGATGAACTGCCGATGATCATGGTGAATCATGCGGCCTATCCGCGCACACCGGGAAGGCAGCGCCCGGCCAGCGCATCGTATTACTGGATCGCGACAGTGCTGCGCAAACAGATAGGTTATCGCGGCATCGTCTTCAGCGACGATCTGGAGATGGGCGGCATTCTCAAGTTCATGCCCATCGAAGAGGCCGCCATCGCCGCACTGCACGCGGGCATGGACATGATTGAGATCTGCCACAGCCCAGAGCTGATTTTGCGCGCCTACGAGGCGCTGCTGGCCGAGGCCGAACGCTCGGCAATCTTTCGCGCGTCGATCTTTGCGCGCTCGCGACGGTTGGCTGCGGCACGCAATCGGCTCTTCCCCGAGGGTACGCCACGAATGCTCTCGACCAAGCAATACGAGGCGCTGCACACACGTATGGAACGTTTCAGTGCGACGATCGAAAAGGCGCAACCCAATGAATTACACATCGATCCGAATCAGGAGGCTTGTACCGCATGAGTGCAAAAGCGTCCGCACAGTCCATGAACGTCGCCGGCATCATGAGCGGAACCTCGGCAGACGGCGTCGATGTTGCCTTGGTGCGCATCGCGCCGGGCCGCTTGCATGCAAAGATCGAATTACTGGCGCATGAGGGATTTCCTTATTCACCCGCGCTGCGCCGCGCCGTGCTGGCAGCGATGAATGCAGAGACCACATCGACAGCAGAACTGGCGCGGCTCAACTGGCGGCTGGGCCTGGCCTATGCAGACGCGGTAAAGGCCACGCTGAAGCGCCATCCCCTGCAACTCGACCTCATCGGCAGCCACGGGCAGACACTCTATCATCAAGCCAAGGTTGAGACCTATGCGGGTCGGCGCATCGCCTGCACCTGGCAGTTGGGCGAAGCGGCGGTGATTGCAGATGCATTGCGAGTTCCCGTGGTCAGCAACTTCCGCCCCGCCGACATGGCCGCCGCTGGTCAGGGCGCACCGCTGGTTCCGCTGCTCGACTACGCGCTGTTTGCGCACCCCACACGCGGCCGCGTGCTGCAAAACATCGGGGGCATCGCCAACCTCACCGCAATTCCCGCCGCAGCCGCGCCAGACGCGGTGATCGCCTTCGATAGCGGCCCCGGCAACATGATTATCGACGCGCTGGCGCAGCATCTGTTCAATGAACCCTTCGACCGCGATGGACAGATTGCCGCGCGCGGCAATGTGATCGATGCCGTGCTGGAACAGGCGCTGCGCAATCCCTACTTTGCGCTGAAGCCACCGCGCACCGCGGGCCGCGAGCAGTTCGGGCGCGAGTATGCGGTCAAGTTTCTGCACGCTTGCGCGCGCCGCAGCAAAAAGCTCGAAGACGCGCTGGCCACGGCCACCGCGCTCACCGCCGAGAGCATCGCGCAGAGCTACAAGCAGTTCGTGCGGGCCAAGATGAAGAGCAGCAAAACGGCGGGCGGCGCAAAGAAAACTCCCATCGACTACATCGTCTCCGGCGGCGGAGCGCGCAATCGCACGCTGATGGCAATGCTGGCGAAACGCTTGAAGCCGCTGGGCTGCGAGTTGGCGATGAGCGCGGATTACGGGCTTCCCGTCGAGGCCAAGGAGGCCGCGGCCTTCGCTCTGCTGGCTTGGCAGACCTGGCATCGGCGACCAGGCAATGTGCCCGCGGCCACCGGTGCAACGCGGCCCGCGATTCTTGGCCAGGTGAGTTATGCGGGCTGATGAATCTCAGAGCATTCAATTTGTGCTCTCCCACCCTGGCCGCAAAAACAAAGGCGCGGCGAGGGTGGGGCACCCTTTTTTTCTTATCGTACTGCTCGGTTCATTCCGTTTTATTGCACTGCTTTCGATTAGTCTGACCGGGCTGCTTGCCGGCTGCCGCACGGTGCAGAGAGATCCGCAGACGGTGGTGTTTCTTATCGAGAGCAGCCCCACCAATCTCGATCCCCGCATCGGCACCGACGCGCAATCCGAGCACATCGACGAGCTGCTCTTCGATGGACTGGTAGCTCGCGACAGCAACTTTCAGTTCAAGCCGGCGCTGGCCGAGAGTTGGGAGCAGCCCGATGCGCTGACGCTCATCTTCCATCTGCGCGGCGGAGTGCGCTTTCACGATGGGCGCTTGCTCACCGCCAACGATGTGGTGTGGACCATCGATTCCATGCGCAACCCAAAGAGCGCGGGCGCGGTGATTACGGCCAAGGCCAACTCCTATGCGTCGATCCAAAGCATCGAAGCGCGCGACGAGCGCACGGTTGTCTTTCATCTCAAACACGCCGACAATTTTCTCTTGATCAACCTCTCCACCGAAGCGATGGGCATTGTTCCGGCGGGCAGCGGGCGCGAGTTCTGGCAGCATCCGGTGGGCACGGGGCCCTTTCGCTTCGTCAGCCAACTGATCGATCAGAATGTGATTGTCGAGCGCAATCCCCTGAGCTGGTCCGCGGTTCCACGCATCGAACGGGTGCGCTTCGCGGTGGTTCCCGACGCTATTACGGAATCGCTTGAGTTGGAGAAGGGATCGGCCGATGTGGCTGTCAATTCCCTGCCCATGGATGCGCTGGAGGCGCTGCGCACACGGCCCAATCTGGCCATTGAACGAACGATTGGCACGCAGATTCAGTATCTCGGCTTCAACCTGCGCGACCCGCTGCTTGCAGACGTGCGCGTCCGCAAGGCCGTTGCCTGCGCCATCGATCGCGATCTTATCATTCGCACCCTACAGCGCGGCCACGCGCAGCCTGCATTGAGTCTGCTGCCTGCGAGCCACTGGGCCTACAGCGGCGATGTGGAGCGCTACGAGTACAACCCCGCACGCGCCGCGCAACTGCTGGATGAGGCGGGGCACAGGCCGGACCGCGACGGCGTACGCTTGCATCTGACCATGAAGACCTCGAGCGACGAGGGAACGCGCTTGCTGGCCGCGGTGCTGCAACAGCAATTGGCGCAGGTGGGCATCGCGCTGGAACTGCGCAGCTACGAGAGCGCGACCTTCTACGCCGATGTGCGCCGCGGCGCTTTTCAGATTTACTCGCTGCGTTGGATCGGCGGCAACGAGCAGCCGGACATCTTCGGCTACGCCTTCTCGACGGCCAACTTTTCGCCCGCCGGGGGCAATCGCAGCCACTACTCGAACTTACGTTTGGACGCGCTGCTCGACGATGCGGCGCAAGGCTCGGATGCCGGCCGACGCCGCGCCGATTATGTCGAGGCCCAACAGATTCTGGCCCGCGATCTGCCCGCTTTCAATCTCTGGTACCGCGACACACTGGTGGTGCACAACCGCCGCTTGACGCATCTTGCGCCTACGCCCTCGGGCAGCTTCAGCTTTCTGGAGACGGCGGAGTGGTCCCGATAGACGGGCCTTGCAACGTGCGGGCGAGACGCCATTGGGCCTTCATCGCGGCTTAAGGTTGAGAACTCTAAAACCAGAAAAACACAGATTTTAAGCCCATCTTAAGGCTCTCTTCAGGCATTCGGGCGCAGGATGGAATTGTTCACAACCTTTTGCCGCATTGTCTCGTCTACGGCAATAGAGCGAAAAAACTCCGTTCGACTTTGTACAAGTTTTTACCCCGCGAAGAAGGTTTCGATGAAGAGTTCGATGAAGAATTGCATTCCCAACCCGGCAGCGCAATGGGCGCTCCTGCTGGCCCTGGCGGTTGGCTTTCTGGCGTTGACGCAGCCGGTCTTTGCGCAAGCGCCGGCGCGCTTTATTGGCGCCATCACCGCCATCAGCGGCAACACGCTCACGGTCAAGCCCGACAGCGGCGATGCGCGCCAGGTCCAGGTGCCGGAGACGGCTTCGATCAAGCGCATCTCTCCGGGCGAGCGCGATCTGAGCAAGGCCGAGCCACTGCCCTTCGCCAATCTGGCGGTGGGCGACCGGGTGCTGGTCAAGCTGGACCCCAGCGCACCCGCCGGCACGCAGCAGGCCGCGCAGATCGTCGCCGTTAAGCAGGAGGATGTTGCCCTCAAGCAGCAGAGGGAGCGCGAGGACTGGCAGAAGCGCGGCATCGGCGGTCTGGTGAAGAGCGTCGATCCGGCCGCGGGCGCGATCGTGGTCAGCAGCGGCACCGGGGCCACGGCCAGGACGATTACCGTACACACCGCCAAGAGCACGATGCTGAAGCGCTACGCGCCGGCATCGGTGAGCTACGAAGCGGCTCTGCCCGCCCCTATTGATGCTATCCATGCCGGCGACCAGTTGCGGGCGCGGGGCGCCAAAAGCGCCGACGGCAGCGAGATTGCGGCGGAAGAGGTGGTCTCCGGCACCTTCCGCAACATATCGGGCATCGTCAACGGTGTGGATGCAAGTGCATTGACGCTGACGCTCAAGGACCTGGCCTCCAAGAAGCAGGTCACGGTTCACATCCCCAAGGATGCGCAGATGCGGCGCATTCCCGACCGCATGGCGCAGATGATCGCCATGCGGCTCAAGGGCGGCAGCGCTGCGGCGCAAGGCAGCGGAGGTGAGCGGAGTTCATATAACGGATCGGGCGCAGGCCCACGTGGTTCCGGGCAATCAAGCAGTCAAGGGAGCGGCAGCCAGGCGAACGGCACAAGCCAATGGGGCGCGGGCGGTCAGGCTCCCGACCCGCAGCAGTTTCTCAATCGCGCTCCGGCGATTCAATTCGCCGATTTGAAAAAGGGCGACGCCATCATGGTGGTTTCGACCGACGGTGCGACCGAAGTTACCGCGATCACGCTGCTGGCCGGCGTCGAGCCGCTCCTTGAGGCTCCCGCGGCGCAGAATCTGCTGGCCAACTGGAGCATGAACTCCGGCGGTGCAGCCGACCTCGGCCAATAGGCAGATGCGCGAACGCAATGTGGCAAGCAGCGACCCACAACTGGGATCAGAATCCATGGACGAGAAAAGAAGCGAGGGCTTTGTGTACTCAAAATTGCAACGGCTGTTTCATTTTTCAATACTTCTGGCGCTGGTTTTGGCGGGCGCAGGCCTGGCGGCAGCGGAGACCGATCCGTCCGTTGATCCGGCGGCGGCCAGCGCGACTTCGACCACGTTGCGCGGCCACATTACCGATCCCACCGGGGCGCTGATTCCGGGAGCCAAGATCGTCATCGTCAATGCTTCTGGGGTTCCCGTGGCCACGGCGACCGCCGATGCGGCCGGGGCTTATTCGGTGAGTGTGGCTCCGGGCAGCTATTATGTGCAGGCCAGCTATGACGGCTTTGCGCCCTTCCAATCCGCGCTCATTCCAATCGAAGCCGGTCAGGTCAAGCATGTGCATATCACCATGGCCATCGAGATGGCGCAGCAGAGCGTGGTGGTCACCGACGACTCACCCACAGTGAACGTGGAAGCGGAGGGCAACTCCAACGCCATTGTGCTCAAGGGCAAAGATCTGGATGCGCTCTCAGACGATCCCGACGAATTATCGAATGAACTTTCGGCGCTCGCCGGTCCCTCGGCCGGACCCAATGGCGGCCAGATCTATATTGACGGTTTCAGCGGCGGCCAATTGCCGCCCAAGTCGGCGATTCGCGAGATTCGCATCAACCAGAATCCCTTCTCTGCCGAGTTCGACCGTCTGGGATACGGGCGCATCGAGATCCTCACCAAGCCCGGCACCGACAAGCTGCACGGGCAGTTCTTCCTGCAAGGCAACGATAAACCTTTCAACACCGGCAATCCCTTTATCAGTACTGTTCCCGCTTATCACAGCATCCAGTTCAACGGCACTCTGAACGGAGCGCTGAGCAAGACGGCCTCGTTCTTTCTCAGCGTGGAGAGCCGCGATCAGCAGAATGTGAACGCTTGGGTGATTCCCGATGCGGTGCTGCCCAACAGCTCAGGCGTCTTCATCGACAATCCAGACTATGGTGTCACACTGCTCAGCCCGCACATCCGCAACAATGTATCGGCGCGCTTCGATGTGCAACTGGGCGCCAAGAACACGCTGACCGCGCGCTACGGTTTCTGGAACGAGAGCGAGCAGGGCAATCTGAACACCGGATCGCTGGCCACCGCCTCGACGCATGAATCCAACACCGACCACACGGTGCAGATGAGCGACTCGTGGATCATCAACGACCACACGGTCAACGAGACCCGCTTTCAATACGAGCGGCAGAACGAGAACCACTATCCCGACTCGACAGACCTAACTGTCAACGTAGCCGGCGACTTCACGGGCGGCGGCTACTCCGGGCAGAAGAGCGAGGATCACGCCACGCGCCTGGAACTGTGGAACATCACCACCATGAGCCACAACAAGCACGCCATCAAGTTCGGCACGCGTATGAGAGACACGCGCGACGCCAACCTGACCAACGCCAACTTCAACGGCAACTTCACCTTTTCGCAGAACACTGTTGGAACGGCCAACCCCACCATCTACCAGGCCAGCCAGGCCTACGAGAACATGGCCAACGGCCTGTTGCCCAATGGCCCATTGCCCAACGGCCAGTTGGGCCACCAATCCTTCAACACATTGGTCGAGGACGGTTTTGGTCCCTCTTCAGCCAGTTTCACCACGGGGGCGCAGTCGTCGCTGTCCAATGTCTACGATGTTGCGCTCTTTGCGCAAGACGATTGGAAGTTCAATCCCCGCCTGACGCTCTCGGGCGGTATCCGCTGGGAGGCGCAGAATCACATCGCCGACAAGGATGACTGGGCGCCACGTCTGGCTCTGGCCTACGCTCTCGACGGCAACGGCAAGGACAAGAAGACCAAGACGGTGCTGCGCGCCGGCTACGGCTTCTTCTACGACCGCCTGGGTTCGAGTAGTCTGAAGACCATCAACCGCTCGCACGTGCAGCAGCAATTTATCCTTAACACTCCGCAATGCCCGCAGAGTGACACCACCTGCTCGAATGCGACCTCACTGGGCGCCGTAATGGCGGATCTGATCGGCACAGCTTCGACATCTGCTGCCGTACCGGTGAGCTACGAAGTAGCGCCGGGTTTTCACGCACCGGTTACCGAACAGGCCGGGGCCAGCATCGAGCGCCAGTTGAACGGCGGCATCAGCGCCACGCTGACCTACCTGCACTCCTTTGGCGTGCATCAAGTGGTGACACGCAACGCCAATCAGAGCACCGGCGGGACGCCGCAGACCAACACCGGCGGCTATCTCTATGAGTTTTACCCCGAGGCGGTCTTCAAACAGAACCAGTTGATCGCCAGCATCAACGCCAAATTTAACAAGAACCTTAGCCTGCTGGGCTTTTACACTTTCTCCACGGCCAACGGCAACGGCTTCGGCTCTGCCTCCAATGCTTACAATCTGGACCAGGACTACGGCCGCGCCAGCTTTGTCTCGCGCAACCAGATCTTCATGATGGCCAACTACACCGGCCCCTGGGGCATCCGCTTCAACCCCTTCCTCATCGCGCAATCCGGCAAGCCGTTCAACATCACGCTCGACAAGGACCCGATCAACAATCTCGGGAACCAACGGCCCACCTTTGCGACCTCGTCCACGCCAGCAGGAGACATTGTGCAGACGCCCTACGGCGCGATGGATAAGGCAGCGCTTTCCGGCGAACAGATGATTCCGATCAATCTGGGCAACGGGCCAGCGGCGGTAGCCGTCAACCTGCGCATGAGCCGTGCCTTTGGTATCGGTCCCAAGCTAGCAACGGCCAATACCGACAATGCCGGTGGCCCGCCTCCCGGTGGCCCGCCGCCAGGGGGCGGGGGTGGTGGCCGCGGTGGCGGTCCCGGTGGCGGCTTTGGCGGCTTTGGCATCGGCGGTGGCGGCGGCGGCCGTGGCGGCATGTTCGGCAGCGCCAGCACCGGGCGCAAATACAACCTGAACTTCAGTGTGCAAGCGCTCAACCTGTTCAACGACATCGACTACGGCACGCCAACGGGGACGCTCACCAGCCCCTCCTTTAACAGGTCCACCAACCTGGCTGGCGGTATCTTCACCTCGCCCGGCGGCGCGGCTGCACGGCGTATCTTTGCCCAGGCAGTGTTTTCTTTCTAGCACCGCAATCGGTTGCCGAGGGCGGGTAACACGTCCGCTCCTTATATGAATCCCCCTCCTTGTGGCTTATTTCAGCACAAGGAGGGATTTTTTATCGTGTCTTTACGGGTTCTGTCGATAATGAGGATTAAGTTTTCGCTTTTGTTATGGCAGAATGGTAACGTTCCCGTCAAACTGGCATTATTGAGCTGAACTTCTCCCCTGGGAATCGACATTCTGCTTCGGCAAACAAGGTTCGAGGGTTCGCGCTAGCGGTCCTCGAGTGTCGCACAACTCGTGTGACCTTCCTGGTGTTGGCGGACTTGTCTCCCGCCAACACCATTTTTTTGCCCGCGGTTCCTCTGCCCTCGCAGCGAAGCCCAGGTTGTAGGCTGAAAGAAGCAGCTTTTTCACTTCGCTTCCTGCTTCGGAGTCTGCATGAACTGGATTGTGCTTCTCATCGGTTTGGTCGTCGGCGCTTTTTCCGGCGTAGTGGGCATTGGCGGCGGCATTCTTTTTGTTCCGGCGCTGATCTGGTTCTTTGGCATGAGCCAGCACAAGGCGCAAGGCACCTCGCTGGGCGCACTGCTGGCCCCAGTGGGCCTCTTCGCCTTTTGGGAGTACTACCGGCGCGGTGAGGCCGATCTGCGCGTGGCGCTGCTGCTGGCCGCGGGCTTCCTCATCGGCGGCTACTTCGGCGCGATAGGCGCACAGCACATTCCCGACCTTTGGCTGCGCCGCGTCTTCGCCGTTTCCATGGTCGCCATCGGCGCGCGCATGTGGTTCAGCAAATAACCACCTGCGGTGGGGCAGACGCCTTCGGCCCGACCGCGCCAGGAATAAGGCGCGGAGGCTGGCTTGGTGGCAGCTAGTAGGTATCGTCAATGATGCGCTTATTTATCTTGTCGCGATGAAGCGCAGGCGCACGTAATCGGCGGTCCAGTTTCCCTCTTCGTCGCGCAGCACGGGCGCCAGCAATGCGGTGGTCTCTTCGATAACGCTATCGCGAGCCTCCTCGGGCAGGCCGTCGATCACGCCGCGGCGAAAGGTCCGCAGCCAGCCCTGCATTCCGCTCGCCGGCAGCGGCGTGGGACGCGGGATCAGCGCCATCCGCACCACTTGAAAGCCGTGCCGCTGCAAACGCCGCGCGTAGGCCTGCGGAGTGGCATAGTAGTTGACGCCCTCTTCGCGATCGCCCCACCCGTACCGCGCCAAAACCGCCCGCAAAGCCACGCGAATGGCGGCGATATTGCCGTGGCCGCCCATCTCCGCCACAAAACGGCCGCCCGGCTTGAGCACACGGTGGACCTGGGTCATCATGGCATCCTGGTCCCGCACCCAATGCAAGGCCGCATTGGAGAAGACCACGTCGAATGCGCCGTCGGGATGAGGAAGCGACTCGGCGCTGCCCTGCTCGGCTGCGACGCCTCTGGATCGCGCCGCGGCAACCATCTCTGCGGAGGCGTCTACGCCCACTACCTTGGCGCCGGCGGCCAGACGCTCGGTCAATTGGCCGTCGCCGCAGCCCAGATCGAGGATGAACTCGCCGGGCTTTGCATCCAGCCACTCGACGACTCCGCCGGCCAATTCGTGGACAAATGTTGCGTTTTCTCCGTATTCGCGCGCATTCCAGGTCTGCGCCATCGTTCCCTCCTCGTATTCGGTCCGTTTGATCCGGTATTGGCTCTTTAACCAGCGCGGGCGAGAACGCCCGCACAACGGCCGGCGGGAGGCCAGCGGTACTATGCGGCACTCCAGTCCTATCCTTGGCGAACACGCGATGACGGACCTTGCAATCAGTGTGGCGCACCGGAGCGCATAAACCAACGTTATTCTTCTTTTGATTTGCATAAGCATTCGTTATGAGGAAGAATTCGGCAGTCACCACAGCTTGGAGCGCTTTAGGGAACCTCTGATTAAGTGCTCTTTGTAAAAGCCAACCTTCCCTCAGTGGCTAAAGCCCATTGATTGCTCTGGCTTTATGTGCGGGCTAAAGCCCGTACCCTTCAAATCTCCGGCCTAATCAGAGGTTCCTTAGATGGATTGCACCGGGATCAGCGTCAGATCGTCGACCAGGCCCACTTCCTTTTGCACAAAGGGCTCGCCGTAGCGCACCCCGGCCAACAGGCCGTAATGGCGGGCCTCGGCAAAGGTGCGTTCGCGGATCTCTTCTTCGGGGACAAAGAGGCCGCTGCCCGCGGACTGATTGGCGTACTGCGAACGGTAGGCCATCAGCGCGGCGTGGCGCTGCTCGATGAAAGGAGTAATGTCGACGATGAAGCTGGGACGGACATCGGCGTAGAGGCTGGCGTAAACGATCTTGAAGGGACGATGGGGCGGCGCTTCCGGCACCTCGGACTCTTGCGCCGCAGCTCCCACCGATGGGATTGAAGGGGCATGGGCCAGGCCGGAGAGGAAACAGGCTTCATAGCCCAGCGCAGCCACCGCGGCGTGGTCGGGATGGCGCGCCTGGCCGTAAGGCAGAATCACCACGCGGGGACGAAGCTGGCGCAGCACGCGAACAATCTTGAGGCGATTTTCCAGCGTGTTTTCGACGGCGCCGTCGGGCAGGTCGAGAGACTGACGCCAACCCACACCCAGCAGCAGCGCGGCCTGGGCTGCCTCGGCGGCGCGCTCCTCGGCGTTGCCGCGGGTTCCCGCTTCGCCCTGGGTCAAATCGAGAATGGCGGTACGCAACTCGCGCACCGCCATTCGCAACAGGGTTCCCCCGCAGGTTTGTTCCACATCGTCGCGATGGGCGGCGATGGCCAGCACATCGGCTTGAAATCCAGCAGTCATAACAAAAGCTTCTAGCTTCTAGCTGCTAGCTGCTAGCTTTGCTTTTCTCCGGCCATTTGCCCTGTGGGAGAAGAAGAAGCTAGAAGCTAGTAGCTAGAAGCAGCATTCCTAGTAGACGGTGTTGTCACCGTCGGTGATGGCGTCCATATAAGCCACATCGTAGGCCGTACCGTTGACCGTCACATACTGGTTGTCCATCGACGAGCCGTCTACGGTGGAGTAAATGTAGACCTGTCCGCCCTGGGCCACGTAGATCTTGTGCAGGCCGGTGACCGCGGCGATGCCGGTCAGATCGCCCAGATAGGACTCCAGCAGGGTCGGGGTGTTGGTGGAGGTGTTGAACATGGTCAGGCAGCCGTAGCCGCCGGTCGCGCCGGTGAATTTGCTGGGATTGTTATAGCGCTCGCCGTTGGTGCACTGGGTCATGCCGATCCACAGAGTGTTGTCGTCGGCCAGGATGAGGCGGCTCACCGCGCCCGGCTGCCCGTCGCTGATGGGAATCGCTGCGCCGGCGGTATTCGTGGCCAGATTCACCAACGTCAGATGGCCGCCGAAGTAGCCGTCCGCCATCAACTGCTGGCCCACCACATAGAACGTCGAACCGGCCAGGAGCGCGTTGCTGGAGCCGCCGGGAGTCGAGATCTTGCCCGCATTCAACGCATTCTGCGTGGGAAGCGCTCCAGAGGTCTGTCCGGCGAGGAAGATCATGGGGGCGACCGGGAGAAGGGAGACACCGGCGCCGCTGGTGTCGGCGGTGTTCCCGCTCGTCCCGCCGCCGCACTCCGGCCCGCAATTCAGCACATAGGCGGTGCCGCCGTCGGAGGAGAAGATGGCTTTGACCGGCCGGTCGAGCGCCAGGGGCTTATTGTTGGTCGGGTCCAGAGCCTGGAAGAGGCACCATCCGGGAGAGTTGAGCGGCTCGCAATCGACCGCGCCCAGGGGCCAGGTGGCGGTCCCGCCGGAGTAGCTGATGGTCTGCGCCGCGGTCAGCTTCAGGGGGTAATAAATGGAATTGGAGTTCTGCACAAAGGCCAACGCTGCCGTGCCGCCCGGATTCACGCTCACCCGGTAGACGCCCGGCAGGCTCAAGTAGAAGGTGCCGGGATTGATAGGCGACTTGTCGATCACGGTCAGCACGTGCGCCGCCTGACTGGCAGCAAAGACATACTGCTGATTGCGCGTCACAAAGACGCTGGAAGAGGGGCCGCTCAACCCGCTGCCGCCACCCTGCGAGCTTTCTTTTTGATAGTTGATGAAGCTCAAGCTACCGTCGCCAGAGCCATAGACCGCGCCAAACTGCTCTTCCGGCATGTTCTGAATCGTTACCGGCAGCGCTCCGGAGTATCCGGCGATGGAAAACGAGCCGGTCTTGTCGTTGTAGCTGTAGCGAATGTCGTAGTAGGCGTCCACAATCTGCAGCGCACCCTTGGTGAATGCACTGGGGTTCTGAATCGCGATCAGTACGCGGTTGGCCAATCCGCTGGGAGGCAGCACGCGGCCATCGAAATAGGTGGTGCTGCCACAACCCGCCAATACGCCCGCCACGATCAAGGCCGCGGCTGCGCTCATCCATAGACTTCTCTTCTTCAAAATCCGTTACCTCGACACACAGCGCGGAGCGTCCCGCGGATGATGGCATTTCCAGGGTAACCATGCCCTGTTGCAGAATACAGAAGACAAAAACCAGCGTTTACGCCTCGCTGGGCGAGGGGAAATCTCCTGCCGGCGAGACCCTTTATTCGCCAAAATACGACTTCCGAAGTATAACAAAGCCGCCCACCGGGCCGACACCACTGTCTTTCGGGCTGGCGCGGGAAACCCGCGTAGCTCCGAGCAAATCCGGGAAAACTGCACCCAATGAAGAGTCCATACAGGTCGCCGCTCCCTGATGGTCGCGTCAACTTGAGAGGATAGTTCCCACATACAGCATCCCCGGATTTGCTATAGCATGAAGTCAGCATGACGCAGATCGCCGACATCCTCGCCTCCCGCCCCATGCTCGCCGACGGCGCCATGGGAACCGTGCTCTACGGGCGCGGCATCTTCATCCACCGCTGCTACGACGAGCTGAATCTCTCCGACCCGGCGCTGATCCGCGCGGTTCACGAAGAATACCTGCAAGCCGGCGCGGAGATCATCGAGACCAACACCTTCGGGGCCAACCGCTTCCGCCTGGCGCGGCACGGTCTGGCCGAGAAGATGGCCGAGATCAACAGCGCCGGGGTGCGCATCGCCCGCCAGGCCGTCGAACACCTCAAGGAAAAGCAGGCCGGCGAGGCCTGGGTGGCTGGGGCCATCGGGCCACTGGGCGTGCGCCTGGAACCGCTGGGCAAGACCGGCCTGGACGAGGCCCGCGCCGCCTTTGCCGAACAAATCTCTGCGCTGGTGACGGCCGGCGTCGATCTGCTCATCATCGAGACCATGCCCGCGCTCAACGAGGCCCATGAGGCTCTGGCCGCCGCCAGCGCAACCGCTCCCGGCCTGCCCGTGCTCATCATGGTCACGGTAGACGACGAGGGCAACTGCCTGGACGGCGCTTCGCCGCAACAGGCCGCCACGCTGCTCACCGAGTGGGGCGCCACGGCCATCGGCGTCAACTGCTCGACCGGTCCCACGGTGGTGCTGACCGCCATCGAGGCCATGCGTTCGGCCACCACCCTGCCCCTGGCCGCGATGCCCAACGCCGGCCTGCCCCGCGCCATCGAGGGCCGCAACATCTATCTCTGCTCGCCGGAGTACATGGCCAGCTTTGCCCGCAAGGCGATCAACGCCGGGGCGCAGATGGTGGGCGGCTGCTGCGGCACCACTCCCAATCACATTCGCGCCATGCGCTCGGCGATCCGGGCCATCGACGCCCAGGCGCGCGTGCAGGTGCACGAAGCCACTCCGGTCATCAATACCGAGACGCCGCCGGCGCCGCTGGCCGGGCGCTCCAGGGTGGGCGCGCTGATCGAGCACAACGAGTTCGTCACCATGGTGGAGATCGTGCCCCCGCGCGGCATCTCCTGCGCCAAGGAGTTGGAAGGGGCGCAGTACCTGGCCAAGCTGGGCGTGCACGCCATCAACGTGCCCGACTCGCCCCGCGCCTCGGCGCGCATGAGCGCGGAGATCCTCTGCATCCAGATTCAGCAGCACGCCGGGATCGAAACCGTTCTCCATTACACCTGCCGCGACCGCAATCTGCTCAGCATCCAGTCGGATCTGCTGGGGGCCTCGTCGATTGGCCTGAAAAACATCCTGTGCCTGACCGGCGATCCGCCCAAGCTGGGCAACTATCCCGACGCCACCGCAGTCTTTGACGTGGACTCCATCGGCTTGGTCAACATCGTGCGCCGCCTGAATCACGGATTGGACATCGGGGCCAACGCCATCGGCGCTTCGACCAACCTGACCATCGGCGTCGCCGCCAACCCCGGCGTACACGACATCGAGCAGGAGATTCGCCGCTTCATCTATAAGGTCGAGGCCGGCGCGGAGTACGCCATCACCCAGCCAGTCTTCGATCTGCGCCTTCTGGAGAGCTTTCTGGAGCGGGTCAAGGACTACCGCATCCCGGTCATCGCCGGCATTTGGCCGCTGACCAGCCTGCGCAACGCCGAATTCATGAAGAACGACCTGCGCGTCTCCATGCCGGAGGAGATCATGCTGCGCATGGCCCAGGCCGACACCCCGGAAACTGCCCGCAAAGAAGGCATCCTCATCGCCCAGGAGATGCTCGAGGCCGTCCGCCCCTACGTGCAGGGCGTGCAGGTCAGCGCCCCCTTCGGCCGCTACAACGTCGCCGCCGAAGTCATCGCCAGCGTGCTGCCGCAACGGCCCGAGAAAGCTACGGAGTAATCGTAATGCCCACCTTCGAAGAATCGCTCAACAAGTTGGAAACTATCGTCGATCAACTGGAGAAGGGCGACCTGGCGCTGGAAGATTCGCTCAAGCTCTTCGAAGAGGGTGTCGGCCTGTCGGCGGCCTGCAAACAGGAACTGGACGCCGCCGAGGGCAAGGTGCAGATGCTGGTCAAGCAGCGCGACGGCTCGCTCAAGGCCGAGCCTTTTTTGACCGACAGACCTGCCTAGCGGCCCTCAATCCACCCGGAAGCGCACCGTGGGCGTGGTCCACTCGAAGCGGTGGGCGAGCAGTTTGAGCGCCAGACCGGAGAGCGCGCCGGCAGCGGTCGAGATCGTCCGGTCCCAGCCCAATCCCTCGCAGCCTAAAAAGACCAGAACGGCCAGCAACGCGGCCAGGGCGTAGGGCTCGCCGCGCTCGAAGACCTTGGGGGTGCGGCCCATCAGCACATCGCGCAGCGATCCTCCGCCCACGGCGGTAATCAGGCCCAGAATCAGCGCGGGCAGCATGGTCAGGCCGGCGTTGAGGGCGCGGCTCACTCCGGCCACGGCGAAGAGGCCCAGCGAGGCCGCATCGGCGATCCAGATGAAGCGGTCGATTCCCTTGCCGGCGCGCGCTCCGAAGAGCAGCGCGAAGCCGCCCGCCGCCAGCGCCACCAGCAGGTAGCGGGGATCGAGAAAGGCCAGCGGCGGACCCTTCTGGATGAGCGTGTCGCGGGTAATGCCGCCGCCCAGCGCGGTGATGGCGGCCAGCCCCAGCACGCCGATCAGGTCGTAGTGGTAGGTGCGGTTGCGGCGCGCTTCCAGTGCTCCGGCCAGCGCCCCGGCAGCCACGCCGGAGAACTCGACCACGGCAAAGACCGTCATGGTGTGCAGATCCAGTTTCATCCTGCTTTTAGCTTACGGCGCAGCGGCGCGGGTGCGTCTCGCAATTGGGAGAAGGGCCGCATTGGGTTGGAAGATTCCAATCCCCCGGGCCTCCTCGCGGCACTCCGGCTGCTGCAATCTTTGCCATTCCCCCATTGCGCCTGCCAGCGACAGCCGAGGCGCGGCCAGGAGCACCGCGTGCGCATTGTCAAGATGATCCGCCCCAGCTACGCCGAGAAGTTTCACTGCATCGGCCCCGCCTGCGAGGACGATTGCTGCACCGGCTGGCGCGTCACCGTCGATAAAGCCGCCTATGAGCGCTACCAGGGACTCACCGAGAGCCCTCTGCGGCCGCTCTTCGAGAGCAAGATCGCGCTGGTTCCCGAGGGGACCAAGGGCCAGTCGATTGAAGCCTTCGCCATCATTCAGATGACGCCCCAGGGCCCCTGCTCGTTTCTTTCCGCCGAGCGGCTCTGCCGCATTCAGATCGAGCACGGCAGCGAAGCGCTCTGCAATACCTGCGCCATCTTTCCCCGCACCCCGCGCCAGATCGACGGGCTGCCGGAGGGCGCGCTGTCGCTCTCTTGCCCGGAAGCCGCCCGTTTGATCCTGCTCGATCCCGACCTGGGCAAACCGCCCAGCGATTGCAAGCAGTTCTACTGGGACGACAAGGCCAAACCGGCGGCGTCGCTGCGCTCTTATTTCTGGCACATCCGGGAGTTCACCATCGGCCTGATCCGCAACCGAAACTATCCCCTCTGGCAGCGCATCTTTCTGCTGGGAACCTTCTCCCGGCGACTGGACGCCCTGGCCCACGGCGAACTGCACCGCGATTTTCCCGCCTTCCTGCTCGACTTCTCCGCCGCCATCGCCGCCGGTTCGCTGCGCGCCTCCATGGATACCATCCCCGCCGATCACAACCTGCAATTGGACATTCTCATCAGCCTGATCAACCTGCGCGTGGGCAAAGCCGGTATTGCGCCCCGGCTCCATAAGATCCTGCACGCCTTCGGTCAGGGAATCGGCCACTTGCCCGGCGCTTCCCCACAGAGTCAGATCGAGCGCTACATCCACGCCTACCAAAACTACGCCGCCCCTTTCTTTCAGAAATACCCGCACTTTCTGGAGAACTTCCTCATCAACGAAGTCCACCGCACCCTCTTTCCTTTTGATAACAACCTTTTCGTCCTCGGAACTACCCCGGAACCGGCCCGCGCCTTTGCCCGCCTGGCCACGCACTTTGCGCTCATGAAGGGCCTCTTGATTGGCGTGGCCGGCTTCCACAAGGAAGAGTTCACCCCCGAGATCGCTATCGAGGCCGTGCAATCCGCCTACCGGCACTTCGAACACAATGCCGAATTCCTCGATCTGTCGCATCAACTGCTGGTGACGCGGAAGATGGACAACGCCCACGGCCTGACCATGCTGCTGCGCAACTGAAGCCGGACTTGCGGCGGATTTCTTGACGCAACGATCTCCCCTCTGCTCTACTTTTTTCAATCCCATCTGCACTGCACCCGCCCCGGCGAGCCGTCCAGCCGCCGGGCACGGCGCAGTTTTTACCGCTTCCCGCCGAATGTCGACCCCCATCGAGCACGCGGGAAGCGAAGCATAAAAGGTTTACCGCTCAACCAACTAACCGGCCAGCCGCACCACTCTGAGTCTGCTGGACTCTTCGTCTTCGCCAACCGGCACCGATCAAGGAGCAATCCCTTGGAACCTGTCTCTCTCTCCAGCATTCTTACCGCGCGCGCCCGCATCGGCGAGGCCATTCACGTCTCTCCCTGCTACCTGTCGCATTACCTCTCGGAGCTGACCGGCCTGCCCCTGCATCTGAAGCTGGAGAATCTGCAACGCACCGGCTCCTTCAAGGAGCGCGGCGCGCTCAACAAGCTGCTCACCCTGAACGAGGCCGAACGCAAACGCGGCGTCATCACCGCCAGCGCCGGCAATCATGCCCAGGGCGTGGCCTTTCACGCCGCGGCACGCGGCATTCGCGCCCAGATCGTGATGCCACTGGCCACCCCGCAGATCAAGGTCGCCGCCACCCGCAGCTTCGGCGCCGAGGTAATTTTGCACGGCGCCGACTACGACGAGGCCTGCGAAGAGGCTCTGCGCCGTCGCGTTCTCGAGGGCCGCACCTTCATCCACCCCTTCGACGACCCGGATGTCATCAGCGGCCAGGGCGCCATCGGCCTGGAGTTGCTGGAGCAGGTGCCGGACCTGGAGGCGGTGGTGGTGCCGCTGGGCGGCGGCGGCCTGCTGGGCGGCGTGGCCTGCGCCCTCAAGGAATCCAATCCCAAGATCCGCATCATCGGCGTCGAGCCGGAAAAGCTGCCCTCGATGCTGCGCGCCCGCGAGGCCGGCGCACCGGTGACCATCGCCGCCGAAGCCACCATCGCCGACGGCATCGCCGTACGCCGCGCTGGCGAACTGACCCTGCCCCTGGTCAACCGCTACGTGGACGAAATCGTCTCGGTGGACGATGAGGAGATCGCCAGCGCCATCCTTACCTTGCTGGAGCACGAAAAGACCCTGGCCGAAGGCGCCGGCGCCGCTGCCCTGGCCGCCCTGCTGCAAACCAAGACCAACCTGCGCTCCCGCCGCACTGTGGTGCTGGTCAGCGGCGGTAACATCGACGTCACCCTGCTGGCCAAGATCATCGAGCGTGGCCTGGTCAAAGACGGCCGCCTCTTCCGCGTGCGCGTCTACCTGCAAGACCGCCCCGGCGCGCTGCTGGCGCTCACTGAGATCCTGGCCCGGGAGCGCGCCAACATCGTTGAGACCATCCACAACCGCGCCTATTACGGCGTCAGCCTGGGCGAAACCGTCATCGACATCACATTGGAAACTCGCGGCGCTTCGCACATCAGCGCCATCAGCCACGCGGTCCGCGAGGCCGGCTTCCGCTTCGAGCGCATCCAATAGCAAGAAGGGCTGTAGCTTCGGCATCATTTGATCCAGTTTTTCAGCTATACTGATACCGGAGGCCGCTATGCTGCAACCCTCTCTCGTTGCCGATGTCTTAGGCGGTGCCGCCATTTTGGGCGCTTCCGTACACTCCGCGCAGGAGTTGGAGGCAGCCATCCATCACGGCCTACCCAAGCGCGCACTGCGCCTAACATTGGATCGCGGCTGCGCCTCGGCGCAACACGCCCGAGAGATGCTTTATAGGGTTGTTCCCGAAGCCACCTTCAAGCGTCGCAACCGGCTTACTCCGGTCGAGAGCGAGCGCACCGAGCGGCTGGCCCGTTTGATCGCCGCCGCCGAGTACGTCTGGGACAACCGCGACGACGCCCGTGAATGGCTCACCCGCCCCCATCCCGAGTTGGAGAACCGCCCGCCGCTGGAAGCCGCATTGAGCGAGTTGGGCGCACGCCGCGCCGAGGAGCTGCTCGACCGCCTCTTCTACGGCATTCCTGCCTAATGTTTACTGTTTGCCGTCCTGCGCATCGAATTCATTCGATGGCGCCTTCGATGGGTACTTGCCCTGATGAACGTCTTCCGCATCGGCGACAACCGCTTCCCACTCTTTGACGGAACCGGTGCGCGTCTGCATGGCGGCCGCTGGAACTCTCCCGGTCGAACAGTGATCTACGCCGCCCAAACCTATGCCGGTGCAGTGCTGGAGATGCTGGTCCACGCCAATCTCAACCGCCTGCCCCGCACCCACGCCGTTCTTACCATCCATATTCCAAACGATTTACCGGTTGAGCGGCACTCTCCCTCTGAACTACCTGGCTGGAACGGCACAGATCAATCGGTCAGCCGCGCTTTCGGCGATCGCTGGCTGGCGGAGACACGCAGCGCCGTCCTCCTGATTCCCTCGTTCGTCACCCAGGGCCGCGAAAGCAACTGTCTACTCAATCCCGCTCATCCAGATTTCGCGCGCATCGAGCCCTCAGCGCCGGAGCCGATCGTCTGGGATGAAAGACTCTTGTTGCGATAAGCCATTGCGCATTCCGTTCCCCAATCCAGCCGCCTTTTGGTATACTCATGAAGTTCCACCCCCGTGCGGAGGTGGCGAAATTGGCAGACGCACCAGCTTGAGGTGCTGGCGCCGCAAGGCATAGGGGTTCAAGTCCCCTCCTCCGCACCACAGATTCTCCGCTCCGGGCCAACCGGGCGAGGCTCGGAAAGCAGTCTACAGATGACTTTTCTTCTCTACTTCATCGTCGTCCTGCACGTAATCGTGTGCTTGTTCCTGATCGGCGTCGTCCTGTTGCAGCAGGGCCGCTCGGCCGACCTCGCCGGCGCATTCGGCGGACAGGGCTCGCAGACCGCTTTCGGCCCCCGCGCCGCGGCCAACGTGCTCACCCGGCTTACGACGTGGTCGGCGGTCATCTTCATGATCACTTCGATCAGCCTGACCGTTCTCTACGTTCGCTCCGGCGGCTCGCACTCGGTGCTGGACGGCACCAAGGTCTCCGCCCCCGCCAAGTCCGGAAAGTAAACAGTTTTTTCGCTCTATCGACGGCAGGCCTGCGGGCCTGCCGTTTTTTGTTTGCAAAAAAAATCGCAAAACAAGCCAAAAAAACTGTTGACATTTATTTCTGCTAGATATATCTACTAGATATATGGAACTGAACCAGACCGCTTACCTCATTCTCGGCATCCTCTCCCTGCACCCCCGGCAGTCGGGCTACCATATCCGCAAGACCGTCGAATCCAGCGTCGGCTACTTCTGGGGCGAGAGCTACGGGCAGATCTACCCCACTCTGAAGCGCCTGGCTGCCGAGGGCCTGATCGTTCCCTGCGGCCCGGTGGGCCAGAAGCGTGCTCAGGAGTATTCGCTCACGCCGGCCGGCCAGGTCTGCCTGCAAGAGTGGCTGGCGCTGCCCTGGCGAGAAGATCCGCCGCGCAACGAGTTTCTGCTCAAGCTCTTTTTTGGTGTGGAGGCCGCGCCCGGCGTTCCTACTGCCCACCTGCGCGCCTTTCAGCAAAAACTGCGCGCTCTGCTGGCCACGCTCACCGGTCTGGAAAAACTGGCCCGCCAGCACAATGCCGAGCAGCCCGGCTTTCCCTACTGGATGCTCACCCTCACCTATGGCCTGGCGCAGATTCGCGCCGCGCTGGAGTGGAGCGAGTCGGCGCTGGAGTTGCTGACCTCATTGGAGGCTGCGCCTCATCCGCCTTCTGCAATCCCCGATTCCACCGCAACCGGCCTGTAACCACACGCCTACAGCGATTCCAGAATTGGTGTAACTAGAAACCATGCATTCAAGTCGGCGCGAACCTCAGCGAGCGACGACCTGGCACAAAGATTGCAAGGTATAGCCATTCTGGAATCGCTCTAGCAGATCAAGGAGAACCGTACGATGCCCACCGACGTTCGCAGCAATCGCTGGTCGCAGGCCGTAGCCTGGGTTGTGGCCAGTCTCATTTTGAGCGGCTTTTTCTTCTCCCCCATCGGCATGTGGACCGCCCCCATCCTGGGCGTTTGGTTCATCGGCACGCAAAGGCCGTTGCGCGGCTTCTGCTGGGTGGTGATTCTCGGCTCCATTCTCAGCCTGCTCTTCGGTTGGCGAGGATTTCTGCTGCATGGCCCGCTGCCGATCCTCGAGCACCTCGGATGGGTGCTCTTTGCCGTACTGCTGGGCGCGCTGCCGTTGAGCTTCCACCGCCTGACCAGCCCGCGCCTGCCGGGACTTCTTTCTACCCTGCCGTTTCCGCTGGCAGCCATGGCTATCCCTGCGCTGGTCGACGCGCTGCACATTGGACCCGCTCATCCCATCGGCGTACTGCGCTGCCTCGTCTGTTGGTTTGCTGCAGTGGTTGTCTGGATGTGGAACGCCGAGTTCAAACTCGCGCGCATCGGCCGGGGCGCAAGCCTCTTTGCCGCGATCTTTGTTCTTGGCGGCGGCTATGGACTTTATGCACAGCGGAGCGGAGCAGCGTTGCTTGGCGCTGCTTCCTTGGGGGCGTTGTGCCTCTGCGCGGCGCTGGCCTTGAGCCTTTGGGCGCTCTTCCATCCCATGCAGCATCCCTCCTGGGCCAGCCGGCCGCAGACCGTCGCGCTGTTGAGAAGCCCGTTCAGCGGAGACCGTTTGCAGGTGGTCAATGAACTGGGCCGCGAGGCCTTGCTGAGCAGTTCCTGCGAGCGCTTCCCGGTGCGCAATGGCATTCCATCGTTTCTCCGTCCAGAGGACTTGACCGGCGACAACGGCAAGTACAACCATCTCTACCAGACCATCGGCGGCTTTTACGACGATACGCAGCGCGTGGCCTGTGCGCTCAAAGCCATGGACCGGGACTCGTACTTTCTTGGCCCCTTGAGTCGGCTCGAAGCCAAGCCCGGCGACGCGGTGCTGGAGACCTCGGTAGGCACCGGCCTCAACTTCAAATACCTGCCCAGCGGGGTACGGCTCACAGGCCTCGATCTCAGCGCCGAGATGCTGGCCAACTGCCAAGTCAATCTGCGGCGATGGGGGTTGGAAGCCGACCTCTACCTGGGCAATGCCGAGAGCCTGCCCTTTGCCGACAACAGCTTCGACGTGGTCTTTCACGCCGGCGGCATCAATTTTTTCAGCGACCGCGCCAGGGCCATCCGCGAGATGATCCGCGTGGCCCGACCAGGCACTCTGCTGCTCATCACCGACGAGACCGAGGAGTATGCCAAGAAGGTCTACGAGAACATGCCCATCGCCAGCAGTTACTACAAGAACCGTGAGCAGGAAGTAACCACCCCCATCGACCTGATCCCCGCCGCGATGGAAGAGATCCATCTGGAGATGATCAAGAACAACCAGTTCTACGTCATCACCTTCCGTAAACCACCTGCGGCGGGGAAGACGCCCTCGGCCACCTGCGGTGGAGCGACCGCCTCCAGCACACAAGCGCCTGAGACAAGCGCGGGAATAGTTGAAGCTGAGAACCGAAGGCAAACCACGCCTGCGTGATCTTCACCACGAGTGGCAAACAGGGCCGATTTCGCAACGGATTCGGCCTTATCCATGCATTGTCATCCTGAGCGAAGCGAAGGATCTGCGGTTGTTCTTTGTCAAACAAATGGGCGCCCCATGCTCGACTGTCATCCTGAGCATGACCCGCTTCAACTAGTTACAGATGAAATGAACGATGCAATACGCCTCCCGCAGGGAGGCAATGAAATTAGCCCGGGGTGGAGCGAAGCGCAACCCCGGGGTAGGAACCAAATTAGGATGCGCGCCCCGCAGGGCCGCGCTGAAACACAGCTTGATCAGCCCCGTTCATTCGCAGCGAGCGCAGCGAATCGAAGGATCTTCTTCTTGCTCCTCTTGCGGCTAGGGTGGGATCGAGGATAGGAGACCAATCAAACTGTATCTCTACCGGTAGGCGCTCTCGATCCAGCTCTGCAAGATCGTCGGGAAACATCCCAGCACCACCACGGCGAGCCCAATCCCGACAAGCACAACCATCGTCACCGGATGCGCTTTGATGGGCGAATCGTCCACCGCCGGCATCACCCAGGCGCGCTTGAGCACTTGCAGATAGTAGTAGAGCGAGACAGCGCTCAAGGCGATGGCCAGCGCGACCAATGCAAATGGAATCGGCCCCGCACCCACGTTGAGCACCGCGGCAAACAAGTTGAACTTGGCCCAGAAGCCCACCAGCGGAGGGATTCCAGCCAGCGACAGGAAGAGCACCAGCAGCACCGAAGCCAGCAGCGGATTGCGCTTGTGCAAGCCCAGGAATGCGTCCATCTTGTCGGAGCCCGTGGCCCGCTCGACGACGGCCACAACACCGAATGCGCCGATGGTGGTCAGGCCATAGGTAAGCACGTAGTAGAGCAATCCAGAAACACTATGTTCTACTGATCCGATTGTTGCAAGGTAAAAGTCAAAGGCGCGTCCCTGGCCATTGAAAGATGGATTGACTGCAATGGCAAGCAGCATATAGCCCGCGTGTGCGATAGCCGAATAAGCGAGAAGACGCCGCACGCTGGTTTGAGCCAATGCCGCAAGATTTCCCACCATCATGGAGACCGCAGATAGGAACAGCAGAAGCACCGCGATCTTAGGCCATGTTTGGTAATACGCACGCAATGCATGTTCTACCGCAGCGGCCTGACCGGCAATCGGCCTGGTTTGCACGAGCCAGTTGACGCTAATCGTAATCAACAATCCAAAACTCGCAACTTTGGAGACCGAAGCGATGAAGGCCGCTGCTGGCGCTGGCGCGCCCTCGTAAGTGTCCGGTGCCCACAAATGGAAAGGAACCGCGGCAACCTTGAAGCCTAGGCCTGCAACGACAAGCACCCACGCCGCATAGAAGAGCGGGCTGGTTCCCTGCCGTATGATTGCATCCTGTATCTCGACAAGATTTGTACTGCCCGTTAGCCCATAAAAATAGCTGAAGCCGAAGAGCAGAAAAGCCGCCGACATGCCGCCGAAAAGATAGTACTTGATGGCGGCTTCGGCGCTCTTGCCGGAGGTTTTGGCGAAGGCCGTCATGATGTAGAGGCAGAGGCTCAGAAGTTCGAGGCCGACAAAGATCACCAGCAGATCTTGTGCCGCGGCAACGATCAAGCCGCCCGCCGCGGCCATCAGCATCACGGCAACAAACTCGCCAATATGCTTGGTGAAGATCTCGTCGATGAGCAGCAGTAAGGTGATTGCAGTAAGTACAAGAATTCCCGCTTGCGCCACGGGGACGTATCCCCGCGCAGCGAGAAGAATGGAATCGTCAAAGCTGAATTCCTGGCCGCCTGCTATTTGCATGGCCCATCCAGCCGTAGCACAACCCACGACACCCAGCAGCGCGGCAACAGTGGCGCGTACTTGCAATGAAGCCTTGCGCAAGAAGGTCAGATCGACCACCAACACCAGCAGCGCTGCAATTTCCAGCGCCGTCTCCGGCAGCGTTACGCGGAAGAGATCTGCGTAGTTCATTGTCCCCCTCCCGCCAGCAGTGCTCTCACGGCCGGTTCGATGGTATCGAGCAAGATTCTCGGATAAAGACCTACAGCCAAGCTCACTGCCGTCAGCATGACCACGCCGGTGACCTCGGGCCAGGTAATGGCTGCCAGTGCATGATTGCCCTCAGCCGCTTCATGAGGATGGGCATGATGCGGCGCATCGCTGAAGAAGGCCTTCTGCATGGCGCGCCAGGTATAGGCCACGCCGACTACGATGCCGATGCCCGCGGCTGCGGTCCACCAGGGATTGGCCTTCCACGAGCCGATCAACACTTGCAACTCGGCAACGAATCCACTGAAGCCCGGCAGTCCCATCGAGGCCATGCCGGCAATCACAAAAGCCCATGCGGCAAAGGGCAAGCGCTTGGCGAGGTGCATGGCTTCGAGATCGGCCAACTGCCGCGTGTGCGTGCGTTCGTAGACGATGCGGCCCACAATGGCGAAGAGCAATCCGGCGATGATGCCGTGCGAGAACATCTGCATCACCGCGCCGGTTACGCCGATCTGATTGAGCGTCATCAAACCCAGCAGCACAAAGCCCATGTGGCTGACGCTGGAGTAGCCAATAACAAATTTGAAGTCGGTCTGCACCAGCGCCACCAGCGCTCCGTAGACAATGCCGATCACTGCGAGCACAGCAAAGACATCGCGCCAGGAACCGATGCCGGCAAAGGCGAATCCCCAGGGGTCCATGCCGTGCGGGAAGAGGCCCATGGCTACGCGCAAGCAGCCATACGCGCCCAGCTTCATCACCACGCCGGCCAAGAGCATCGATGCGGCGGTAGGCGCGGCTACGTGGCCCGTGGGCGCCCAGGTGTGGAAGGGCCACATGCCGGCCAGAATCGCGAAGCCCACAAAGACCAGCGGGAAACACCACATCTGAAAGCTCACCGGCAGATTCGCATGAGCCAGATCGATCAAGCCCGTCGAGTGACTGCCCGCAGTAGCGTAGGCCGCCAGCAATCCGATCAGCACCATCGCCGATCCGGCGAAGGAGTAAAGCGCCAGCTTCATCGCTCCATACTCGCGCCGCGTCGATCCCCAGATAGCGATGAGGAAGTACTTGGGCACGATGGCGATCTCATAGAAGACGAAGAGCAGAAAGAGATCGTAGCTGAGAAAGACGCCGTAGACGCCGCCGATCAAGGCCAGAAAGAAAGCAAAGAACTCATTGGTGCGCAGCTCGATGTTCCAACTGAAGAGCACACCCGCGACCGCAGCAAGGCCCGTAAGCAGCACCAGCACGCGGCTGATGCCGTCGGCAGCGAGCAGGAAGTGAACGCCCATGGAGGGAACCCAGGGCAGGTCTACCAGCACTGTGCGCCCTTGTCCCATGCCGGCAATGAAGCCTTGCACCGCGAGAGCAAGGCCGCCACCAGCAAAAGCCAGCGCCAGCCAGCGCGACAAGGAGGCTTTGCCTTTGGGCAGCAAGGCCTGCACCAGCGCTCCGGCAAACGAGAGGTATATCGTCCATGCCAGTAGCGACACCGAGTTTGGAGTACCGATCGAAGACATCTAAAATCTCCAGTGCGCCAGCAGGTTCACTACCGTGGGGTTGACGGTGTCCACAATGAGTTGCGGCAGCAGTCCCAGCAACAGCATCAAGCCAATCACCGGGGCCAGCGCCATGCGCTCGCCATGATGAAGATCGGGGAAGGTCGCCCACTTCTGCGGCAGCGGCCCATTGAATACTTTTTGAATGACGGTGAGAATCACAGTGGCCGTGATCAGCAGGCCCAGAATCGAGACCGTGGCCGCCACCCAGGCCAGCGGAAAGACGCCGCGGAAGATGAGGAACTCGCCCACGAAGCCATTCAACCCCGGCAGCCCCAGCGATGAGAAGAGGGCAATTCCCATCAATCCGCAGAGCACGGGAGCGGGCTTGCGCAGGCCACCAAAGGCATCGATACCACGCTCGCCTTCCGAACGCGCCTGCAAGATCGAGACAAACCAGAAGAGCGCCGCGGCGGTGAGTCCGTGATTGAACATTTGCAGGATCACGCCATTCAACGCCGCTTGTTGACTGGCCATTTGCGCTGCGCCCGCCGCGGGAACAGCCAGGGCGAAGATGCCCAACAGGCAATAGCCCAGATGGTTCACCGAGAAGTAAGCGAAGGTGCGCTTCAGGTCCTTCTGCACGACAGCCGCCCATGCGCCCATGACGATGGTCAGGACCGCGAGCACCAGCAGCGGAGTGCGAATCTGAGCGATCTGCGCGCCAAACAAGGGCAGCGCAATGCGCAGCAGACCGTAGACTCCCATCTTGCTCATGGCGCCAGTCAGCAGCATGGTCACCGGCGAAGGCGCTTCAGCATAGGCCGCGGGCAGCCATGTATGGAAGGGCGCGATGGGGACCTTCACGGCAAAGCCGGCCAGCACTCCGATGGCCAGCCACAAGGTGATAGGCCCGAGGTGCGCGGTGACTGCTTGTTCCAATGCTCCGGTGGAAGCCATCTGCGCAAGACCGATGAAGTCCATGCTTCCCGTTGACAAGAACACCGCGAGAAACGCCAGCAAGAGCGCTACGCTGCCCGCCATGGTGTAGACGAAAAATTGTGTCGCCGCCGGTCCGCGCTTCGATCCGCCCCATAGCTTGATGAGGAAAAATGCGGGGATCAGGCTCAGCTCCCAAAAGAGAAACCAATGGAAAAAATTCAATGCGGTGAACGACCCGAAGAGCCCGGCTTCGAGCAGCAGCACCAGTCCAAAGTAGAGGCCCGGCTGGCGATGCACACGATGCGCCGCGTCCACCGACATCAACGCGACGATTGCTGAAAGAATCAGCATCAGCGCGCCCAATCCATCCACGCCCAGCTTGTATTCGATGCCCAGCGAGGGCGCCCACGCGGCCTTTTCGATGAGGCCGATGGAGCCATCGGCGGGCAGTTGCGTCCAAATCACCAGAGCCAGCGCCAGTGCAACCAGCGTGGTGATGAGCGCCACGGCGCGCGCGTGCTTGCCGGCAACGAGCGCGATAGCCGCTCCCACGATGGGCAGCACGGTGATCAGCGTCAGTACAGGAATTCCGTTCATGCCCGGCTGCTCCAAATCAGAAGTATGGCCAACACCGCCACGGCCAGCGCCAGAATGCGCAGATAGGCCTGTACGCGGCCGCTTTGCATCCGCGCCAGCAAGCCTCCACTCGAGGCCAGCTCTTCGCAGCCCTTGTCGAAGCCGCCGTCCACAATGTTGATGTCCAAAAAGCGATTGACCTGCGCCCAGATGCGGAAAGCCCAGGCCACCAGCGTCACCAGCCCGCCCCAGACGCGGCGATCGATCCAGTCGGCCACCTTGCCCCACCAGCTATAGAAGGCGATCACCGTCACCGCGTAGAGTTCATCGATGTAGAAGCGATTTTGCATCCAGGCCCAGGGCCAAGGCAGCGCCTTCTGCAAGGCATCGGCTTCTTCCGCTTTAGGCGACTTGTTTCCATAGAGCGCCCAGCCCAGACCGAGACCAAGGAAGACCACAACCGCGGAAGTCAACATCAAAGGAAGCAGGCCCTGCTCACTGAAGCGTGCCCAATCGAAGCTGGCCGTCTGGCTGTCGAGGAAGGCGCGAAACCATGGCCAGGCCGGCGTTCCGATGACGCCCAATGCGATGGCGAAGAAGGCCAGGATGGCCAGCGGCACAGTCATCACGCGCGGGCTCTCGTGCGCATGGTGCTCGCCGCGATAAGCGCCGAAGAAGACATAGGCCACTTGGCGCGTCATGTAAAAGGCGGTCAGCAGCGCGCCAAAGACCAGCATATAGAAGGGCGCTTTGGCCACGTTCCAATGCTGGGCAGCTTCGAGAATGCCGTCCTTGGACCAGAAGCCGCTGAAGAGCAGCGGGAAGCCGCACAAGGCCAACATGCCGATGGTGTAGGTGGCGAAGGTCAGCGGCATATGCTTCTTGAGGCCGCCCATCTTGCGAATATCCTGCTCTTCGTGGCAGCCGTGAATCACCGAGCCCGCGCCCATGAAGAGCAGCGCTTTGAAGAAGGCATGAGTAATCAAGTGGAACATACCCACAGCCACGCCGCCCATGCCCAGGCCGGCCATCATGTAGCCCAACTGCGAAACCGTCGAGTAAGCCAGGATGCGCTTGATGTCGTTTTGCGCCACGGCGATCAATGCGGCAAAAACCGCCGTGAATGCGCCCACCCAGGTGACGACCGTCAACGCCGTGGTGCTGCCGCCGGACAATACTCCAGCTTGCATCAGCGGATAGACGCGCGCGACAAGATAAACGCCGGCGGCCACCATGGTTGCCGCGTGAATCAAAGCGGAGACCGGCGTGGGGCCTTCCATCGCATCAGGCAGCCATACATGCAAAGGGAACTGGCCGCTCTTGCCCGCTGCTCCGGCAAAGATCAACAGGGCGATGGCTCCAGCAGCAGTGAGGCCCAGCGCGGCGTGTTGGCCCAGCAAGCCCACCAGAGCAAGGGGCTCGATGGAACCGTATCCATGGTTGTAGAAGAGCAGTGTGCCGCTTTGGCTGAACAACCAGACCATGCCGAGCAGAAAGAAGACATCGCCAACGCGGGTGGTAATGAATGCCTTCTTGGCCGCGGCCGCCGCCGAGGGCTTGTGATACCAGAAGCCGATGAGCAAGTACGATGTGAGGCCCACCAGTTCCCAGCACATGAAGAGCAGCAGCAGAGAATTGGAGATCACCACGCCCAGCATGGCTCCGGCAAAGAGCGAGAGAAAGCAGAAAAAACGGGTGTAGTTCTCATCGTGGGCCATGTAGCCGACGGAGTAGATGAAGATGAGCAGGCCGACAAAGCAGACCATCACCAGCATCACCGCGGAGAGCGGATCGAGCACCCAGCCGAGATCGACGTTGGTCGAGCCTACTTGAATCCAGGTGAAGTTGACGACTTCGCGCATGGCCTCGCCGCGCATCCAGCCCAACAGAACATGCGTGAAGGCGCAGATGGCCAACAACAAAGAGAAGAAGAGCGAACCAATTGCTAATGCCGCCGAGGTCTTGCGCATGGGCTGCTTGAGCAGAGCGATAATCCCTGAGGCGACAATGGGCACGGCGGGGATCAGCCACACCATTCCGGCGACCGGTGAGGCCGTGAGTTGCGGAGTGAACGAAATGGCTTCCTGTATCATCGTTTCACCCCTTCATCCTGTTCATGGCATCCAAGTCGGTGGAGTGCGCATGGCGATGGACCTGAATCACCAGGCCCAGTCCCACGGCGGCTTCGGCGGCGGCTACGGCAATGGAGAAGATAGCGAACATGAAGCCGGTCAGCGCTTCGGGATGCGGTCCGTAACGCCAGAAGGCGATCAAATTGAGGTTGGCCGCGTTGAGCATCAGTTCAATGCCGATCAGCACCAGGATGGCGTTGCGGCGGGTCAACGCACCGGCCAAGCCAACAGCAAAAAGCATTGCAGCGACCATCAGATATGCAGCGAGAGGATTCACTTGGCCGCCTCCTTACCATTTTTGCCATTCTTGTCGTGCATGGCCACGATCACCGCGCCGATCATGGCCGCGGTCAAGAGCAACGCGATAATCTCCAGCGGCAGCACGTAGCGGGTCATCAGTGCATTGCCGATCTGCATTACGGTCACCTGCGGCGCAGGCGTCTGATAGGGCAGAACGCGGATGCTCTGCAAGACCGCCCATCCAAGCACGGCGAAAACCGCCGCGGCGATCACCAGGCCGGTGTGCCAATGCTTGCTGTAGACGCCGTCTTTGGGCGTCTCGGAGCCGCGCGTCAAGAGAATCGCGAAGACCACCAGAATGGCCACCGCGCCGATGTAGACCAGGATCTGGGCAAAGCCCACGAACTGCGCATCGAGACCGAGAAAGAGCAGAGCCAGCCCGGCAAACGCTACGGTCAGCGCCAGCGCGCAATGCACCGTGTTCTTGAGCAGGATCGCGGCCAGTCCGCCGGCCAGAGTCAGCGCCGATACCAGATAAAAAACGAAGCTCATCGGCGGCCCGTCCTTTCGTTGGCGGTCAGATCGTTGGTCTCCCACCCTAGCCGCAAAGACAAAAACCCAGCGAGGGTGGGGCACCCCGATGGACTGGTTAGGGCGTGGTAGGGATTACTCCGCATAGCGATATCTCCTTGGCCCGAAGTGCTCGCGCTTCATGCCCAGCTTGCCCATCAGCGTATAGATGCCGAAGATAATTGCCGAGCAGACGATCCAGCGCAGCAGCCCATCGCCCATGAAGCGCCAGATGGCGGCGACGAAGAGGTTCACCAGCGTCAGCGGCAGAACGAACTTCCAGGCAAAATTCATCAACTGGTCTTGTCTCAGGCGGGGCAGCGTTCCACGCAGCCAGATAAAGACGAAGATGGAGACGAAGACTTTACCAAAGAACCAGATCCACGAAGGAACGAAGTTGAGCGCTTGCAGCGGCGAAGACCATCCACCCAGGAAGAGCGTCACGCCCAGCCCAGAGATGGAGAACATCGCCAAGTACTCGCCCAGGAAGAAGAGTGCGAACTTGAAGCCCGAGTATTCGGTGAAGTAGCCGGCCACCAGCTCCGATTCGCCTTCGGGAAGATCGAAGGGCGAGCGGTTGGTCTCGGCGGTGGTGGCAATGGCATAGAGAATGAATCCGGCAAAGCCCCAGGGGGTGAAGATGTACCAATGAGGCAGGCCAAAGGTGTACTGGTTCTGCGCATCGACGATTTTCACCGGCGAGAGCGAACCGGAGATCATCACCACCACCACGGCCGACAGGAGCAGCGGTACTTCATAACTGATCATCTGCGCCACCGCGCGCATGGCGCCCAGCAGCGAATACTTGTTGCGGCTGGACCACCCGGCCATGAAGACGGAAAGCTCGGTCATGGCGCCGATAGCGAAGTAGAAGAGCAGGCCGCAGTCCATATCGACCAGGACCATGTTGCGGCCCATAGGCAGAATGGCAAAGCCCATGAAGACCGCCACCACCAGCACCACGGGCGCAAGAAAGTGCACCACGGCATCGGCGCTCAGCGGCACGATGTCTTCCTTGGTCAGCGACTTGATGCCGTCGGCGATGGGTTGAAAGAGGCCGAAGGGTCCGACACGGTTGGGGCCGAGACGATTCTGCATGCGGCCCAGGCCCTTGCGCTCCAGCCACACGGCAAAGGCGAAGAGCGCGGGGAAGAGGCAGACGATCACCGCCACGCAGACGATTACGCCCAAGGCGGGACGCAGAATGGCAGGTAGGAATCCCAGCATCCAATGCAAGAGGAGAACGAAGATCTGATCGAATATCTGACTGAGCTTGTCGAACATGGTCTAAGCTCCCTCTCTCGTGGCTTGCTGCGCGCTTATACCGGGCGCTGCACCCGCGGCAGCCTTGGCAGCCGCGGCTTCAGCGGCGGCCTTGGCCTTGGCTTCAAAAGCCGTCTTGGCCGCGGCCAGTCGGGCATCGACCTGCGCGGCCTCGGTGGGATGAATCCGGTGGTAATACTCGTTGGGCTTGGCCAACTGCTCGCGATCCAACAACAGGCCGCCAAAGCGGTCGCCGGTGCTCAGTTCGAAGTGCGTGTCCATCTTGATGGACTCGAAGGGACAGACCTCGACGCAGATCTGACAGCTCATGCAGACCGAGATGTCGATATCGAAACGAGCCGGATAGAATTGCGGCTTGCCCACATAATCCGGCTTCTTGTCCTTGGACTTCTCGATGTAGATGCACTTGGGCGGGCATTCCTTCTCACAGATCTGGCAGGCGGTACAGCGCAGTCCCACTTCCCACGCGGGCCCGCTGCCGCCGCGGTTGTCGACGTCGTAGACCAGCAAGGGGAAGACGCGCGCATTCTCGATGGGCGCAACGCGCTGCTCGGGATACTGCACCGTGGTCAGCCGCTCCTTCAAGAAATAGCTGCCTATGAAATTCCTGGCCGTCTCCGCCAGCCCTTTTAAAATGCCATCACCCAGCAAGAAAACCTCCCGCAAGCTGCTAGCCGCTAGCTTCTAGCTTCTAGCTCCGTGTTCCTGTGCAACAACTTCGTTCGATCGAAACAGCAAAAAAGCCAGATACCCAGCTAGAAGCTGGAGGCTAGAAGCTAGCAGCTATCTATCCACTTCTCCCAGCACAATGTCCACGCTGCCGAAGATCAGCACCACATCGGCCACGTTGTGTCCCAGACACATATCCTCGAGCACGGTCAGGTTGATCAGGCTGGGCGGACGCACGCGGTAGCGATAGGGATTCGGCCCGCCGTCGCTGATCAGATAAAAGCCCAGTTCGCCCTTGGGCGCTTCAATGCGGCCATAGGCCTCGCCCGGCTTGGGGCGAAGGCCGCGGCTCTTGGTCTTGACGTCTTGCACCGGGCCGCCGGGAATCTCCTTGAGCGCCTGCTCCAGGATCGCGAGCGACTCGCGCATTTCCAACATGCGCACCATGAAGCGATCGTAGATGTCGCCCACTTCGCCCAACGGCACGCGAAACTTGAAGCGATTGTAAACGCCGTAGCCGTCCACCTTGCGCAGGTCGTAGTTGACGCCGGAGGCGCGCAGCATGGGGCCGGTGATGCCGGCGTTGACAGCCAATTCCGGAGTGAGGATGCCCATGCCCTGGGTGCGGGCCATGAGAATCTCGTTGGAGCTGAGCAGGCTGTCGAACTCGTCGATAAAGCGCGGCAGGCTGGCCACCAGCTTGCGCGTGCGCTCGATCCAGGATGCGGTCACGTCGACGCGGCAGCCGCCAAAGCGCATGTAGTTGCACATCATGCGCGATCCGGTCAGTTCCTCGAAGAGGTCGAGAATCTTTTCCCGCTCGCGGAAGGCATACATCAGCGGCGTGCCGCTGGCGCCCATCTCCTGAATGAGGAAGCCGATGGCCGAGGAATGATTGATCACGCGGGTCAGTTCGGCCAGAATCACGCGGATATACTCGGCGCGCTCGGGAACGGCGATGCCGGCCAGCTTCTCCACCGCCAGCGCATAGGCCCAGTTGTTGGTCAGCGAGCAGATGTAGTCCAGGCGATCGGTATAGGGCATCATGGCCAGATAGCTGACGGTCTCGCCGATCTTCTCGTGATTGCGATGCAAGTAGCCAAAGACCGGCTTGAGGCGGATCACGCGCTCGCCGTCCAGAGCCAGGTCCATGCGAAAGACGCCGTGGGTAGAGGGATGATGCGGCCCCATGGCCACTTCCAACAGCTCACCCTCACCGTCGGGTTCGATGTGCGGAGGGCGGTTCCAGCCTTCGGGACGGGTGGCGCAACTGCCGAATTCCAGATCGTGATCGGAAGGAATGGTGAGGTTTTTCATTGCGCGGCTCCTTCATTCTGGGGAGCCTGGGCTGCGTGTGCGGCGGCGCGGGCCAGCACCTGATCGTGGGGCGTGGGCTCGTATTCGAAGTCGTCGGGCTCGAGGTAATCGCGGCGCATGGGATGGTCCTTGAAGGCGTCCCACATCAAAATGCGGCGCAGGTCGGGATGGCCGGTGAAGACGATGCCGTAGAGGTCGAAGATCTCGCGCTCCTGAAATTCGGCGGAGCGCCAGACAGGGGTGAGCGAGGGCAGTTCGACGCGGTCGGTGCGATTGACGGTCTTCATGCGAATCACCACCGGCCCATGCTTCTTCTCCATGGAGAAGAGATGATAGACGGCCTCGAGACAACCCGGCTCGATACGCTTGCGGGTCTCTTCGACGGTCTCCTCCACCTGTTGGACAGATTGGCCTTCGGGCTCGCCCTCGGGGCCATCGACGGACTTGGCAACGGTGCGGGTCACCTTGACCTTCTCAGTCACTTCCCGCTCCGGCCAATCGACGCCGGTGACGTTGGAGAGGAAATCCAGTTCCAGCTCTTTGTCGTCGCGCAGGAACAGGGCCACGGCGGTTGCGTGCGCCGCATCGATGCGCAGCGAGTGTTGCGCCGCGGGGCTGGGATTGAGCACCAGTTCCACCCGCGCGCCCGGCACGGCGGCTTCAATCGCGTTTTTGATCTCTTCTGCGGTCTTCATCAGCGAATCACCACCGGCACAGTCCACTGCCCCGAATTCGAGGCCGGTTCCAAATCGTGTTCCCCCTGCTCGGGGACGGGAAACTCGCCCGGCGCATCGGCATTCAGATGGCGCGGGCGGTCGGCGCCGGTCAGGCTCTGCGCGTCGATCTTCTTCTGCAGGGCGATGAAGGCGTCGAGCAGCGCCTCGGGGCGCGGCGGGCAGCCGGGAATGTGCACATCCACGGGAATGTAGCGGTCGATGCCTTTGAGCACGTTGTATCCCTGCTTGAAGGGACCGCCGCTAATGGCGCAGGCGCCCATGGCGATCACGTATTTGGGCTCAGCCATCTGGTTGTAGAGGCGCACCACCTGGGGAGCCATCTTCTTGGTCACCGTGCCGGAGATGATCATCATATCCGCCTGGCGCGGCGAGGGGCGAAAGACTTCTGCGCCGAAGCGGGCCAGATCGTAGCGCGCCATGGTGGTGGCGATCATCTCGATGGCGCAGCAGGCCAGCCCAAACTGCATCGGCCAGATGGAGTTGCGCCGCCCCCAATTGTACAGCTCCTCGAGGGTGGTGACGAAGACCCCCTGTTTGCCCAGTTCGATCTTCAATTGTTGATCCATCCGCCGAAATGCTCCTTATCAAAGATGATCCGAATCAGTCTTCTGAAATCTCATCGCTGTGTGAAGATTGTTCATCTCCCACAATTGCAGGCAGAAGCGTCCCCTCAACCCAGGGTCCACACTTCCAAAAAATCCACGCAAGAACTAAGTAACCCGCAATACGAACAAACAGGAATCCAGTAGACAAACGATACAACAATGGCAGATAGCTGAAAGAACCGTCATTATCGATGACTTTATACCGGTATGCATAATGGGCATAAGATACAAGCCGTTCCGGCAAATAAGTGGTTTCATACAAGGCGAAAACTCCCCACATCATGGATAATGCTCGGCTGACGAGGACCACGGCTTCCTTTCGCGTCATTCACTCTCCTCCATCTCTCGAACAAAACGCAATGCAAAACACCTCGTTCAATCACTTCAGAGGCAGCTAGCAGCTAAAAACAAACTGCTAACGTCCCTATTCACGCCCAGTTCAGCACGCCCTTGACCCAGGCCCAGGCCAACCCTTCAATCAGCAGCAGTACAAAGACCAGCATGGCCAGGCAGGCCTGCAAGCCCAGTCCGGTGAAGGCCACTGCAAAGGGCAGCAGAAAGACCGCCTCGACATCGAAGATGAGGAAGATGATGGCATACAAATAGTAGGCGGAGCGGAACTGCACCCAGGCATCGCCTCTGGATTCCAATCCGCACTCGTAGATGGCGTTCTTGATCGCGTTGGGCTTGGCCGGAGAATAGACCTTGCCCCACAGCCAGGCCATCGCCAACGGAGCCAGTCCGAAGCCGAGCGCGCCGAAGAAAAGTACTGCCAAAGAAAAATATGGATTTGAGGCCATCGTCAAGTTTCAATCCTTCTGAAACAACCTACCAGTTCAGGCCCGCGCCCGGCTTAGTGGATGTGACGCCGGGCACAGCCAATCAGTTCCATTTTCGCCCCGTTACGGCAACTCTGGGAAACGATCCCTGTGGAATGCTGGACCTCTGTCCCACAATTGGCCTGACAAAGGGAACCTTGTCCCACATCGCGAAATCCAACCCCCGCAACCCCCTCTGTGCTGCTCGTGGGCGCCCTCGCCGCTCCCCCTCCACCTTTCGATGGAAGACAGAGACCCGCTCGCACGGCTACCGTTGCCCTGTTCCCCTGGCCTTCCCCAACCAGCGCCAAATGGGAACCAGCACCACCCTGGAGATCGCCCGACGATGCCGAAAACCCTGCTGCGCCCCTGGCTGCCGGCTGGCCTGCTGGCCTGCCTCTCGCTCGCCATGCTGTCCCTCGCCGGCACGCGCAATCTCTGCGCCGAAACGGATCAAACGGCTGCTTCCTCAGCCCCGGATTCAGCTTCTGCCCCGGCGGCCGATTCCTACGCCGCACCCGGCGAGATCGCCGGACCCGCATCGGCCTTCCACCGGGAGACTGCACTGCATTACAACTACGCCTTCGGCAAAAGCTCGCCGTTTCTGCCCTCCAACGCCACCTCGGCCAACGGCCAGTTCATGGACCCCAACAGCTTTTTCGGAGCGCAATACTGCGGCCATTGCCACAAGGAGTCTTATCACCAATGGCGGCAATCGGTCCACTCCAACGCCTTTCGGGCGCAATGGTACCGGCGCAACGTCAACATGCTCATCGACGAGAAGGGGGTGCAATACAGCCGCCACTGCGAAGGCTGCCACAACCCGGTGGCGCTGCTCTCCGGCTCGCTCACCCAGGAGAAGCCCCTGCCCCGGCCCTTCGAGCAAGAGGGTGTCACCTGCTCCACTTGCCACTCCATTCAATCGGTCGACACCACCGGCACCGGCAGCTATGTGATGGGCACTCCCGCGGTGCTGGTCGATGAGAACGGCGCGCCCATCAAGCGCCCGGTCAGCGATGCCGAAATTCTGGCCAACCTGGATCGCCATTCGCTGGCGGTGATGAAGCCCTTCTACCGCACGCCGGAGTTCTGCGCCGCCTGCCACAAGGCCGCCATCCCCCGCGCTCTGGACGACTACAAATGGCTGCGCGCCTTCACCGTCTACGACGAGTGGCAGGCCAGCAGTTTCGCCAAAGAGTCCCCACTGCCCTTTTACCGCAAGGACGCCGTCTCCACCTGCCAGAGCTGCCACATGAATCGCGAGGCTCTGGGCACGGGCGCAGCCGACCCCGGCGCCAAGGACGGCATGCTGGCCTCACACCGCTGGCTGGGCGGCAATTCGCTGATTCCGGCGCTGTACAAATTCGACGAGCAGGCCGACAGACTGGTCGCCTTCCTGAAAAACAGCGTCCTCAATGTGGATATATTCGGTCTGGAAAAAGAGAACGCGGCGGCCACGGTGGGCGATGAGGTGCTCATCGCTCCCCTGGGGCAGGCCCGTTTTAATTTGGCGGCTGGGGAAACCCTGGTGGCCGACGTGGTGATCCAGAACAAGGGCATCGGCCACGGTTTCGTCCCCGAGCAGCGCGACTTCTACGAGGCCTGGGGGGACTTCACCTTTAAAGACGCGACAGGCAAGACCCTGGCGGAGAGCGGCTTCGTGCAGCCGGACGGCAATCTGGACCCTTCCGCCCACTCCTTCACCAACCGCCTGGTCAACGCCAAAGGCGAACTGAACAGCTTGCACGAGATCTGGCGCAACCGCGTTCTCGCCTACAACAACGTTCTGCCCTCGGGGCGCTCCCAATTGGTGCGTTACCGCTTCAGAATTCCCAAGGAGATGAACGGGTCTTTCACCCTGACCGCTACCGTGCGCTACCGCCGCTTCGATCAGAAGTTTCTCGACTTCGCCTTCCGGGAGAAGCAGGAGAATCATTTCGACGAGCCGGTGCTGGAGGTAGCCGCGCAGAGCCGCAGCTTCCTCATCGGGGAGAATGCTCCCAGCGCACCCGTTCCCGAGGAGAACAAGCTGTGGATGCGCTGGAACAATTATGGAGTGGCGCTGCTCGACGCGCAGCAATACCCGGCCGCGGTGCGCGCCTTCGAGCAAGTGGCGGCGCTGCGCCCCGACTACGCCGACGCCTACACCAACATGGCCATCGTGGAGACCGTCTGGGAGCGCTACGACGATGCGCGGCCCAATCTGGCCAAGGCGCTGGCGCTGCTGCCGGGCGATCCCCGCGCCCTCTACTACCGCGCTTTGGTCGAGCGCAACGCCGGCCAGATCAAGGAGGCCATCGCCGATCTGGAAGCGGTGCTGGTGAAGTATCCCCGCTCGAAGGACGCACTGCGCGAGTTGGGCTTCAGCTACTATCAGGAGCACGACTACAATGCCGCACGCGGCGCCTACCAGCGGCTACAGGCCATCGATCCCGACGATCTGGCGGCTCACTACCAACTGGCCATCCTCTATCGCCGCACGGGCGACAAGGCCAGGGCCGCCCTGGAATCGGCCAGATTCGCCGATCAGAAAGACGATCCCGCTGTCAGCTCCCTCGCGCTCACCTACCTGCGCCAGCATCCCGAGACGGCCAGCGAAAGCGTCGTCTGGCACGTCCACGATCTCACCGGCGACCCGGTCCAGCAGCCGGTCAAGATCGAGTACAAATACATTCCCGGCGCAGGAGCATAGGTCTTTGACTGCATCGTTCCGTAGCAATACGGGTGCCCCCGGTCTCGTTTTTGAGACCGGGGAAACGAATTGGAATTCATTTTCATGTGAACGGAGGCCTGGTTAGATCGCCGCAAACGCTTTCATTTTTGGATATATATGCTCTAAATTCTACGTTTGGGGCCATTTGTAACCCAGGCGCAACCTCTCTGTAATTCCTCCTTCACAATCGCTTGCTACTTTCAGGGTGAGGCGTGGACCCATCCACACTTGCGCGTCATCGCGTCCGAAAAAAACATCGTTTCTACCCAATTTGGAGGATTACTGTGACTCATTCCACCCTGAGCGTCCGCACCCGTCTGGCCGCGTGGGCCCTGTCGGTTGCTGTGTTGTTTCTCGCCGCCGCGCTGAGCGCGCAAACACCCACCCCTGCCAGCCTCAAGGGCTCCATCCTCGACGCCCAGGGCAAAGCGGTGACCAGCGCCGCCGTTACCGCGAAAAGCACTGCCAACGGCGCCACCCGCACCACCCACACCGACAGCAACGGCAGCTTCACCATCGACGGCCTAATTCCGGGAAGTTACGATGTGGAAGCCCACGCCATCGGCTTTGCCGAAAGCCTGAAGCATAACGTCCTGTTGACCGCCGGACAGACCACGCAGTTAGGCCTTACGCTCAATATCGATTCCATCATCGAGCAGGTGGAAGTGAACGCCGGCATCGACTCAATCGCCGCACAGTCCGCGCCCAGCGGCGGTTTTATCGACGAGCGCACACCGCAGTCGATTATCACCAACACCTATATCGAAAACTTCACCGCGCCCATCGCCGACTTCGGCGAAATCGTGCAGATTGTACCAGGCACCTTCACCACCAGCGCCAACGGCGTAGGTCTGGGCCAGAGCAAGACCTACTTCCGCGGCTTCCCCGACGGCGATTACAACATCGACTTCGACGGCATTCCCTTTTACGACACCAACAGCCCGACCCACCACTCCTGGGTGTTCTTCCCCTCGCAGTGGATTGGCGGCGTGGACTTCGACCGCAGCCCCGGAACGGCCTCGACCATCGGACCCACCCCCTTCGGCGGTTCCATCCACCTGCTCTCCAAGCCGCTCACACCGGAGATGGATCTGCGCGGCACCTTCAGCTACGGCACCTGGAACACCAAGCTCATCGATGTCGCCTACAACTCCGGCGCCTTCGGCAAGTCGAACCTCTTTGTCGACTGGCACCGCATGACCAGCGACGGCTACCAGAGCTTCAACTTCAACGAGCGCAACGCCGGTTCGCTGATCTACCAGTACCAGTTCTCGCCCAAAACCGTGCTGACCGGTTACAGCGGCGTGATTCACATGGACTCCAACGGCCCGAATATCAGCTCCACGCGCTGCATGTTGTATGGTATTTCGCCCACTAGCGCCTATTCATGCGCCAACGCCAACACCGCCAACGGCCTGGCTCCCAACACCGGCGCGGGCATCAAGTTTCTGTTGACCAACAACTCCGACCCCTTCAGTTGGTTCGACCAGCAGTACAATCAGTACCACATCCCCACCGACTTTGAGTACGTCAGCCTGAAGAGCGAGCTGAGCAAAGGCTGGTACTTCGAGGTCAAGCCTTACACCTACAACTACGACAACGCCGAGTTGTATTCCAACACCACGGCGATCGTCGATTCCACCAACGCCGCCATCACCAACAAAGGCACCACCGCCAAGCCGGTCTGGAACCTCAACGGCTCCCCCTACTACGATGGCGTGGCCATCGCCCCCTGCGACATCCCTGTTGTCAAAAGCGGAGTCACCGCGATTCCCTGCGGTGTCGACAAATACAACAGCTATCGCAAGTATGGCGAGACCGCCATTGCTACCCAGACGTCGAAACTTGGCGTCTTCCGCACCGGCATGTGGTACGAGTGGGCGCGCACCGATCGCCACCAGTATCCCAGCGATCCCGCCAACGGCTGGGCCGATCAGCCGCTGCCTAACTTCGCCGAGCAGTTCTGGACCAACTCCTACCAACCCTATGCGGAATTCGAGTGGCACGCCGCTCCCAATTTCAACGTCACCCTGGGTGGCAAATACGCCCTTTACACCATCGACGTGCTGCACCACGCCGACGACGGCAAGACCGTTGGCGGACTGAGTTGCGCCAGCACCACCGCGGCCTGCTCGAATACCGCCGAGAACACCGGCAGTTTCGGCGCCTTTCTGCCCACGCTGGATATGAATTACCGCATCCAGTCCAATCTCGCCGTCTACGCGCAAGTGGCCAAGGGTAGCATCGTTCCGCCCAGCAGCGTATACGACTATCCGCAGTCGCTTACCAGCACAGGAACTCTGCCGGTCATCAATGTTCTGCCCAAACAGCAAAAGAACACCACCTACCAGGCCGGCATCGTCTTCAAGGGACAGCGGGTAACCCTGGATGCAGATGCCTACCGCTCCAACTTCCAGAGCGGTTACACGTCTACGCAAGACACCACGGTCGGCGACGTCAATTACGGCGACACGATTTTCTATCTGACGCCCAGCTCTACCACTCAGGGAGTCGAGTTCGAAAGCACCCTGGTTCTGGTCCCAGGTCTGAGCCTCTACCTGAACGGCTCCGCCGGCAACGCCACCTATCACGGCAAGCTGAACGCCGGCACGCTGGCGGCGCCGTATTACCAGGACGCCCCCTCCGGTCTGTGGGTGGCCAATGCGCCCACCGACATCGAGAAGCAGGGCCTGACCTATCAGAAGCACGGCTTCGATGTGGGCATCTTTAACAACCGCGTGGGCGAGCAGCATGTCGACCTGAGCGGCTACCACAATATGGGGATCCTTGCGCCCTTCAGCCTCTTGGGCAGCTACGTCAACTACACCATTCGCAACCACTCCTTCTTCGATCAGACCAAGATCCGTCTGAGCGCTACCAACCTGCTCGACTCCCACAACGCCCAGAATCTCTCCCTGGGCGGCAAGGTGACCACGCAGACCATCGCCGGAACCACCTACATCGACCAGTTCCTGGCCACTGCGCCCGCCATCAACGGCGCCGACACACCGACGCTGATGGCTGGCCGCAGCTTCTCCGCTTCGATAACCTTCGGCATCGCCCCGCGCAACCGCCACGCAAAGTAGCTCACTCCGAGCCGGCTCCCGGTTCACAACTACGGCCGCGCCAGGACAATCCCTGACGCGGCCGTTTTCTTTTCAGGCATAAGAGTGCGGGAAGCAGCAACAAAAAACCTTCCAAATAAAGCCGAGCGATTCCCATGGTCCCTGGCGCCTAATCCCTAATCCCTAATCCCTAATCCCTAATCCCTGCCTTATCCACATCTGGAGAAAGCTGCGCAGCTCTACCGGCGGTTTCAGCCAAACCTCGGCGGCGGTGGTACGCCAGGCGGTGCGGACCAGGGCGCTGAGGCCGCGCTTGCCGCAGCGCTGCACGGCGCGAAAGGCGGCCTCGTCGCTGAGATCGTCGCCCAGATAGGCGACCGGTCCGCCGTTGTCCGTCTCAGCCAGAATGGCCTCGACCGCTCCGCCCTTGTTGCGCCCGGCGCGCAGTTCCACGCCAGATTCAAAGTCCAGCAAAGCCAGCCCTTCCAGGCGGGCAAGCGGTTCAAATAAATCTCTGGCCCGGCGCTCGATGACGGCGGCCTGCCGGCGCGAATAACCACGCCAGTGCATCACCACCCCGTTGGCCTTGTCTTCAAAGAGACCGCCCAGGGCATCGCGACGCAGCGATTGGCGCAGTTCTTCCAACTTGGCCTGGGTGGCGGGCGGCGCTTGCTCCAGTTCGCGGCGGCCGTCGGGATAGAGGCGCTCGGCCCCGTGCAGGCCCCAGACCTCAAGCGGAGGGTCCAGTCCGAGCATGGGCGCGATCTCCGTGGCGGGGCGGCCGGTGACGATGGCCAGACGGGTCTGGCCCTGGCGCTGGATCATATGCAGCAGTTTGCTCACCCCCGCCCAGGGCTGAGACTGGAAGCGATCGACGCGGAAGGCGGCCAGGGTGCCGTCGTAATCGAGCAGCAAATGCGGGCGGCCGCCGGCAAATGCAGCAAAGAATTCGTCCAGCCTGGCAAAAGTCTCGGGGCTCTCAGGGGTCACGCGGGGCTCGCTTTCACTGCCAGTGTCAGGACAATCGCATTTGAAATACCTCCCCGAGCGCGGAAACTCGAAAGGTTCTCGGGAATGGGTTTTGTAACAGGGCACGACTTTTAGTCGTGCCGATCAGGTCGCTCAAAAGATTGGCCTTTAGGCCCTGCAGAAAGTCCAACGTCCCCCATTCTCTCCAATCGTGAGTCAAATTGCTAGGATCAGGGCCTGCTTGAATATGCCTTTTGCAGGGGCTAAAGCCCTCCCGCTTTTGTAGCAGCTTGCGGCACGACTAAAGTCGTGCCCTGTTACAAAGCCTCTGTCTTGAGAGCCTTCGGTTTCGGAATTCTCAATAGCAAAGAGGATTCCAAATGCGATTGTCCTAATGCCAGTGTATCTGTGGGGCGCGGCGGGCGGCCTTATGCGCTATTCTGTCCTGAAGAGAGCGGCGCGCGGTTGCGCAGCGGTCTAAACCTATGGCGATCAAAAATATCGATACCACCGCCAAGCAACTCGTCCTGACCGTGCAGGATTACTCCGTCTTTGCCTGGCGCGCCATGGGCAATCTCTTCCGTCCGCCGGTCTACTGGACGGATTTTCTGGTGCAATCGGACATTATCGGCGTCGGTTCGGCCTCCATTGTTCTGCTTTCGGGCTTTTTTACCGGCGGCGTGCTGGCGCTGCAATCGTCGGCCACGCTCTCGGCCTTCGGGGCCATCGCCATGACCGGCCGCTTCGTCAGCCTGACCATGATTCGCGAGTTGGGAGCGGTGCTGACCGGGGTGATGGTCTCGGGGCGCAACGCCTCGTCAATGGCCAGCGAACTGGGCTCGATGGTGGTCACCGAACAGATCGACGCCATGCGCGCCCTGGGCGTGGACCCCATGCGCAAGCTGGTCACGCCCCGCATCTACGCCTGCATTGCCATGCTCTTCTTTCTGACTATCGTGGCCGACGCCTTCGGTATTCTGGGCGGCGGCGCAGTGCAGGTCTTCATGAACCATCAGAACGGCACGCAATACTTCTCCATGGCCTGGGAGTCGCTGCGCTTTCCGGACATTGTGCAGGGGCTGGTCAAGCCGCTCTTCTTCGGCTACATCATCGCCTCCATCGGCTGCTTCTATGGAATGAGAACCACTGGCGGCACGCAGGGCGTGGGCCGCTCGACGATTCAGGCGGTGGTCACCTCGTCGGTGCTCATCATTTTTGTGGACTTCCTTCTCACCCGGGCCCTGCTGGCCCTCTTCGCCTGATGTTGCGTCCCGATGTTGGAATCTGATGATGGAATCTGAGGATGGTCCGCTCACTCCCGCCCCTGCTGTTGCATCGCCGCCTGCGCACGACGGCGCGGTGGTCGCGTTCAGCGGCGTCTCCATCGCCTTCGACGGCCCTCCGGTGCTGGAAGAGATCGGCTTCTCCGTGGCCCCCGGCGAGACGCGCATCCTGCTGGGTCCGGCGGGGGTGGGCAAGAGTGTCCTGCTCAAGCTGGTCAACGGCCTGCTGCGGCCCGACCAGGGCAGCATCCGGCTCTTCGGCCGGGAGATCGCGCGCATGCCCGAAGAAGGTCTCTTTCCCCTGCGCACACGCACCGGCATGGTCTTTCAGGAGGGCGCGCTCTTTGACTCGCTCAGCGTGCGCGACAACGTGGCCTACCAACTGATCCAGGAGCGCGTACCCGACGAAGAGATCGACCGCCGGGTGCGGGACACACTGCGCTTTGTCGAGTTGGAAGAGACTTTTTCCCTCTTTCCTTCCAGCCTCTCGGGGGGTATGCGTCGCCGCGTGGCCATTGCCCGCGCGCTGATCCGCCAGCCGGAGCTGCTGCTCTACGACTCGCCCACCGGCGGATTGGACCCGGTAACCTCGACGACGATCATCGAGTTGATCGTCAAGGAGCGCGACGTCTACAAGACGCCCTCGATTCTGGTCACCCACCGCCTGCAAGACGCCTTCACTCTCTGCACCCACCGCTTCGACGCCGAAGAGAACCGCATGGTTCCCCTGCCCGAGGGCCAGACCGACCCGCAAACCACCTTCCTCATGCTGGCCGAGGGGCGGATGATCTTCGACGGCTCGCTGCATCAGTTGCTGCGTTCGGAAAATGCGTTTGTGCGCGAGTTCTTGCAATAGATCTGCTCGCAGGCGCACATCGATGTATATTTGTCCCGGGAATAATCGGTCTTCCTATCCATCTTGTTTTGCGCAGAGGAACATCGTATGGACAACCGCGGGCGGCTTTCCTTCCGTGCCCATGTAATGCATTACATACTGCTGTATGGCGTTGGAATCCTGCTTTTCATGAGTCTTCCGCTGCTCTACTACTTCCCCGCGCAGGACGCCGAGCCACTGCGCACCCTGGTTGTTGCGAGCCATCCGATTGCCGGCAGCACCTTACTTACCACGCTCTCCACGAATCGCATCGATGCCCGCAATCAGGCGGTGGTTCTCACCCTTGATGCCAGCCGCGCAACGCAAACCCGCCTCGACGATCTGCAGGTGTGCCTGGATGCACCAGGCTTCCGAATCGAGAACCCCACAGACTGTCTCCCTATCCCGGTACGCGATCGCAACCAGATCTCCGCCAGTTCAGCAACCGTCTCCATCCGGCTGGTCCCGATTCATACCTCGGGCCGCTATCAGATCCGTCTCAACGCATCCTGGACGCAATATCTGCCGTCTGCGGGTTCCTATAAGCATTCTTCATTGAGATCCAGTTTGGCCGGGTGCGAGGCGTCCGGCAGCCATTGCATGGCGCAACGCCAGGAGCAGATTCTGACCTTCCCCCCAGTTCGCGTCGAAATCAGCAGATGGCCCCTCTTCTTGCACCGTTTGTCCAGTGTGCTCAAAGACTTGACGCTTCCGATCGTGCTGCTTCTCATCGGCCATTGGTTGAATACCAGAGCCGCGGAAAGGGAAAAGACGAAACATCAGGAAGAAAAGAACCGGGAGGAGGAGCACCAGATTGCGCGACTCCTCTTGCCCAAGATCATGAACCTATCGAATCGTTACTACCTCCATCTCTGCTCGCACGGCGAACAGGCCGCACGGTTTATCGGTCCCGCTAAGGGGCGGGCCCGGGAAGTCCTCTTTCACATCCTGGCGTATTTCCTTATTGCGCGCGGTCTCAAGGACCAGGCAGGCGGCATTTTCCTCAAAAACCTTTACGCCGAGAGGGTCTTCGCCAATGCTCACAGGGTTCTGCGCATGGTGCTGGTGGAGGCCAGCGGCGGAGAAGCCTCTTTCGACGCCCTGCTGGACGAACTGGAACAATGCGAACGAAGCGGACACTGGCCGCGCTACGCGAACTTGCCCGCCGCGTCTGGCTCGCCCCAGTGGGCACAGCTCGAGCTGTGGCTTTGCGCCTTGCCGGCTGCACAGCAGGATGCGCTGCGCTACTTTTTCAATATCATTACCGGAACGCTGCGCTATGAGTGCAACGTCCCATTCGATCACTGGTATAGCGAAGGCAAATCGAGCAACCCATTCAAGACTCCACTCAAAATCGCCGATCCCGACCCGGAGGTCTTCGGACCCAGCGTCAAGGAGTTCATTCTGGCGTTTAAAGACAATTACAGCATCTACAGCAAACAGACCGGAAATCAGCCATAAACGTCAGAAGGCGTCTCTCTTTGAGAGACGCCTTCCGGTTGACTCGATGGGGAAATCAGTCGATGTCGTGTCCGCGCATGGATTCACCTCGAGAAGTGGATACGACCCACTTTCACCTCTCAATGTACATCCGATTCTCTTTTCATGCAAGCCCCATCCCGGCGAAGATGCAGCTCTACACCGCGACGACGAAACTGTCTTCGGTGCGGGTGACGGGGTGGTAGAGGGTGTCGCGCTCGATGGGGACGCGGCCGGCCTCGGTGATGAGGCGGCAGAGATCCTTGCGCGTCATCCCTTGTGGGGTGGTGGCGCCGGCGTCGTGATAGATCTTCTCCTCGATCACGGTTCCGTCCAGGTCGTCGGCGCCAAAACGCAGGGCGATCTGGGCGATCTTGGGAGTCAGCATCTGCCAATAAGCCTTGATGTGGGCGAAGTTGTCGAGCAGCAGGCGGCCGACCGCGACCTGGCGCAGATCGGTGAGCCCGCTGGTCACGGGCAGATGGTCCAGCGCCGTGTTCTCGGGGTGAAAGGCCAGTGGAATGAAGGTCTGAAAGCCACCCGTCTCGTCCTGCACGGCGCGCAGTTTGAGCAGGTGGTCGACGCGGTCCTCGTCGGTTTCGATGTGGCCGTAAAGCATGGTGGCATTGGAGCGGAAGCCCATCTGGTGGGCCAAACGCGCGGTGTCCAGCCATTCCGTGCCGTCGATCTTGTGGTCGCAAATGACGGCGCGGACGCGCTCGGCGAAGATCTCTGCGCCGCCGCCGGGCATGGAGTCCACGCCAGCCTCCTTCATCTTCTGCAAGGTCGCGGCGATGGTCAGCTTGGCGCGGCGGGCGAAGAAGGCGATCTCGACCATGGTGAAGGCCTTCACGTGCACCTTGGGGAAGCGCTGCTTGAGGCCGCGGACGAGATCGAGGAAGTACTCCAAAGGCAGGTCGGGGTGCAGGCCGCCTACGATGTGGAACTCGGTGACCGCCTCGCTGTAGCCGGAGGCAGCCGAGGTCCAGACCTCTTCCAGCGCCATGGTGTAGCCGTTGGGATCGCCCTTCTTGCGCCCGAAGGCGCAGAGGCGGCAGTTGGCCACGCAAACGTTGGTGGGATTGATGTGGCGATTGACGTTGAAGAAGGTCACATCGCCATGCAGCCGCTCCCGGACATGGTTGGCCAGCCAGCCCACCGCCAGAATGTCGGTCGATGCGTAAAGCGCAATGCCGTCGTCCATGTGCAGACGTTCGCCGGCCATCACCTTTGCGGCGATCGGTTCCAAACGGGGATCGTGGGTGCGAAAGGCAAGCGGGGACTGAGCGGCTGAAGTCTGCATGATCCGATGATACCGAATTCCCTGCCCTGTGAGGCAAATCACCATCTCAGCGATGGAGATTTGCGTTCTCCCACCCTGGCCGCAACAACAAAAGCACGGCGAGGGTGGGGCACCCCGCCGAGACTTCGGACTTCGAATCCCGGCGCACTTGGTTCCGGATTTGTGCTATGTTGAGCGCAGAGGTGCATTATGCCGACTTGGGAAGTTGCGATTCCCGACGATTCCAATGCTGTATTGGAACGGGTTGCCCATGAAAACTCGATCACCAAGAACGAAGTACTCCGTCGTACGCTGGCGTTGCTGCGCATCAACGAGGCAGAGAAGAAAAACGGCCTCAAGCTGGCGTTTGTGAATGGCGACGACGAGGTTGTGTCAAGAATTAAAGGCCTATGATCCCTGCGCACGCCAAAAAGGACGAATTCGATCTTGCCATCGAGCCAGCTCATCATCCTCCCACGCTCGACCCGAAGGAATTATCTGGTTTCGCAAAATGGATTCTGCTCGTGATTACGCTCTTAAGTGTCTCCGTTGTAACTATTTATCTCCACTATCCCGGATCGAAGGAAGCCGCGAATGTTTACGATCTGGCCAAGACCATCCTGCCGCCTATCACGACTCTCATCCTTGGCTTCTACTTTGGCTTCTACTTTGGCGGCAAGAAATAAAGGCAGGGTGCCCAGGCGCTGTCCTTTCATGCACACCGGAAATTCCAAAGCTCCATAAAGTTCCTTAGAGAATCGTCTGGGTTGACCCATAGACCAGGTCTTCCCCTCCCCGCCTTTTGAGACCAGACAGCCCTCATGCCCGGTATCACTTCTGGGGGAACGGGAGCAGACGCAATCGAATCCGTTGAGAATCGACGGTGAGCAATGCGCCGGATTGCAAATCGGATCTTCCCTCTTTCAGGGCATTGAGAATGAGCTTGCCGATACGGGCAGGAGAGAGGTCTTCCGAGCGAATCTGCACGACACTGGGTCTTTCCAGATGGGTAGCCGCCAGGATCGCGCTGAAGTCCAGGTCTTGCGTCAAAACCACATATCCTTGAGCACTTGCAAAGGCCATGATCTCTGTGTCTGGCGCGGTAGCCGCTCCAATTCTCGACCAATGGACCGATTCAAACCCGGCGGCGGAGAGAAACTGCGCCCATTCCGGCGACAGATTCATGTCGATGAGCAGTTTCATGCGCTTGCCAGTACAACCTCGCGCTCTTCAGAGACCCATGCGGCATAACGCAGAGCCTGCGTCAGATCCTCGCGTTCCAGATAGGGATAGCTGGCGAGGAGGTCGTCCATGCTGTGCCCCGCGGCGATCTGCCCAACGATCATGCTGACCGTGACGCGCATCCCGCGGATACAGGCTTTGCCGCCCATGACCGCAGGATTCCGGGTGATGCGATCCATATCGCCCATATTTCCCCCTTGTCCGCCTGCCCCTATGGTAGCCATTTCCGGGTTTGAACGCCATGGGAATTATAGCCAGCCAAGGAAATCCGGCGGGTGGCCGGTTCTCATACCGCAAACTCCATCGAGGTATGTGTGCTCCTGATCCTAGATCAAACCCTATCCTCAACTGCGAGGGGGGCGCCCTCATCTTAACACCCACATTTTTGCGGAGGCACCCTCATCATGGTTTAGGCAGTTTATTGGAATCGGGGCTACCTGCCGTCTTCTCCTGGTTGGGAGTAGCCGCAGGCGTCTGCCCCACCGCAGGTGGTTCGAGGACGACGCCGTCGGAGAGGGTGGCGGCCAGCAGGCGGTCGCCCGCGGCGCGGATTAGCGAGATGCGGAAGCCTGCCTTGTGATAGCTCCAATCGAGGCTCTTGGGATCGAGAACGAAGACCTGATCGCTGTTGCGGGAGCTGACCAGAATCTTGCCCAAAGGAGCATCGTAGACCAGATCGTCGATGTCGCCGAAGGGCAGGCGGTGCACCCACATCCAGCTCTTGCCGAGATCCTGCGTGAAGTAGACGCCCTCGCGCGCGCCCAGCCAGAGCGCGCCGTCGGCGGAAAAGGCGATGCGGTGAATGCGCGTCAACGCGGTGGGGATGTTCATCGGCATCCAGGTCTGGCCGGCATCGCGGGAGAAGACCAGGCCGTCGATGCGTGCGGCCACCAGCACTGGCCCGCGCGCGGCCACCGAGAGGTAGCCCGACTTGTCCAGCACCGGGCCGCCCTGCCAGGTGACGCCCTTGTCGGCGCTGGTGAGCAGGCCGAACGAGGTCGCGGCCAGCCAGACGTCGCCGTTGAGGTCCAGCGCGGCGACTCGGCCGTCGAGTTCGCGCACCGTGTCCTTGACCTGCTTTTCGGTGTTGATCTTCATGCCGCGAACCATCTCGGTGGCGGTCTTCATATGGGTGTTGGCGATCACGTTGCGCGGCTGCCAATGCAGGCCGGGGGCCTCGGCCGTTCCCTCATCGAGAGCGAGAATGCCGCGATCGGTCCCGGCCAGCACGGTTCCATCGACGGTCTGCGCCAGGGCGAAGACATCGCGGTCCTCGAGCCCATCGGCGATCTGCGCCCAGTGCGCGCCGCCGTCGCTCGTGAGGAAAGCCCCGCCGAAGCTCTTGTCGTTGACCACCCCGGCGATCATGCGCGCCGGGTTCTTGGCGTCGACCAGCAGCGCCTCGACCTTGCGCGCGGAGAAGCCCTGGTTGGAAGCCGCAAAGCTGACCCCTCCGTCGTGGCTGGCCATCACGCCGCCGCGATCGGTGGCCAGCAGCACGTGGTCCGAGTCGGTGGGATCGACAAAGATGTCGTTGACGATGATCTCCGGCCCGGTCATCACCTTGAAGCTCTTGCCTGCGTCCACGGTTTTATAAAGGCCCTCGGTGGTGCCGGCGTAGACGATCTCGGGGTGCGAGGGGTCCTGCATCAGCACACGGGTGCGGCGGGCGGTCGAGGGAATCCCCTGAATCTTCTTGAAGAGTTCGCCGCCGTTGAGGCTCTTGTAGATGCCGCTGCAGGCGCTGATGTAAACCGTATTGGGATGGGCGGGTTCGATGACGATGGAAAAGACGTCGGAATCGTCGATCACGCCTTGCTTGATGTTGTGCCAATTCTGGCCGCCATCGCTGGTCTTCCAGGGCAGGTGCCAGGTGCCGGCGTAGACGATTTGCGCATCGGTGGGATCGACGGCCAGCGACTCGACCTCGTGAATCTCCTTGCTGGCGGGCGGGCTGATCAGCGCCCAGGTGGCTCCGGAGTCGCTACTGCGGTAGACGCCGTCGAGGGTGCCGGCGTAGAGAACCTTGGCGTCGGAAGGGGCCTGCGCCAGGGAGCGAATCGACTGTCCGTGCAGTCCCTGGATCTCCGTCCAGGTGTGACCGGCGTCGTGGCTCACCCACAGTCCGCCGTCGGGACGGTCCAGCCGCCAGGCGGCGACAAAAACGGTCTTCGCATCGGCAGCGTCGACCACGATGTCGTCAAGGATGAGGTTGTCTGCGCCATCCAGGCGGGCCAGCCGCTGCCACGATGCACCCGCATCCAGCGACTCGTAGACCCAACTGTTGGTGGTTCCCAGGTAGAGATGGCGGGGCTCGCCAGGAACGGCGGCAAAGGCGCGAGCGTCGCCGCCATCCGGGCCAGAGGGAATCCAGTCGCCCTGGGCGCGCAGGCCGGCAGCGAAAAAGACCAGAAGGAACGGCAAAAAGGCCGTCAGGACGGGTAGACGCCGGCGAACCAGGGCGAGGCGAATCCGCGAGAAATACGTGCGCAATGAGGACTCCCGAAAGAAAGAATAGCGAAACGCGAAAGAGGCTGACCGGCGTGCCGGTCAGCCTCAGACGGTTTCAAAAGGCACATTTCAGTTTGCCACGGCCGCACCGCAAAGCGCGGCCTGGGCAGGCTTACATCTTGGGAGCGGCCTTCTTGGCGGCGTGCTTCTTTTCCGCCAGTGGCTTGCGCACCTCGGGCTTGGTGGCCATCTCGTTGACCGGGGTGGTTCCCTGCACGTCGGCAGAGAAAGTCGCGCCGGCCGGCACCAGGTAATCTTCCACCTTCTGGCCGTCGGTGGCGCTGGTGGCCACGGCAACGCGGGAGGCATCGATGCCCTTTTCCGTCACCAGATACTCCTTGGTGTTGACGGCACGCTCGGCGGCTGCATCCACCACCGGCTTGGGGTGCTTGCGCTTGGCTTCGATCTTCTCCGCCTTGGCTTGCTTGGCCTTTTCGTCGGCACTGGATGCACCGACCACGACGGCCTTGGCGTCAGGAGACTTCTGCAGGCTCAGGGCAACGTCGTCGAGGCAGGCCTTGGCTTCGTTGTCGACGCGGGTGGGGCGCTTGGTGTCCTTGTCAAAGGAGACCGAGCAGAGGGCCTGGGTGTGGGGCGGCGGCGGGATGTAAGGAGCCACGATGGTGACCGAGGTGTTGGCGGTCGCCGTCTGTCCCTTGTCGTCGCTGACGTTGCAGGTGATGCCCACCGCGCCGGTCGGAGCGCCCGTGGAGTTGAAGGTAGCCATCGCGCCGCTGCCGCTCACCGTGCCGGCCGAAGCCGTATAGGAGTAAGTCAGGGGGCGATTCTGCGGGCTCATGGCGGTAGCCTTGATGGCCGCCGTCTCACCCGGCTTGATGGTGGTGGGGTCGGCCGAGCAACTGATGGTGGGCGGCTCGAAGGCCTTGACGGTGAAGTTGGCCGAGCAATCGGCGGTTTCGCCGGGCTTGAGGCCTTCCTTGCCGGGTTTGCCTTCCTTGACGGTGGCCTTGACGGTATAGCTGCCGGCGGCCAGCGAGGCGGTGTCCACGGTAGCCGTGGCGCCCTTGCCGGTGACGGCGGTGCCGTTCCAGCTATACAGGACGTTCATTTTGGGGTCCAGAGCGCCGGCGGTTGCGGTAACCGTCACCGGCTCGCCGGGAAAGACCGAAGCCGTGCTGGCCGAGCAAGCCAGGGTCACCGGCGGAGGAGGCGCGATGGAGCCGATGCGATAGACCAGTCCGGCGCTCAACTGCGCCGCACTGATGTTGGCGCGGCCTTGCTGGATTCCTGTGCCGAAGTCCACATGGGTGTACTGGTAATCGGCCTGGAAGAGGCGAATGGCCAGATGGTGGTTGAGCAGCGGGGTCGAGTAATCCATGCCGCCGCCGATGGTCAGGGCAACGCCCCAGGTCATCGGTTCATGGTCTGGGCCGCCCACATCCGCGGTGCCCACCAGGGCATGAATGAAGGGAGCGATCTCGGCGGTGGGATAGCGCGCAATCAAGCCGCCGCTGATGGTGGCGAAGGCGTCGTTGTTGTTAGACGCGTCGGTCCACTGAGCGTGGCTGTCGCCTTCCACCTGCGCACCAATGTACTTGTTAAAGAAGTACGCCGCGCTCAGGACCATGCCGGAGTTGGCGGCCTCATAGGAGTAAGGCAGGACGGTCTGCCCATTCGCCTGCAGGACCTGAACGGTTCCTTTGGGAGCCAAATAGCTGTAGCCTGCGAAGATGTCCCACTTGGATGCGGAATCTCCCGCAGGGGCCTTTACGGCCGGCTTGGCCGAATCCTGCGCAACCATGGCGACGGGCAGCAGCGCCAGACACGCCAAGACGAGAACCCGGCTCACAGACTTCGTAACACGTGAGTACATGCGTTTTTCCTCCGCAATCAAGCTGAATGACCAATAAGAAAGGGGCATTTGACGAGCAGAACAGCGTTCTCGTGCCGGCACGGCTCCGTTTTCGGGACAGGCCGTGGTGCTCCCCTATAGCACTATTCAAAGTATCATAAGAGAGTTTCCTTCTATCGATTTTTTCGAGACGAAAAGATTGGCCGGAGTTTCCCCCGGCCACAAACGGTTAGGTTGTACGGAGTCTAGGCCGGCCCTCGGTGCGCTCAGAAAGCGCTACTCGGTGGGGTGGGGCCACGCACCCGTGCGCAGCCCCCTCCCGGCTATTGCGCGGCCTTTTTGACCTGTTTCTTGAGGTGTTTTTTGGCGGGCAGGGGCTTGCGCGGATGAGGCTTGGCCACCGCTTCGTTGACCATTTTGGTTCCCGGCACGTCGACAGAGAAGGCGGCGCCCGCGGGGACCAGGTAGTTCTCCACCATCTGGTCGTCGGTGGGGCTGGTGGCCACGCTGACGCGCGAGGCATCGATACCCTGTTCCGTCACCAGATAATCCTTGGTGTTGACGGCGCGCTGAGCGGCTGCATCTTCCACCGGCTGGGGATGTCTCTTCTGCGCTTCGAGCCTCTCCGCCAATGCTTGACGGGCTTTCTCGTCGGCATCCGACTGACCCACCACAACCGCCCGGGCGTCGGGATGCTTGCGCAGGTTGAGAGCCACATCGTCCAGACAGGCCTTGGCTTCGTTATTGACCCTGGTGGGACGCTTCTTGTCCTTTTTGAAGGAGGTGGCGCACAGAGCCTGGGTGCGCGCCGGCGGCGGAATGTAGGGCTGCATGATGGCAACCGAGGTATTGGCGGTGGCGATCTGTCCCTTGTCGTCGCTGACGTTGCAGGTGATGCCCACCGCGCCGCTCGGGGCGCCGGCGGAATTGAAGGTGGCAGTGTTGCCGGAGCCCGTCACCGTACCCGCCGTTGCCCCGTAGGTATAGGTCAGCGGACGGCTCTGGGGACTCAGGGCAGTGGCCTGAATGGTAGCCGACTCGCCTGGCTTGATGGTGCCGGGAACAGCCGCACAGCTGATGGTGGGCGGCTCGAAAGCCTTGACCGTGAAGCTGGCCACGCATTCTGCCGACTCGCCCGGCTTCAGGCCTTCCTTGCCCGGCTTGCCTTCCTTGACCAGACCATGGACGGAATAGCTGCCGGGAGCCAGCATGGCGGTATCGACCGTCGCCCGTGCGCCCTTGCCGGTTACCCCGGTCCCCGTCCAGCTATAAAGAACATTCATCTCGGGCTGTACCGCGCCGGTCACCGAAGCCACCGTTACCGCTTCGCCGGGAAAGACCGAAGCTCCACCATTCGCCGATCCGGCCTCGCACATCAGCGTCACCGGCGGAGGCGGAGCAATAGCGCCAAAGCTGTACACCAGACCGCTGCTGATGCGATACGCGCGGATCGCGGTGGAATCGGCTTCGATGTACTGATAATCGCCCTGAATCAGCCGAACGGAGAAATGACGGTAAAAGAAAGGCGTTCTGAAGTCCAGCCCGCCGCCCACCGTCCCCACTTCTCCCCAGGTATCGGTGCGATACACACTCCCTACCTCCTCCATGCCCACCAGAGCATGAACAAACGGGGTGATATTGCCCATGGGAATGCGGTAGATCACGCCGGCAGAACCGCCCGCGAAATCGTCGTTCGAATTATCGGAGTAGTTATTGCTGCCAACCGGCCAATCCTCCGACTCGATGTGCTCGTCGCCCTCGATTTGCACGCCCAGATGCCGGTTGAAGAAGCGGGTCACACTCATGATCCCGCCAAAGTTGATCTGGCCATAGGTGCTGCCGGGAGCGCCCTGGACGGTGCCCTTGATCTTGGCGTTCGGCGCCAGGTAACTGTAGCCGACAAAGATATCCCACTTGGAAGCGGAATCGCGCTTTGCAGCCGGAGCCGCCGGTTTGTCCGTATCCTGAGCAAGCAGTGCCACCGGAAGCAGCGCCGCACACGCCAAGATAACTACCCGGCCAACCAATTTCATTACACGTGAGTCCATGCGTATTTCCTCCGCAATCGAACCAGAAAAATGGACAACGGGAGCTTGGCCGAGTCAACAAGACTCGCGCAGGCGCGGCGCAGGCAATTACAAAGATGCTGGAACATCAGCCTTGGGCCGCACTTATCCCCGATAGCATTTTCCAACGTACCATCCACAGAGATGAACGCAGCGGCTCTCGACGCTGTTATTTGCCTGGGGTTGCCTATCTAGTTAATGCGCCCCGGCTGGGCGGCTCGCCCGGAGCAGACACCGAGGAATGCTCCTCTAGTTTTTAAACCGCGGGAATTGGACCTTCCTCCATGCCAAGCGCGGACGGGGACGTCCGCGTCCCAGCCGTCCGGGAGGCCGGCGTTCCATCAGGAGACCGGCGTTCCATTCCTGCAATGACCATCACCCGATCACGGAACTAGGCCAGATTGAGGGTCTTGACCAGGCTGCGCGGCTCGCGCTGGATCTTCTCTTGCAGCAGCGTAATGGCGTAGATCAACTGCTCGGGTCGCGGCGGACAGCCGGGGACATAAATATCGACAGGAATAATCTGATTGACCCCCTGCACCAGCGCGTAGTTATTGAAAACGCCCCCCGAGGTGGCGCAAGCGCCCATCGAGATCACCCACTTGGGCTCCGGCATCTGATCGTAGAGACGGCGAATCACCGGGGCCATCTTGTGCGTAACCCGACCGGCAATCACCATCAGATCGGATTGGCGCGGCGAAGGCCGGAAGACCTCTGCCCCAAAACGCGCCACATCGTAGCGCGATGCGCCCATGGACATCATCTCGATGGCGCAACAGGCCAGTCCAAAGGTCATCGGCCAGATGGAGTTCTTGCGAATCCAGTTCACGGCGTAGTCCATCGAGGTCAGGAGCACACCCTCGGGCGCTTCAATGCCGTAGTTCACTTCCTGGAGCTTGACGCGGTTCTGCCCGCTGCTCTCCAGTGCTCCAAAGAGGTAACGATCGCGCTCTGCCGTGGCTGCCATGGCTCTACTATATTCCAGAAACAGGGAACGAGGGAACAGGGGAACGAGGGAACAAGGACTAGGGACTAGGGACTGGGATTTGGCCTGGGGACTGGGAAATATTCGTCCACCGGCTTCGCCGGCCCACGGGGCATGAAATTGTAGCGCTGGCCTCCTGGCCGGCTGTAGCGTGGACCACCCGGTCCACGCTTGTCTCGTCCTAGGGAACAGAGGGCGGACCTGCACCGAAGCAGTCACAAAACAAGCCGGCCTTCGCCACGCGGAAGCGCGCACGAAGGCCGGTGAGAGAATGAATTGCGTCAGCAGAGCTGGAATTGCGCTACCGTTTTTTGCAATTGCGCCGCCAGCTTCGACAACTCTGCGCAGGCTCGGGCCGAATTCATGGTTCCGGCGGTGGAGTGGTCGATGACTCGCGCGATCTCGTGCAAGTTGCGATTCACTTCGTCGGTGGCCGCCGACTGCTCATGGGAAGCGGTGGCGATCTGGTTGATCATGTCCTTTACCTGCTCGGAGGCCAGAATGATGCCGTTGATCGAACTCCCAGCGCGGCTGGCGCTCTCGGCGCTCTCGTTCACGTGCACAATCTCCGACCGGATGGAGGTCACCGCCTGCTTGGCTTCGCTTTGAATCTTGCCGATCATGCCGCCGATCTCGCGGGTGGCCTGTGCGGTGCGCTCGGCGAGACGGCGCACTTCGCCGGCAACCACCGCAAAGCCGCGCCCCTGGTCCCCGGCGCGCGCCGCCTCGATGGCCGCATTCAGGGCCAGCAGGTTGGTCTGCTCGGCGATCTCCCCGATCACCGAAATCACCTTGCCGATCTCGTCGGAACTGCTGGAAAGGCCGGCAACCTGTTCGCTGGTGGCCCGGCTGGTCTCGGTGAGGCTCTGCATCGCCGCCACCGTCTGCCCCACAATCTTGCCGCCCTCTTCGGCTACGTGCCCGGCATCCACCGCCCCCTGCGCCGCCCGGGCAGCGTTGGCGCTGACCTCGGCGATGGCCGAACCCATCTCGTGCATCGCCGCCACGATCTGATCGCTCTGGCTCTTCTGCGCACTGGCGTTCTGCGAGAGCTGCTCGGTCGAGGCAGCCAATTCCACCGCCGCGCTGGCCACCTGGGTGGCGTTGCCACAGACGCTATGGATCATCTGCCGCAGGCTCTCCTGCATCTGGTTGATGTCCTCCACCGTGGCCCCGATCTCGTCGCGGACACCATACGTAAGCGGTTCGCCGCTCAGATCTCCCTGGGCCACTTCGGCAATCCGCGCGGAGATCTTGTGAATCCCACTGAGAATCTGTTTGCTCAGAAAGAGACCGATGAAGAGGCCGGTTACGGCAGTCAGCAACCCGGCGATCAGTGCCAGATACCAGGTAGTGGACTGCGCCTGGGTCGAAGCGGCATCGTCGCTTGCCAGACGGTCCTCCGCGCGTTTTGCAACCTCTAGGGTGTCGGCCTGCACCTTCCCGGCCAGCGCCGCTCCGCCCTTCATCCGCTCCAAGGCCTTGTGCATGCCCTCGTCCGTGCCGTCCGACATGTCCACCAACGCATCTTCCTGGATTTTGAGGGAACCGTTGCGGGCATCGCTTTCGAGCTTGGCCAGCAGTTCCTTATCCTCGTCGGGAGACAGTTGTTTCAGAATCTCGAGTTGGCCCCAGAGGTTCTTCCAGCCCGTCTGGCGGGCCGCATCGTATTTGATGGCCAAGGCTGGATCGCTATGAAACAGAAGGTAGTTGCGAAATTGAAAGGAAGCGTCCGCAATATACCGGCTCAATCGCACCGCGGCAACCTGGGAGGGGATGCGAACGGCGATAATCTGTCTCTGCACGGTGCGCATGTGTTGCACCTGAAACATGATGCAGAGCGAGCTGACGACCGTCAGCAAGCAGTTGACGGCGAATCCGGCGAGCAGTTTTTGTCGTAATGAGAGGCCCATAGTAAGGGGGTCATCGGCAGTAAAAGAGAAATCTTCTGCATGGTTTTTCCACACAAGACAAAATCTCTCCCTTTTTAGAACGAAAACAGCCGATTCCTCATTTCGCGCAGGCGCCGCGCTCCGTCAAGAGCCCCGGCGGGGTCTTCCAGCCCTCGGGCAGCCAAAGGGTGATGGAGAAACGCATCCAGTGCAATTCGCCCAGCGGGGTAGAACGGCTGTTGGCGGACGGCTCGAAGGTGTGCGGCGTATGATCCGCCAGCAGCGCCCAATTCTGGGCGAAGGGCGCGGCGTCGCTTACGCCCGGAGCCAGACGCGCATCCAGGATGCGGAACTGGCCCGCAGCAGCCTGTTTGCTCAGCGCCATCAGCCGCTCCAGATTGGACTGGGCGAGACTGGCCTGGGCGGCGGAATCCTGTCTGCTCGTCCCAGCCCCGCTGGATCGCTGGAGCAGGGACGGAAAAAGCGCCTGCCCCACGCGCAATGCCTCGGGAGAGGTCAAAAAGTGGAAGCTGCGCGGGTTCCAGCCCAGAGCGTCCTGGGCGCGCAGGCCGAAGGTCGTCCCTACCTCGTGCTCGTTGATCGAGTTGTAAGGGGGCGTAGCCAGCAGCAGCGCGTCGGGAAAACCGGCCGGCTGCTCACGGTCCACCACCAGGTCCCAACCGCTATACGTTTCCCCGGCAGGCCCCTTGGCCGGCTGAATCGGCAGCACCCGGAAGACCCATCCCTCCCCGAAGGCAGCTCGCCACTCCTGCCCGGCTCGCACTTCGCCGCGCAGCTCCACCTTGCGGCAGCTTTGCGCCGCGGCGGCAAAACAAAACCCGGCCGAGAGCAGAAGCAGCGCACAAACCGTCCCCCGCAGCCCCCGGCGGGCATCTGAGGACCAAGAAAAGAAACCTTTGTTCATCTTGTCTATCTTGCACCAGAGGGCCGGGAAACGCGCAAATGCCTTGAATTCTGCCCGGAGTCGGCCTGCCTTTATAAAATGCTTTCCAAATCCTTATGAATTCCATATAAAGAATGCGTCGGCAAAATCGCTTTTTGGGCTGTCTTCGCGGCCTTGAGAGCGCGCTTCGCCGGTGTTGCCGTGCTCCTTTGATTGATTCGATCCTCTTCGTCCGGAGTGAAAATACATGTCGTATCGCGGAATCAAGCTGCTCGCCCTGTCGGCGGCGCTGGGAGGGCCTGCTCTGGCCCTGGCTCAGGCCCCCGCCAACGCTCCCATTACCCAAGCCCAATATGAAAGCCTGCAACAAGCCGTGCGCGCCGCCCAAAGCTCGGGCGACAACGCCTGGATGCTGGTCTGCGCCGCCCTGGTGCTGCTCATGACCGCCCCCGGCCTGACCCTCTTCTACGGCGGCCTGGTGCGGCGCAAGAACATTCTCGGCACCATGATGGAGAGCTTCGCCATGATGGGGCTTATCACCGTTCTCTGGGCGATCGTCGGCTACTCGCTGGCCTTCGGCCACGGTAACGGCTTCATCGGCGGCTTTGAGCACGCTTTTTTGCGCGGCGTCTCGCTCAGCCCCAATCCCGACTACGGCGGCACCATCCCCGAGCAGACCTTCATGGTCTACCAGTTGATGTTCGCCATCATCACGCCGGCGCTGATCACCGGGGCCTTTGCCGAGCGGGTCAAGTTCAGCACCATGGCCATCTTTCTCTCCCTCTGGTCGCTGCTGGTCTATTGCCCCATGGCGCACATGGTCTGGGGCGCGGGCGGCATTCTCAATGTCAATGGCGGACGCTGGCCGGTAATGGATTTCGCCGGCGGCACGGTCGTCCACATCACAAGCGGCGTCGCCGCCCTGGTCTGCGCCCTCTATCTGGGCAGACGCAAGGGCTATCCGGAGATCGACATGCCGCCCCACTCGCTGACGCTCAGCTTCATCGGCGCGGGATTGCTGTGGTTCGGATGGTTCGGCTTCAACGCCGGCTCGGCTTTGTCTGCCGGCCCGTTGGCCACCAGCGCCTTTATCAACACCCAGTTCGCCGCCGCCGCGGGAGCCATCGGCTGGGTCATCGCCGAGTGGATCAACAATGGCAAGCCCACCGCCCTGGGCGCCATCTCCGGCGCGGTTGCCGGATTGGCCACCATCACCCAGGCCTCGGGCTTTGTACAGCCCATGGCGGCGCTGCTGATCGGCCTCATCGCCGGCGTCGTCTGCCCATTTATGGTCTTCAAAGTCAAACGGTTCTTCAAATACGACGATTCTCTCGACGCCTTTGGCGTGCACGGCGTGGGCGGAACCATGGGGGCGCTGCTCACCGGCCTGCTGGCCTCGGGCGCCATCAACGCTGTCTTCGGCAAGGACGCCGCGGGCCATCCCTTCGCTACCGGGGCTCTGGAAGGCAACTTCCACCAGCTCTTCAACCAGGCCGTCGGCATGGGGATCGGCTGGGGGCTCTCCATCGTGGGCACCCTGGCGCTGCTCTTTCTGGTCGACAAAACTCTGGGCCTGCGCCTCTCCGCCGCCGACGAAGCCACCGGCCTGGATCTCAGCCAGCACGGCGAGGAAGGCTACGACCTCAACGGATGATTCCATCGATGGGCGCCCCACCCTCGTGTCATTCTGAGCGAAGCGCAGCGTAGTCGAAGAACCTGCTTCTTGCAACTTCGCGGCCAGGGTGGGAGTCCAAACAAATCACAGTCAAGTCAAAAACGCGAACGAGGAAAAGTTCATGCTCAAGATCGAAGCCATCATTCAACCCTCCAAGCTCGACGCCGTGAAGGACGCCCTGATCGAAGCCGGCATCGAGGGCATCACCATATTGGAAGCCCGCGGCCACGGCCGTCAGAAGGGCCACACCGAGTTCTACCGCGGCCGCGAGTACACCATCGACCTGCTGCCCAAGGTCAAGATCGAGGTGGTGGTCAAGGACGAACTGAAAGACAATGTGCTGCACGCGATTCTGGGCGCGGCCCGCACCGGCCACATCGGCGACGGCAAGATCTTTATCAGCCGCGTCGAAGAGGCCATTCGCATTCGCAACGACGAACGCGGCGAGACGGCGCTGTAACCCTCGATTGTCTGAAGCGGCCCCGTTCGCCAACGGCGGGGCCGCGCTCATTTTTGCCGGGGAGGACCGGATTCTGTCTCTCCGATCCAGCCAAATCTCACCTGTTTATCGCAATTCCCCTCTTGGTTGCGGAAAACACATATACCGCAGGTCCGCTGAGTTTGCCAGAGAGTTTTATCCTTTCTTTATAGAATTTTTGAAAGAGTGAAGGCTAGTTTGCCTTCCGGTCTGCGGCGCAAGCCTTGCCGGCCGTTCCATCGACAAGTTAAAACCGGCCGCGGCCTTCGTCTCTCCAGACCCCTGCTCCCGGTGCATCTCTTCGCATTTCATCCGGATAGGCGGCCGGCATACCGCCATCTCGCAGCGGATTCGTCCGAATCCCTGCCCTTGGGAGTGGAATTCTATGTGTCGTCGCGCAAGCAAATTGCTCGTTCTGTTGGTCCTCCTGGCCGCGCCCGCCTTTACGTCTGTTGTGGCGCTGGCCCAGGCGGCAACCCCCGAAGCCGCCACCCAAGCCAGAATCGCCGCCCTGGAACAGGCGGTGAAGACGGCCCAGGCGGCCAACGCCACTGCTCAAACCTCGGGCGACAACGCCTGGATGCTGACCTCGTCGGCCCTGGTGCTGCTCATGACCGGTCCCGGCCTGGCCCTCTTTTACGGCGGCCTGGTGCGCAAAAAGAACATTTTGGGCACCATGATGCAGAGCTTCGCCATGATGTGCCTGATTACGATTCTGTGGGCCATCTGCGGCTATTCGCTGGCCTTCGGCCACGGCAACGCTTTCATTGGCGGCTTCGAGCATTTGTTCTTGAAGGGCGTCTCGAATGTCGCCGACCCGCTGAATTTTTATGTGCAGACCATCCCTGAGCAGACCTACATGATCTACCAGTTGATGTTCGCCATCATCACCCCGGCGCTGATCTGCGGGGCTTTTGCGGAAAGAATGAAATTCAGCGCCATGGCGATCTTTCTCTCCCTCTGGTCGCTGATTGTCTATAGCCCCATGGCGCACATGGTGTGGGGCGTGGGCGGATTCCTGAACGCCAACGGCGGCCACGTTCCCTCGCTGGATTTTGCCGGCGGCACGGTGGTGCACATTACCAGCGGCGTTTCGGCGCTGGTGACGGCGCTCTATCTGGGCAAGCGCATGGGCTACCCGCACACCAAGATGTCGCCGCACTCGCTGGTGCTGAGCTTTATCGGCGCCTGCCTGCTGTGGGTGGGCTGGTTCGGCTTCAACGCCGGCTCGGCTCTAAGCGCCGGCCCGCTGGCCACTTCGGCCTTCATCAACACCCACTTCGCCACCGCCACCGCGGCGCTGGGCTGGACCATCTTCGAGTGGTTCCACAACGGCAAGCCCACCGCTCTGGGCGCAATCTCCGGCGCGGTTGCCGGATTGGTGGCCATCACCCCGGCCTCGGGCTTTGTGCAACCCATGTCGGCGCTGGCCATCGGCCTGGCCGCCGGCTTCTTCTGCTCCTTCATGGTCTTCAAGGTTAAGTCCTGGTTCGGCTACGACGACTCGCTGGACGCCTTCGGCGTGCACGGCGCAGGCGGCACTCTGGGCGCGATCCTGACCGGTCTCTTCGCCGCCAGCGTCATCAACCCGGTCTTCAAAGACGCGGCCGGCAACGTTCTGCCCTCGGGCGCTATCGACGGCCACTGGAGCCAGATTCTGAGCCAGTTGACCGGCGTCGGACTGGCCTGGGGCATCTCCCTGGTGGGGACCCTGGTACTGCTTTTTGTGGTGGACAAGACCATCGGCCTGCGCGTCAGCCCCGAGGACGAAAACGCCGGACTGGATCTCTCGCAACACGGCGAAGAAGGCTACGATCTGAACAGCTAGTATGGGAAGTTCCCCGATCTCAAAAACGAGATCGGAGGCGCCCAGTTGAATTTCTAGTGATCTTTCAGGTACGTCTTCTCTCCACTTGATGAAAATCCCGGCGGGAATGGCCCAAGGCCCCTCCCGCCTGCTACGCTGTCAAACGAGGCATTTTGCACATGGTCAAGATTGAGGCGATTTTACAGCCATCCAAACTGGATGCGGTCAAGGATGCCCTGCTCGAGGCAGGCATCGAAGGCATGACCATCCTTGAGGCCCGCGGCCACGGCCGGCAAAAGGGTCACACCGAGTTCTACCGCGGCCGCGAATACACCGTCGACCTTCTGCCCAAGGTCAAGATCGAGCTGGTGGTCAACGACGACATGAAGGAGAAAACCGTCCAGGCCATCATCGGCGCCGCCCGCACCGGCCGCATCGGCGACGGCAAGATCTTCATCAGCCCGGTCTCCGACGCCATCCGCATCCGCAACGACGAGCGTGGCGAAACCGCACTGTAAGAAGCCTCTGCTTGAGTGGCCTTTTTTATGATCCAACCCTCCATCAGGGGCTAAAGCCCATTGATTCTTTGAGCTTTATGTACGGGCTAAGAGCTTATCCGTAAATAGTGTTCAACTTGATTCCCGATCGTATTTTGTGGTCATGGGGAGGAACTTGCTGAGCGAAGATTTTCTCCAGTATGCCTCAGATCAAATCTTGGACTGTTTCG